>Ga0209933_1001622_pt1 | contig 18681 bp, 20 predicted proteins | sample ThiBiot_300_biof_FD_183944 | JGI IMG/M metagenome (GOLD analysis project Ga0209933, IMG submission 183944) | Wastewater bioreactor microbial communities from Cape Town, South Africa - Thiocy_cont_300_biof (SPAdes) | ecosystem: Engineered > Bioremediation > Thiocyanate > Unclassified | place...
CCCGCCTGTTCGGGGTCTGACGACAGTTGCAGGATGGCCTGCGTTGCGCTTTCGGCAATCGACGTAAAATAGGCGCGTAAGGTGGTTTCGTCCAGCTTTAGACGGTTATGCTTTTCAATAACGTCAGTAAAGGACATCAACCGCCCCTGATACATGTTAGCCCCGTCGTCGCTGGCCTGATAGAACTGAATGCCTTCTATGATAAAAGGCTCGCCACTCGGCAGCAGAACCGGAATGATATGACCCAACGACAGAGCCTTATCGAATTCAGGATGAACAGCAATTGTACTCATATTTACAACAATTGATTACTTATTAGGGATTTAAAAACATCCTCCGACACGTTCAGCATCTGGTAGTCAACCGAAAAGCATTGCAGTGTCGGGTCGTAGGCTGTTTTCTGGTCGGGTATGAATAGAAATTCTCGTTTCAGCACGGCAAGCGTATCGGTACTGAACTCATTGATTGCCAGTTCGGTCATGGCCGAGAACGCCAGCAGAAACGACGGCATAATATCCGGCAACCGGGTCGCAACCATCATTGACCAGCGCAGGTTAAAGGCGACTTCCTGACGCGAGCCCCAGCGCATGGCTCCTTTGATCGGTTGCCCTCCCACCATACGGTGCGCGATCTGTACATCATAATGAACCGTATCAACCGTAAACCGGGCGGCTTTTCCGGTATCGGCATCCTGCCGCATCAGGGCAGGGCGTTTCTGCTGTGGGTCGTAGAACTGCTGCACCCGGCCAGCAAACTGAGCGCGAACGCTGGGCGCAATGATGCTTCTCAGTTCGTCGTCAACGCTTTGGAGTAACAAAAAATCATTCATTAAACACGCATCAAATCGTTAATCTGTTCTGTGAAATAATCCGTACTCTCCTGCTGTTCTTCCCCTGACATGATGAAGACCGGGCCGAAGTAGTCTTCGAGGTAGTCGGCTCGCTGGCTCATATCGTCATTCAGAAAGCCGCCCCCGAACTCATCAATATCGTTTTCGAGTACAGCCCAGGACGAAGAGTTAAGCAGTTCGCCCGTAAAGGTCAGATTGATCAGGTCGGTACGCAGCCCTTCCTGCTGCCGAATTTTGCCGTACCGCTCTGAATAGCGTCCGGTACGCTTCGGGCTACTGCTGATCATCGGGTCGCCGTCTGCATTCTGGCCCCGCAACTGAATCCGGTCACGAACCAGATTCACGGCATGTTGCGCGGTATCCTGCGCTATCCGGGGCCGGGCCTGCTCAATACGAAGTACAGTCTGTTGCGCGGCCAGAATGTCGGCAATTGCGGTCGTTTCGTCAAACTTAAACATAAGAGCCACTGATATACGTCACTTCCGAAGGGGTAGCCGTCGGAACGGTGAGGGCTTCCTTTTTCAGCAGATCGTTCGACATCCGACGCATCACCGGACGCAGGGCGCGTTTAAAATCCGTGCTGAGCTGCGATTCCATGCGCTCGGTAAACACCGCATTCGACAGGGTGAAGACCGACAGATTAGGCGTTGCCAGCTTCTCGGTCATCAGCAGTGAGCCGCACAGGTAACAGTAAGCGGCCTGCATATCCTTTGCGTAGCGAGGCAACAGCTTATCCAGCGAGCGGGTCACTTCAATATCGAGCGCGATATAGATTTCTTCGTCCAGTAGCGTACCGGCCAGATTTGCCGGGTTTATGGTGCGCCTGCCCTCGATCAGCGCACAATCATTATCGCAGGCGTTCCAGCACACATTGAGCGCATGTAACGGCAAATGCGAGGCATCAACCATGACAACCAACTGTAGCGGCTCCATCAGTACCGTTCGGTACGTCTCGTTTAGCTCAATGGTATTGATACCGGCATCAAATTCGTGCGGGGCTGCGTATAGCTGTGACTGCGCATCCAGATCATAGACCCGAACGCTGGCCGTTACCCGCTGATTGCCGGGTAAAACCGGAACCGAGACCGTCAGTGAACGCAGATTGATCGTTGCGTTCGGTGTGTAGGGTATCGTTACCAGCGTAGCCAGAAATACGCCATCCTGCATTGAGCTTGTCACAAACGGGCGTTTGCGCGATGGTTCCAGCGTTCGCATGATAACCGGCTGAAAGTCGTAATTCTCGCTGAGTTGCAGTAACACTTCATTCTGCAACCGTTCGCAGGCATTACGGTGTACGCTCTCCCATACGGCTGATTCGGGCGAATTATCCCCGTCGAGCAGGTCGGACGGCAAAGCCAGATCGCCGACCAGTTCGGTACTTAGCCCAGCCAGGTCATTGACCCAACTGCTGGCTGAATTATCGACGCCCCGAAGTCCAACCAGAGGCCGAAAAGCATTTAACATTTCGTTTGCCATATTACCATGCACAACTTTATGCTTAAATAGACAAAAAAGTAATAATAATCACAGAAAAGGTAATGTTACTATTACTCAAATAGTTACGAAAAAACCGGCAGTTGGCCGGGAATTTAATTTTAAATTAATGCTCTAAGCTACCTGTTTTTTTTCAATACCAAGTGATTTGTAAGTATCATACTCAAAATTATTTAGATCATACCGGAAACAGTCGCCGACGTGACCGTAATTGTTCTTATCAGCGTCCAGTTTGTCCAATCCCCCGTCCGAGTTGGCTTTCATCCTTTCAATGTCATCAATCAGTAATCCGCAGTGCTCGCGGTCGATGATAATCTTACTACCGTACCTGATCAAAAGCGCGTTACAGATATGCCGCGAACTCGAATGGCTGGCATTCGCTTTCGGTACCCGTTCATAGTCGCAATAGATCGCTCCGGCTTCGGCCATGTAGTTCCGTATCAGCGTCCAGGCCGATACATTCCCTTTGGTGTAGGCTGACCGGGCATTACCGGACGCATCGCCGGTAAAGAATATCTGATTCCGTCCGTACTTCTGGGCGATATACTTACAAAGTTCTTGCAGATCGCCCCCGCCGTGTTTGGCTTCGAGGTACTGAATCGACTGTCCGCTGTAATGCTGACTGATAACAAACGAGTTGTTATAGTTGAAGTCGAACGACACATAAACCGGAACCATCGGGTTATACCTCGTTTCGCCCACAAATGTCGTCGGCTTCCAGGCGGTGAAGTACGGATTGTCAGGCCGGATAATCCCGAACTCGCCAAGTCCATATACCCGGTAGTGGTCGGGGTCATTCTCCCGATACCACTCCATTCGACGGATATATTTATCGCCGACGAATGGATTGTCCAGATACGTGCTGAAGATAACCCGCGTCTGATCGTCTACCCCTTCCTGCGGATTGTCCTTATGGTGGAACATTTTCCGCAGCCAGTGGCGCTCGCTGATCGGGTTATAAGTCAGGTAGATTTGTACCGGACGCTTACCCCGGATACGGTCATTGACGATGTTAAATTCGCTCTCCTGAATTTCGGTTGCTTCTTCAATCCAAACCAGCGAGATACCGACAATGGATTTAAACTTTTCGGCATCGTCCAGCCCCTTAAAGACGATCTGCGAGCCATTGGCAAACTTGATCAGCTTACGGCTCGCGTTGTACGTCCAGTGAACATCCTCACGAAGTCCAAAGAATGGCAGCGCAACAGCTTTGAACTGCTCGATTACCGAGTCATTCAGCGAGGTAGCAAACTTGCGAATGACTAACAGCTTGTGCTTCCTGGTCAGCAGACGACGTACTAAATGCTGAGCCTGAGCGAACGACTTACCCGAACCGCCAGAGCCGTAATTGATTACGTAGTCAGTCTTACCGGCAACCCGGTTCAGTTCATGATACACACGCAGCAACTTGTGCCGCATGTTACGCATGTCGATGATTGGGCTAGGCCGCTGGGTATACACCTTTTGCCCGACCTTGACTTTCTTGGGTAGTCCACTGGCCGAGCGTTCAGGTTCATCAATACGAGGAGGTAACGGAGTTTCGCGCTTTTGCGGTCGGCTCATTCGTCGTTTAATTCTTCCTCGTCGTCTATCTCGTCTTCGTCGCTATCGTTCACAATCGTGAAGTTTGGAATATCGAGCGTTACGTCGGCTTTGTCTTTCTGGTTCAGGTACTGAATACCGAGCCATTTAAGCATGGCGTCAGACGGTTCGACGTATTCAATGACATCTTTGAAAACAATCCCCTTCGCAGTATTGAACGGCTTACTGACTTTGCGCTTGTAACCGACTGCCCGGTTAATCTGCTGTTCACGCAACATCTGCCGGGTACTGGCATAGACTTTTGCGGCATAGTTCTGCCATAACATCTTATGCTCGCGTTTACAGGCCCGGTACAGAGTATCATCCGAAATGCCGAGTTTGGCCGCTATTTCTGGCCCGTCCACCATACAGCGCAACGCCTTATTAACTTCTTCCCAGTCGATTACAATTGCTTTACGTGCCATTGCCGTAGTCGTTTACTTACCTTTTCCGGGTGCGTACTTCCATGAGGTTGTAATGCGCCCCCGGCTGTTGCTTTTGTTGAAACTTGCGCCTTTTGCGGTTGCTGTCGTATTGGCGCTTACTCGCCCCTTGTGCGTACAAATCCAGTCAGGCGATTTGCTAAGCTGCCGAATCCGGGCCGGGTGCGTCGTCGTCGTGAATAATGCATGTCCGCTACGGTGGTACATATCGGCAATATGCTTAGTGAGGATACCTCCTAACCCGATACCCTGGAATGCTGGCAGGACAACCGTACGATGCAGCCGAACGCCATTCTTTATGTGAGCGTGCGGAAAGGCCAATACCGCCTGAAACGCAGCTAACTGGCCGTTGACGGTTGCGACATAGACCCAGGACGAGGCATTGAACGAATGCGCTAGATAGTGATGCTTGCTAAACGCCTTCCATAGCTCACGCTTACGGATAGCCCCCTCACAAGCATAGATGTCGATATGGAAGAGGCCACGCGTGGATTCGCCGGATTGCTGCCCGGCTCCGGCTTTCCCTCGGCAGTGACCTCCGGCACTCTGAACGTCATTGTGTTGGTATCGAATACCCAATCCGGTTGCAGATATTGTTCTACATCGTAATGACAGGTTACAGCAATGAACTGCTTATCCGTTCGTCGGATTGCTTTCTGAACGGCATAACTGCCAACCTGAGCAACGGTTCTATCGACAACCGATGTGAACTCATCAAACACAATCAGGTTGTCTTTTCGCAGCAGGGCATTAGCCAGGTCAACCCGCATCTTTTCGCCGTTGCTTAGTACGTCGTACGGTTTGAGCCAAGACGGGGGCGAGGAGAACCCGACCGCGTTAAACATGCTGGTAATCTCACTGACGGGGCAATGCCACGGCATGTCGTCTAATATACTCGGTTGATCATACCGGAACGCCGTTATATACGCTTCGGGGAATAGCTCTTTGGCTATCGTCGTCTTACCCGTACCGGATGCACCGACGATCAGCCCAACCTGCCAGCCTTCTGGCGGGTCAATGCTGCCCGTAAATCGTTCTTCGGTCGTTTCGGATTGCAGATCGAACGTGCCAACAACAGACGCAACCCGGAACGATGCCGGGGGCGTTGACTTTTTTACAATGTCAAAGGCTTTCATTATGTCGCATTATTTTCGATTGATACTGAATACCTTCAAGTTGACTCCTATACCACCTTTTACCATGCGCTGGCAAACCTAGGCTCACGACACTCATCCGTTTATTGTAGAATATCCCGAACATGGCTGCTACTCTTTGGCGTGGTGTTAGTGGTACGGGCCGGAATTGATATTGTCGCTTTAGATATTTGCGATATATCTTTTCCATCTTTAGAGTGTCAAAACTTTGCATGTGAATCCCCGGTCGGTTAGTTCGTTGTACAATTCTTCCTGCTCGCGCTCAGAGACACAAATAGCCTCGATTCGATACGTAACATCCCCGGCACCGGCTGAGCCGTCAGAGCCAGCAGAACCCGCGTCCTTGGTTTCGTCAGTGACATCATTACCGGGTGGCGTCCAATTCTCATCCAGAAACCCGCCGAAGGTGGTTAGCTCATTGACGTAATCGACGGCATCCCCCATGTCGGCAATAAATTCGTCCCAGCCGTCCTTTGTGACTTCGCCATACTGCGAGTTAAACAGCAGTAGCTTACGCTTGGCTTCGTCACGGGTTTCGGCATGAACGAGAATATACGGCAATTCAATGCCGCCAGGGATTTCGCGCTGAATAACCCGCAAGCGTTGATGTCCGTCAAATGAATACATGACACCGTAAACAGGCTCTTTCCAGACAAAAAGCGGGAATAAAAATCCTTCTGTTTCGAGCGAGTGTTTCAGCTTCGTGTAATTGCTCTTACTGAGGTCTTTAAAATTACCCTGCAAGTCTTCCAGTTCGTTACTATTGATCGTGGGTAGCTTGTCCAGGGTGGGCGATATAACCAGATTCATACATGAAAACGTTTAACACCCGAAAGTAATACTAATATTACTTTTTGCAAAATATACCCACCGTCTCTAAATCTTTGCCTATACAAACTAAATGGCAGCAAAAACCGCATAATTAACCTCTTCTGAATCAGTGGGGCGCAAAGAATCCTCAATTTTCCTCGAAAAAATCCCAACATTACCCTTGACACAATAGTAATATTAATATTAACTTTGCAACAAGCAAACGGGGAAACACCCGACTAACAATCACCTTATAACAGATTAACATCATGAACGCTCAAATTATTAACGCCCGTCAGTTCAATTCAGTAGAAGAATACAAAGCAGCTACCGGCTTACAACACGTAGAAGGCGAATGGATGGACTTAGCCCGTCATTTAGGGGTACCCATCAATCCTAAAGGCGGTCGTCGTTCAATCTATGACGCATGGAAAGCACAACAGGAGCAATCTACCGATGTAGCCACTACTCCCAAGAAGTCAGTAGCTACGAAAGTAAAAGCTACTACGGTACAAGTGCCAGTAGTAACACCTGAACCTGAAACGTCAGTAGTAGCGAATGCAGCGCCCGAAGTAGTTGCTATTCCTGATAAGCCGAAAACGAAAGCCCCCCGTCGTATGGACTTCCAGAATGAGGACGATTTCGACGCTGCTATGACTGCATGGGTTCTTGAGAATCCACGCCCTGAAAAACCTGCTACTGTTGCTGTGCCGGTTGTTTCAAAGCCTAAACCTGTTGTCGATATTGCTATGGTTCCTGCCGATGTTGATAATGTCGAAGAAACAGCCCGTCAACTGGCTAAACTGCTGGCGGGTTTATCTCCTAAGCCGGGTAACGCTCAGATCGACCCTGCACAGGTTGCGCAAATGATTCAGGATGCTGTAAAGGAAGAAACGAAAGGTTTCCACAACATACTGAATAACGAACTGTACGAGTGCAACGAACTTCTGAAACAGATCAAGCAGGAAGTTCAGAACAACACGACAACCATTCACGTAAAAGTCAATGACAAAGCCGCTGTACAGGTTGACGGGCTGGTTCATGAACGCTTTGAAGACATCCTGAAACACGTTGCTGTCCGTGACCACGTTATGTTGGTTGGCCCCGCTGGTTCTGGCAAGACGACCGTATGCGAAAACGTTGCTCAGGCTCTTGCGCTGGATTTCTACTGTAAATCGGTTTGCGCTCAAACCTCGAAGTCTGAACTACTCGGCTATATGGATGCAAACGGCAACTTTGTCAGCACTGAGTTCCGGGTGGCTTATCAGAATGGCGGGGTTTTCGTCCTTGATGAAATCGACGCCGGTAACCCGAACGTTATTGCGGTGCTGAACTCAGCACTAGCGAACAACTACTGTGCCTTCGCTGACGGTATGATTCGCAAGCATGAGGATTTTGTTCTGATCGCCTGCGCCAATACGTTCGGAACGGGAGCCAGCCGGGAATACGTTGGCCGCAATCAACTGGACAGCGCAACGCTCGACCGTTTTAGCGTTATCGAGTTCGGTTATGATGAGAAGCTGGAAACCGCCCTTTCGCCTGATAAAACGTTCTGCCAGTTCGTTCAGGCTGTGCGAAAAGAGCTAGCAGGAGAAAGAGTAGTAATTAGTCCCCGCGCATCAATCCAGGGCGGCAAACTGTTAGCTGCTGGTTGCAAGCCTGATTATGTGCTGCAAACTCGGATTCTAAAGGGAATGGCCGTAAACCTATCGGAGCGCGTTAAAACTGTTTTCGCTCAATTCTATAAGTAATAAACTTTTATTAGCAGGAAAAGTAATATTAATATTATTTTTCCTGCCAAACACCTTGACAATAGTAATACTAGTATTATCTTTACACATACTCTAAACCAAACAGCAATGAATAATCTATCAGACCAAATTATATCTAAAAATAGCTATGCAGACCGAGTAAAGGCGGCAAGTTTTGTTAATCTAGGCGAAGGAACCCCCTTCGATATTATTGGCTCAAGTAGTCAGAGAGACACATCAAAAAATTTCCAAAAAGGCCAGCTAATTACAGGCAATCCTTATATTCTGCAACTGTTTGAACAGTACCGTCAGAAACATCCAATAGATGTGCCAGTTCATAATATCGAGTCGAACTACGCTATAGCTGGGGACTTCGTTGATATTGGCCGGTATATGAGTGGAGAGCCGGAATGCATGGTTGATTATAGCCAATCATCAGACACTCGCTTCGTAGATTTTTACATCAATATTGATGTTTGCCATAACATTAGCCGCGAAAACTCATTCGCCTATTACGCTGCTGCTATAAGTGTTATTGACTCACTTGAAAATTCAAATTACCGTGTTCGTCTTATAGGCGTCAACTACTCGGACGCAATCAGCGTCGGTAAAATCTACGAAGTTACAACCATAATTAAAGATCATAGCGAGCCAATTAACTATGCCTATCTAACCAGCATATGCATGGCAGATACGGCTTTCTTCGCTGCTATGATGCTGCGCCCGAAGTTAAATCTTTATAGCTACAAAGGTTGCGACTCGTTACCCGGATTTGAGCCTAATGTTTTAATGAACGAAAATACATTCTATGCTCCATCGCTGTATGGCACTAATCGTTTTGGCAAAAAATACAGCGAGATAGCAGACCCGAAAGCGTTTTCATTCAATGAGTTAATTCAAGACTGGAAACTTGACCATTTACTTGCAAAGTAACCCTCTCCCACTCTGCCGGGTATCACCACGCCCGGCAGAGTAATATTAATACTACTTTTAACTCCAAACAGATTAACACGATGTACACAGTAACATTCAGTTTTGACCTCGGCGATTGTGTCGCCCTGTACACTGGCCGGATTGAAGCCGTGACCGACAACGGCTACTTAGTGAAGTACTACGAACCAACTATCCGGGATCTTCTGTCGATCAACCTACGCACCGACGAAGTAATCAGCCGTGGGTACTCGCCCGTTCGTATGCTGCCGCTGGCTCCTGTCGTACAGGAAACGCTAACACAGGCAATCATCAACTCAATCGTTCAACCTATTTACGCCTAAGACAATGGAAAATCAACCACATGAAAAAACCGAGTGGCAATTGAAGTATCCTGAAACTTACATTCTAACAGCAAAGCAAACCGAACAGGCCATGATTGCAGCCGTCAAAGCCTTGATTGCGAAAGCTGCCGAACATGGCTTTACAAATGAAGAAGACGAAGAAGAAGGCGGCAAACCTGAACGGTTCCTGTTTTGCGTCGATAAAAACGAGATAGCCCGAATTATCCTGCCTTGTAATTACTGGAAGGCATATAATACTAACCTGCACATAATTTTTGACCGTCTGCTCTTATCGCCCTATACGTTCGATACTGTAAGCGAGTGTAAACGATCAACCTTCTACACAGGCACGCTCGACATTACCGACCTCGACTTTTTCGAGAAACTACTACTCAGCATTTTCCCTAAACCAGTATCTCCAACCCCGTACTAAGATGCAAATCTATTATCCAGAATTGACGTTCACGGTTAACGAACCTTTCCAGATAGAAAACCCTCTGCCCGACCGGGTGGAGGGGCCAGTACTGGCAACCTTTGCCGATGGCTTACACCTGATCCTCTACAGTAACGACGTTCAGGCTGACCTGCCGATCTGGGGTCAGGCTACCCTGGCCGTTGCTCTAACTGAGTTCCGGGACATCCCCTTTATCTGCCTGACGTTTCAGAATTCCCCGCTGACGATGCTGTATACGCTCAACATTTTCAAGGTTGTGGGCGACGAACGAAAGCCGTGGTTGCGGTCGATCAGCAAACGCATTTATATGTTGCTGGTCGATAACCAGACCGGCAGACTAGCCTGCATCCGGGAAATGGACTCTGAGCTACTGGCAAAGCTACGGCATATCTGCCGTGAACAGGCATCCCTATACGCAAACGCAGAAGCGGTAGAAACGGAAATTGAACGGATACTTAACCCGCCAGTAGGCGACAATCCAGTGACGGCCCACCGCGTCTACCAACGGGCTAAACTCAGCAACCTAGTAGCCATACAATACGGAATTCCTAAACTGAGCGAGCAATGAACGTAAAAATCATAGCTGCCAGCACCCGATTAGCCTGGTATAGCTACGCCAACCAGATAGGCAACGTTTTTGAAGTAGAGCCATTCACCGGGGTATACGGTAGTATGGGCGATATGCGAGTGACAACCGGCGAATGGGCCGGGTACATCATTGCAGGTAGTGACGCTGTAGAAGTATTGACCCGGCAGCAAGCCATTGAACAAGGGTATGAGTATTGCGGCTTAGCCGGTGAAGGCTGGCAAACCCTGCGGGATATTACCGATCTGGAAGACGACGAATTCGATCAGTATAAATGGCTACTATTCGACAAAGATTCTGATTGTTTAAAGATCAGCTCTGACGTTGTTAAAGACTCGGTTCTTGATCTGGTATGTGAAGCAGAAAACGAAATCGGATGCGATACCAGTATGGGTATCGATGCGCTAAAGGACTTCGATTGGCAGCAGTTGTTCGCCGTCATAGATAACGTCAATAAGGCGCTAAGTACTGCTCGATATTATACATTGACAAAAATTCAGCTAGTACCATAAAAATCATTAATCTGTAAAAAGGTGAAATCTTTACACCCCGGCCCGGTTGCGGTCGGGGTTTGTTTTTTTCTTAACTTGCGTGAAGGAACAAAGAAACTCGAATGCTTGTTTTAGTAATGTTTCAGTGCCTTTTTTCTAACCCCTTGATTCGCAAACACATAGAACGGTATTATTAAATTTACCGTAAATCAACTATTTAATGGAAACGGTAGTTACCAACGACGAACTGATTACGAAAATAGAACGCGCTCTGGATAGCATGCGCCCTTATCTGGCTGCCGATGGAGGTAACGTGAAAGTACTGGAAGTTACTGAGGATAAAACCGTTCGGCTCGAACTGGTTGGTTCATGCGGTTCATGTCCTATGTCGGCTATGACTTTCAAGGGAGGTTTAGAGGAAGCTATCTTACGGGCTGTACCTGAAATTAATAAAGTCGAAGCTGTTAATATTACCCCAGCTTTTTAATTATTATTTGCGGATTATCTCTGCAATCCACATAACTATAGATACCCATATCAGCTATAAGTGCTTAACCATAGGGCTGATATGGGTACAAGTTTGTCAGCTTTCGTAATCCATTCGGTCGGTGACCTTATATCATGATCTGGAACGCCAAAAAAGGCGTTTTTTTTGTTTCTTTGCACTTGAACATTCTCATCAATTCAGTGAAAATAGGCATTTTCTTTGGGGGGCCTGCGCGGGAGCGTGAGGTATCGTTTGCGGGTGGCCGCACAGCTTTAGCAAATTTAGATAAAGGCCTATTTGAGCCGGTTTTAATTTTCGTTGATGGGCGGGGTCGTTTTAGACTCGTTACCCCTGAATTTCTACAGGCCCCTTCGCTTCGGGATGCGCTGCCACAAGATAATTCTGGATTTTCAGTTTATGACGAATCGCTCGCCATCGACGCACTGGATGCAGCCCTTCCCGAACTTCGCCCCGAACAGTTTCGCGACCATTTCGATATGGCTTTTCTGGCGATGCATGGTCCTAACTGCGAAGACGGGGCAATACAGGGCCTACTCGAATGGTATAACATGCCCTATACAGGACCAGGTCTGGTTGGATCGGCTGTAGGTATCAATAAAATCCTGCAAAACGAACTCATTGCGCTGGCGAATGGTCAGCAGAAAAAAACAGCGACGATCAGCCGGGATGCTTATGAACAAGCCGACAAAGCCCAGTTCTTTCAATCGCTAACGGAGCATTTAGGCTTACCAATTGTCGTTAAGGCGCCCCATCAGGGTTCGTCGATTGGTGTAGCCATTGTGCGTGAACATGATCTGGAGCAGTTTTGCCGGTCTGTCGAGCAATGTTTTTTCACAATGAGCATTCAACCCGATGGCTGGAGTAAGTTGAGTGAATGGAGCCATTTGTCGTCAGAGGAAAAGCAAGAGCTAGCCCAGAAAATGGTTAGCCTCGATTCAGGGATTAGCTTTCCGGTTGTCATTGAACAAACGGGCGAAGTAATCCATCATCCAAAAGATTTTATTGCAAAACTTGATGCCCTCCAGAATAACCCAGGCATTAGCCTTGCTTCATTAAATGCCGAAGATGAAGTGCTTTTCGAAGAATTTATCAGTGGCCAGGAGTTTTCCTGTGGAGTTATTCAGGATGACGACCAGGTTGCCATTGCCCTACCGCCAACCGAAATTTATAATGTGACGAGTTTCGACTTTGAATCCAAGTATAAACTCAGCACGACCAAGAAACGTATACCGGTTGAGACAAGCTTAGAGAATAATCGTAAAATTCAATTGGCCGTTGAGCAGGTCTTTACCCGACTGGGTATAAATGTGTATGCGCGAATTGATGGTTTTCTGACCCCGGCTGGCGATGTGTTACTACACGATCCTAACACCATACCCGGTATGTCGCCTTCGTCGCTCATCTTTAAGCAGATGGCCGAAATTGGGCTCAACCTGGCTAATTCGCTGACCTATCTTATTCGGCAATCTCTGCGAGAGCGCATACGCACCGGAAAAGATACTTTCCACCTTAAAAGTCTGCTGGCTGGTCTGGATGCCCAGTTAGCTAATCGCAAAGCGAATCCATTACCGGAGCGCGTTGTTTCATTTGGCAATAGCGACGAGCAGTTTGTTGCAGCCAAACAGCAATACAACGAACTAGCCGCTTCGGGTACCGTCCGTCCATCGCTGATGTATATCAAAAGCAAACAGGAATCCCACGAAATCCCGGTCAATTTGCTTTTTAAAGATACGATTGCTGATCTGGAAACTGCACTCGGCCAACCAAGGCATCCTCTGCTTGTCGAAACGACCGAACGCACTCGTCATATCACCGAGCGCTATTTGGTTTAATAGGCTACACGTTAATAGGTTCATTAACGATGCAGTACAGTTACTGGACTTGCATCGTTAATGAACCTGTCAACCGCTATACGGCTCAACTTTTTACAGCATAACTGGCTGACCAGTCCGAACCGATTCGTCGCAGGCAAATGCAATTTGCAAACTATTGACTGCATCCTGCATATGATCCGTTAAATCAAGATTTTCCCGAATAGCTTTCAAAAAGTAGCGTTGTTCCCGATTACATAGCTCCTGATGGTCTGGTTCATCCTGCATATCAATCCAAGTATCGGCTTCAGTAAACTGGTCATTTTTATCAAGTTTAGCGCGATGTACCCGCAACGATTCCGTCTTGGTATGAGAATCGACATTATCCGACTTACCGGCGGCCCCTGCATTTTTGGCCACAATGGACACACAGCCATCAGGCCCGATAACATCTTTCACAAAAAAAGCGGTTTCGCTCATCATGGGTCCCCAACCGGCTTCATACCAACCCACCGAACCGTCTTCGAAACGAATCTGTAACTGGCCATAATTGTAATTATCAACCGGAATATCATTCGTAAGCCGAGCACCTATTGCATTGACCTGCAATGGTTTCGAACGAGTCATCTGGCACATGACATCAATATAATGAACGCCACAATCTACAATCGGACTCAGGCTTTTCATTAAATTCCGATGCACGGTCCACATTGTACCATGACTCTGCTGGTTGAGATTCATCCGCATCACCAGCGGTTTCCCCAGTTGCTGGGCAATTTCTACAAATTTCTCCCAGGAGGGATGATGCCGTAAGATATACCCGACCACCAGCTTTTTATCGGCCCGCTGTGCAGCCTCCATGACGCGTTTGGCTCCTTCAACCGTATCCGCTATTGGCTTCTCCATAAACACATGGCAGCCCTGTTCAAACGCCATGATAGCAAAGGATTCATGCGTATCGGGATAGGTGGAAATACAGACGGCCTCGGGTTTAGTTTCGTCAAGGGCCGTTTTGTAATCATCATACAGGGTATACCCGCCACCCAAACGTTCATTCAATACAACCTTACTATTTCCGGTCGAAACGATACCACAAATTTCGAAACCACCGATGGTTTTGTAGGCAATAGCATGCGATGCCCCCATGTTGCCGCAACCGACAACGAGTACCCGCAGGGGTTTAGCAGAACTTGACATAGTGTTGATTTAAACCGTTGAAAACAATTCAGAGGCCGCAAAAATAGTGTACTGTTTTCATTTTCCGTTGTATTGACCTGGTCTTAAAATCCAATTGTGTCCAGTTTCACCCAGGCAAGCATGCGCTCAAAACATTAACAATTCTTTTGTCCGGTATTGTACGAGGTTTGTCCAGTTGCGGACATGGCACAAGCATGTCACCAGAGACAATTACTTAAATATCAACCATTTAACTAATTGGCATGTGCTTTGGATCGGTACTTATGAACAGTGAGCAACCATTTTAAACTACTAAACACAATACAGCCATGTTAACGCTAATGAGCAAAGTTGTCGCATCCGTTTTGATCAGCGCTTCTACCTTTACCAACCCAACTACGCCAAAAAGCCTTTCATTCGATGCAAGTGCATTCGTTACCGCCAATAACCAAATCCGACTTGCCGTCAATAAGGGTAGTGACAAACCAGTTCTGATTATACTTCGGAATAGAAGTAATGAAGTCTTGTTTCGCCGGAGCCTAAGTAAGAATGAGTCTAACTATGCTGTGAAGTTGAATGTCGATGACCTAGTAGATGGGACTTATGAGTTAGAATTCAAATCCGATGAAGGCAGCATTATTAAACAGATTACCTTAGGGCCAGCACCCGTTCAGAAAGTAACCCGCATTGTTGCCATGCAATAATCGACAGAATCAGTAACACAAAAGCCCAGGTTTACATCTGGGCTTTTGTGTATCAATCTATTTGTATCCAGGTCACGGAACCTGTACACTGACTTCATAATAATCAATGGTAGGTGGCCCTGCAAAATAGTTACTCATATGTTTGATAACACCCTGCAAAAATCCATTGGTTTCAGCGGCCTGTCGATTGGCCTCCGTATCCCAGAGTGTAACCATCAATCCTTTATTGGTTTCTGGATTACTTAACATCCGACTGCTCCGAAAACCGTCATGATTTTGTAAAGCAGGAGCAACCGTATTCTGGAAATAACTTACAGCCTCATCAATACTTTCTGGCTTAAAAGGGAATTGGATAACGCGTGCGTACATGGGTTAACAGGCTAAAGGTGAGGAATATACATAATCAAACTATGGTTCTTTCTATTCTATTCAATTAGAGAGGTTTATGATACCCCTTTGAATTCGTCCTGTTCGACAAATGGCTGGCTACGCAACCGTTTACCAGTCGCTTTAAAGATTGCATTAGCAACAGCAGCTCCGGCAGGTGGCAGGGATGGCTCTCCAAGTCCAGTCGGCTCGATTTCATTCTGAACAAAGTGCACTTCGACCTCTGGGATCTCAGCCAATCGAATCAATCGATACTCGTTAAAATTCTTCTGTTGCGGTACACCGTCTTTAAACGTGATATTGCCATACATGGCATGCCCAATACCATCGACCACGCAGCCACGAACCTGTTGCTGAGAACCACTTTGATTAACGACCACGCCACAATCAGCCGCAGAATACACTTTTTGCAGAACCGGTTTTCCTTTCTGCATCACCACTTCACCAACCTGAGCTACATAAGACCGATGCGAGAAGTAAACACTAAAACCTTGGGCAAGGAGTTTTCCATCTGGACCTTTCTTTTTACCCCAGCCCGATTTTTCAGCGGCCAGTTGAATCACGCCTATCATGCGATCAATATCATATTTGATAGCACCCACCGGCTTTTGTTTGGCTTTATTTAATAACTCCAGTCGAAATTGAACAGGGTCCTTACCAGCCGCCTGGGCAACTTCGTCGAGGAATGACTGCTCAGCAAAAGCCAGGAAATTAGTAATTGGCGCCCGCCAAGGCCCTGTAGTGATTGGCGATTTATGATCTACACTATCGATCAGGAGGTTATCAACCGCTCCTGAGGGGAAATTATCTTCACGGGTAGCATTTCCGGCATTGATACTCACTCCGCGCAGTTTGTAACCCACCATGTTACCCTGAGCATCCAAAGCGGCCTCAAAGCGATAACGAACTGCGGGCCGATAGCTTCCGCCTGTCATGTCATCTTCCCGTGTCCAGATGAGCTTTACGGGTGCTTTTACCAATTTCGATACCTGTACTGCTTCAAGTACGTAATCGGCTTTCAGTCGGCGTCCAAAACCACCTCCCATACGGGTAAGTTGCACAGTCACCTTATCAGGGGATATACCTAACAGTTTAGCCGTTTCATTGCGAGCTAGTTCGGGGGTTTGTGTAGGACCTACCAGCTCAACGCCATCCGGACGAACATGGGCAAAAAAGTTCATCGGCTCCAGCGGATTGTGCGGCAGGAATGGGCATTGGTACTCCGCCTTTATGACTTTAGCCGCATTTTTGAAAGCGGTCTCTACGTCACCATCCTTCCGCCGAACGGTAGCTTCCGAACTATCGAGCATTTCTTTGAATAACCGATTATGGTCGGCAGTACTTTCCAGGGCATCAGCTTTTTCCCATTCAACTTTGAGCGCATCCTTCGCTTTTTTCACCTGCCAGGTCGACTTACCAACAACCGCCACATTATTATCGAATGTGACTACATCAATAATACCTGACATAGCTTTTGCAGCACTGGCATCCAACGACTTCAGTTTATACCCAAAAGCAGGTCGCTGTAACATGGCAAACACCATGCCTTCCCGGTAGAAATCCAGTCCAAAAAGTGGCTTACCCGTGATAATCTTTGGGTTATCAACGTTCTTAACAGTACTGCCGATCAACTTAAAATTCTTAACTTCTTTAAGCTTCACATCGGTCGGCACCGGTATTTGAGCGGCTTCAGTAGCTAACTCACCATAACTCAACTGACGATTACTGGCCGAGTGCAACACCACACCCTTAGCCGTAGAGCATTCGGATACAGGTACGTTCCAGCGTTTGGCCGCAGCTTGCAGCAGCATCTGGCGAGCAGTTGCGCCAGCTACCCGTAACCGTTTCCAGGAATGCGGGATTGAGCCGCTCCCTCCAGCTACCTGCCGTTCAAATTTTTTGGTATCGAGTGGAGCCTGTTCAACAACTACCTTCGTCCAATCGGCATCCAACTCCTCAGCTACAATAATTGGGAAAGCCGTTTTAATACCCTGCCCCACCTCAGGGTTAGGCGATAGGATGGTTATGATTCCCTGCGGATTTATTGACAGATAACTGTTGAAATCGACTCCCGGCACAGCAGCCGCTCCAGCCTCAGTTAACGGTGTAGCGGCATCGGCGCCTGTCCAGTTAAAGCCTAAAACTAAACCTCCTCCAGCGAGCGAAGCAATTTTCAGAAAGTTTCTCCGATTGGTATTAGCTATCGTCTGCATGACTATTTCGTTTTTGGCGTTTTAGAAGAACCCGATACAGGATGCTCAGCAGCTAGCTTTACAGCTTCGCGAATCCGATGATACGTACCACACCGACAGAGGTTACCTGTCATGGTGTCATCAATTTCGGACTGGCTTGGTTTCGGATTACGTTTAAGAAGGGCAGCCGCCGTCATGATCTGGCCAGCCTGACAATAGCCACATTGAGGTACATCGACCTTGTCCCAGGCAAGTTGAACGGGATGTGTTCCATCGGAAGATAGGCCTTCAATCGTTGTAACTTTCGATTTACCAACTGCGGAGACTGGCAACACACAGGAACGGGTTGCTTCCCCATTTAGATGTACAGTGCAGGCACCACATTGGGCGATACCACATCCGTATTTAGTACCGACTAAACCAAAATGATCGCGCAGAACCCATAAAAGAGGGGTATCGGGATCAACATCAGCCTGATAATTACGACCGTTTACGAGTAGTTTGAAGAGAGCCATGAATATGCTGGATTGACACTGTAAAGCTAATATAACAAAAGAGGTTGATTTTCTTTCTCTACTTATTTCGGGTAGGTGCTAAACGCAGAAAAGGCCTGTCCATCTGGACAGGCCTTCTATTTCAAAGGTGGCACCTACCTACTCTCCCACTTGTGACAGCAGTACCATCGGCAGTACGGGGCTTAACGGCTCTGTTCGGGATGGAAAGAGGTGTTCACCCGCCTTAACAGCACCAACCTATTGACTCCTCATCAGCTTTCACACTGACCTATATATACTAGATAGCCTTGTTTCAAAGACCCCACAGAAAGAGATATCAATCACCCAATCCACCAACACAGACTCACCAACTAAATACCATCCATAAATTCACAAAGCAACATGCACACGCTGTTGGGGCCATTAGTACGGCTCAGCTTAACGCATCTCTACGCCTACACCTGCCGCCTATCAACGTCGTCGTCTACAACACCCCTACTAAGGAACACTCATCTTCAGGC
>Ga0209933_1001626_pt1 | contig 18627 bp, 19 predicted proteins | sample ThiBiot_300_biof_FD_183944 | JGI IMG/M metagenome (GOLD analysis project Ga0209933, IMG submission 183944) | Wastewater bioreactor microbial communities from Cape Town, South Africa - Thiocy_cont_300_biof (SPAdes) | ecosystem: Engineered > Bioremediation > Thiocyanate > Unclassified | place...
GGGCGCAACCGCCGCGCGACGCGAGCGCGGCGACGATGCTCCGTTCCGGACCTGCGTCGATGATCCACGCCAGAGGCGTCGCCAAGCATTTCCTCACGCGCGGCGCGCGCGTCGAGGCGCTGCGGCCAGTCGATCTCGACGTCGCGCGCGGCGCGTTCGTCAGCATCATCGGGCCGTCCGGATGCGGCAAGTCCACCCTGCTGCGCATCATCGCGGGGCTCGAAACGGCAAGCGAAGGAACGCTGACCATCGAGAGCGCCGCCGACCAGCGCGCCGGCTTCGTCTTTCAGGACGCGGTCCTCCTGCCCTGGCTCTCCGCCGAAGAGAATGTGCGCTTTCCGCTCGACGCCGCGGGCGTTCCGCGTGACGAAGGCGACGCGACGGCGCGCCGCCTGCTCGCGCTCGTGGGCCTGCAGGGATTCGAAAAGGCGCTGCCGCGCGCCCTCTCCGGCGGCATGCGCCAGCGCGTGTCGATCGCGCGCGCCCTGTCCTACGATCCGCCGCTTCTTCTGATGGACGAGCCGTTCGGCGCGCTCGACCTTTTAACGCGCGACAGGCTGAACGACGAACTGCTGACGATCTGGACCGCCACGAAGAAGACCATCATCTTCGTCACGCACAGCGTCGAGGAAGCGGCCTATCTGTCGGATCGGGTCGTCGTCATGTCGCCGCGTCCCGGCTCCATCAAAAAAATCTATGACTCGCCGCTGGCGCGGCCGCGCGGCGAGCGGACGAAGCTCGATCCGGCCTTCCATCAACTGATGGCCGATCTCAGGCGCGACCTCGCATGACCTCCCGCGCGATCTGGCGGCGTCCGCTCGAGACCATCGCGGCCGTCGGCGCCTTCTGCCTTGCATGGGACCTTTACGTGCGCTGGACCGACGCGCCGTCCTATCTCCTGCCGCCGCCGGCCGATGTCGGCGCGGCGCTGATCCAGTCGGCGGCAAGCGGCGAACTCGCGCATCACCTGCTCTATACGCTGCAGAATCTCATCCTCGGCTATGGCGCGGGCGCGCTGCTCGGCGTCGCCGCGGGCGTGGCGCTCGCCAAGTCGCCGCGACTCGACCGCGCGCTCGGCGGGCCGATCCTGTTTCTGCAGACGGCTCCGAAAATCGCGCTCGCGCCGCTGTTCGTGATCTGGTTCGGCCTTGGCCTCGCCTCGAAGATCGCGCTGATCATCTCGCTCGTCTTCTTTCCCGTTCTCGTGGGAACCATGGTCGGGCTGCGCTCGCTCGACAGCCGCTTCGCCGATCTCGCGCGCCTCCTGCGGCTCGGCGTCTGGCGACGGCTGTGGCTGATCGAACTGCGCGCCGGCCTGCCGGACATTTTCGTCGGGCTGCGCATCGGCGCCGTGCAGGCGGTGGTCGGCGCGATTCTCGGGGAATGGATGTCGGGCCGGCAGGGCCTCGGCTATCTCATGACCTTCGCCTCCGCGACCTACAAGACGCCGCTGCTGTTCGGCGCCGTCGTCCTCACCGCGCTGCTCGGCATCGCGGTCTATCAACTCGTCGAGACCGCCGAGCGGCGGCTGCTGTCCTGGCGGGACGCGCCATGAGCAAGGCCAAGCGGTCCGCCGCCTTCCCGTGGCTCAACGGACGGCCGACGCACCTTCCCTGCGGACCGGGAGACATGCCGGCCTGCGCGCTTCTGCCGGGCGATCCCGACCGCGTGGCGCTCGCCGCAGCACTTCTCGATAATTCCGTCGATTTCGGACAGCGGCGCGAATTCCGCGCCGCGCGCGGCGGCTGGAGCGGACATCCCGTCGGCGTGTGCTCGACGGGCATCGGCGGCCCCTCCGCCGAGATCGCCGTCGTCGAGCTCGCCAATCTCGGCGTCGACACGGTCATCCGCGTCGGCGGCATGGGCGCCCTGCAGGCCGACCTGCCGCTGGGCGGGTTTCTCATCGTCGATCAGGCGGAAGGCGCGACCGGCGCCGCCGCGGCCTACGGCGCCGACGGCGCGGTGGCCGCGCACGCCGCGGTCGTCGAGGCGCTCGCGGCCGCGGCCCGGACGCTCGGCTTCGCGCACCGGCGCGGCGCCGTGCACACCACCGACAGCTATTACTGGGGGCAGGGCCGCTCCGCGCGGCCGGACGGCGCGCCGCCGCCGCACGCCGATCTTCCCGCGGGCCTCGCGGCGCGCGGCGTCTGCGGCCTCGACATGGAGGCGCAAACGGTTTTCGCTGTGGCGCAGGCGCTTGGCCTGCGCGCCGGCGCCGTGCTCGCCGTACACGGCAATCGCGCCACGGACGAATGGCTCGAGGACTACGAGGACGCCCAGCGCAATCTGATCCGCCTCGCCGCGACCGCCGCCGCGCTTCTCGCGAAGCCATGAAACCGACGATTCCTCACTCTCAGGGACAAGGACAGGAGACCGCCATGAAACGAAGAACATTTCTCGCCGGCGCAGCAGCAACAGCCAGCCCGCGCTTCGCGATCGCGCAGGCGGCGCAGCCCGCGACGCTGCAGATCGACGGCGCGGCGGTGCCCTTCTATGCGCCGATCTATGTCGCGCAGGAAAAGGGCCTGTTCGCCAAGAACGGAGTCGATCTGCGCATCATCTATGCGGCCGCGGCCGACATCATGCGCAATGTCGCGATCGGCAACGCCGAGCTGGGCTTTCCCAACGGCGACGCCGTGATCGCGGCGAAGGCCAGCGGGCTGCCGGCGAAAGTCGTCCACACCACCTATCAGCGCGGCATCGGCGCGACCCTGTTCAAGGCGTCGAAGGGCTTCAAGAGCTACGCCGACTTCAAGGGCAAGACGCTCGCCGTCACGAGCCTCGGCAGCCCGAACTATCTGCAGTTGCAGGTCGGGCTGAAAAAGGCCGGCCTCACGCTCAACGACGTCAAGGTCGAGGTGATTGCGACCGGCGCGATCGTGCAGGCGCTGCAGGCCGATCAGGTCGACGCCATCGTGTTCTCGGAGCTGCGCAAATACAATCTCGAGGCGGACGGCGTTCAGGTCGGCATGATCTCCTCGAACGATTTCCTGCCGTCGTTCGGCAATGTGGTCGTCACTGGCGAGCGCACCCTGAAGGACAAGCCGAAGGTTGTGAAAGGCTTCATCACGGCGCTGAACGAAGCGCTGACATGGGTGATCGACGGCCATGTCGACGAAGCGATCGCGCTGGCCATCGAGAAATACGCGCCGACCTGGAAAGGACAGGAAGCGATCCTCGCGAAAGCCTTCAACCAATCCTTCGTTCCGTCGATCTGGCAGAGCCCGCTGACCAAGGCGAAGGGGCTCGGCGCCGGCGACCTCGCCGCATGGCAGACGAACATCGACATCCTGGCGGAGTACAAGGTGATCGAGAAGGGCTTCAAGGCGGGCGATCTCGTCATGCAGCCCGCCGACGTGGCCGCCTGAGACGATGGCGATGGGACGGGCGGCGCTGCGGGGCCTGACGACCGTTCTCTGCGCGCTCGCCGCGTGGCAGATCATCGTCGTCGTCTTCCAGGCGCCGGCCTACCTGCTCCCCTCGCCGCTCGTCGTCGCGCAGAAATTCTCGCTGCTCGCCGGGACCGGCGATCTTGGCCGGCACGTCCTGTCGACCCTCGCGGAAGTCCTGGCCGGCTCGCTGGCCGGGGCTGTCGCCGGGCTTTTGTGCGGCTGGCTGTTCACGCGCCTGCCGGTTCTCGGCCGGCTCCTGTCGCCGCTGATCCTGCTGCTGCAGACCGCGCCCAAGATCGCGATCGCGCCCATTCTCCTGCTCTGGCTCGGGCTCGGCCTCGCGCCGAAAGTGGTCCTGGTGGCGATCGTCGCGTTCTTTCCCGTCATGGCCGGCGCGGCCGCCGGGCTCGCGGGCGTCGACAAGAGCTACAGGGACCTGGCGCGGCTGCTGCGCCTCTCGGCCTGGACGCGGTTCCGGCGCATCGACCTGCCCTTCGCCGCCCCGCCGGCGTTCGCCGGGCTCCGGATCGCCTCGACGCAGGCGATGACGGCGGCGGTCGTGGGCGAACTGATGGGCGCGACCTACGGCCTCGGCTACCTGCTCAATCTCGGCCAGGAGAACAACGACGCCGGCGTCGTGATCGCGGCGATCCTGATGCTCTGCGTCATGGGCTGGCTGCTGCATGAAGGCGTGCGGCTGGCGGAGCGGCGCTTCCTCGGCTGGCACGAGAGCCAGATGGCGCAGGCCCAGGCCTGAATCGCCGCCGACCCGTTGCCTCTGGCCGGCTTTTCTGCCATAGCCGCGCCTTCATTCGACCGGCCCGGCTAAAAGGGCTGCCGTGGCGGGTCGGAATCTCAACCAGAACAGGCGCGATCGGGGCCTTTCGCCCGGATCACCCATGCGCCGGGAGATGAGCAAATGCCCAAGATGAAGACCAAGTCCGGCGCCAAAAAGCGCTTCAAGGTGACCGGCTCAGGCAAGGTGGTGTACGCCCAGGCGGGCAAGCGCCACGGCATGATCAAGCGCACCAAGAAGCAGATCCGCAATCTTCGCGGCACCAACGTCCTGTTCAAGACGGATGGCGACAACGTGAAGAAATACTGGCTGCCGAACGGCTGAACCCACGCCCATTTGAAGGAGAGCGACAATGGCTCGCGTCAAACGTGGCGTCACCAGTCACGCCAAGCACAAGAAGACACTGAAGGCGGCGAAGGGCTTCTACGGCCGCCGCAAGAACACCATCCGCGCCGCCAAGGCCGCCGTCGACCGCTCGATGCAGATGGCGACGCGCGACCGGCGCATCAAGAAGCGCACCTTCCGCGCGCTCTGGATCCAGCGCCTCAACGCGGCGGTGCGCGAGCACGGCCTGACCTATTCGCGCTTCATCGCAGCGCTCATCAAGGCCGACATCATCCTCGACCGCAAGGCGCTGGCGGACATCGCCATGAACCAGCCGGTCGCCTTCGCCGCGATCGTCGAGAAGGCGAAAGCGGCGTAACGCTTCCGCAATCGGCTCAAAGCTGCAAGAAAAAGCCCGCCGGCGACGGCGGGCTTTTTTGTTGGCTTCGATTGCGCTTGTTCTGACCGGGTGTTGCGATGCGCGTTCTGGTTCTCGGCGGCTACGGCCTGATCGGCGAGACGGTGATGCGCGCGCTGCGGCGCGCCGGCCATCAGCCCATCGGCCTCGGGCGCGCAACCGCCGACGCCGCGCGGCGCATGCCTTGGGCGGAATGGCGGGCGGCCGACATCGCCGCCCTCGACGAGCCGGCGAAATGGGCTGACCTGATCGAGGGCGTCGACGCCATCGTCAACGCCGCCGGCGCGCTGCAGGACGGCGCGCGGGATTCGGTGGCGGCGGTGCAGAGCCGCGCGATCCGGGCGCTGATCGACGCCTGCCCGGCCGCCGGCGTCCGCCGCTTCGCGCAGATTTCAGCGCCCAACGCCACGGCCCGAGCGACCACCGATTTCATGCGCACAAAGGCGGAGGCCGACGCGCATCTGTGCGGCAGCGACCTCGCCTGGTTCATCCTGCGTCCGGGCCTCGTCATCGCGCCCGCCGCCTATGGCGGTACGGCGCTGCTGCGGGCGCTCGCGGCTTTTCCGCTGATCCTCCCCGTCTCCCATCCCGACGCGCGCATCCAGACGGTCCATGTCGACGACGTGGCCGCGACGGTGGTCCGCGCGCTCGAGGGCGGGCTGCCGGAGCGGGCGACCTACGATCTCGTCGAGCCCGACGCGCACGCGCTCTCCGAGGTCGTCGCGCGGCTGCGGGCCTGGCTGGGGCGCCCGCCGGCGCGGACCGTCGCGCCGCCGCGCTGGGCGGCGCGGCTTCTGTTCGGCGCCGGCGACCTGCTCGGCCGGCTCGGCTGGCGAAGCCCGATGCGCACCACCGCGATGCGCGAGATCGAAGCAGGGGTCGCCGGCGATCCGCTGCCGCTCATGCGGGCGACGGGCGCGCCGCTGCGCAGCCTCGACCAGACGCTCTCGGACATTCCCGCCACGGTTCAGGAGCGCTGGTTCGCGCTGTCCTGGCTGATGAAGCCGGTCGCCGTCGCCATCCTGTCGCTGTTCTGGCTGGCGAGCGGGGTCATCGCGCTGGTCGGCTATCCCGTCGCCGTCGAGATCGCGCTCCAGCACGGCTTTCCGCCCGGACTCGCCGGAGCGAGCGTCATCGGCGGCGCGGTCCTCGACATCGCGCTCGGCCTCGGCGTGCTGTGGCGGCCGTGGGCGCGCCGCGCCTGTCTCGCGATGGCCGCGACCGCCATCGCCTATCTCGCGCTCGCCACCCTCGTCGCGCCGGGACTGTGGCTCGATCCGCTCGGCGCGCTGGTGAAGGTCGTTCCCGCGATCGGGCTCGCGCTCATGACCGCCGCCGTGATGGACGAGCGCTGAGGAACGGCGGCGATGGACTGGATTCTCCTTCTGCGCTGGCTGCATGTGCTGGGCGCCACCGTTCTGATCGGGACCGGGGCCGGGATCGCCTTCTTCATGCTGATCGCGCATCGCACCGGCGACGCGAAGATCATCGCGCATGTCGCCGGAACCGTCGTGATCGCGGACGCGCTGTTCACCGCGACGGCGGTCGTGATGCAGCCGGTCACCGGCGCGCTGCTGGCGTGGTCGATCGGGTGGCCGCTGTCGGAGAGCTGGATCGTCGCGTCGCTCACGCTCTATGTCGTCACCGGGCTGTTCTGGCTGCCGGTCGTCGTCATCCAGATCCGGATGCGCGATCTCGCGCGGGAGTCCGCCATCAAAGGGGCGCCGCCGCCGGCCGCCTATCATCGCCTGTTCCGCATCTGGTTCGCGTGCGGATTTCCAGCCTTCGGCGCCGTGCTCGCCATCGTGTGGCTGATGCTCGAACGGCCGGCGCTGTGGTGATTGCGCTGATTCGACGCTGGCCCCTCCGCTCGGCGACCTGATAGGGCATGCCGCATGAGCGACTTTTCCAGCATTACCAAAGGCCTTTCGGGAACGAGCGCGCTTCTCGTCGGCGAAGAACACACGGCGCCGCGCGTCGGCTCGGGCCGCATCCATGTGCTGGCGACGCCGGTGATGATCAACGTCATCGAGGCGGCCGCGCTCGCGGCCATCGAGCATCTCCTGCCGCCGGGCCATCAGAGCCTCGGCACGCATCTCGACGTGAAGCATATCGCCGCGACGCCGGTCGGCATGACGATCCGCGCGACGGCCGAGGTCATCCATGTCGAGGGCCGCAACATCCGCTTCCGCGTGACCGCAGAGGACGAGCGCGAGCCGATCGGCGGCGGCGAGCATGAGCGCGTGATCGTGAATGTCGAGCGCTTCGACAAGCGCGTGCAGCGCAAGATCGCCGGCGGCCAGTAACCGTCGCGGGCAGAAAGAGTCCGCGTCTCCGAAGCGCGCGACAGCGCTCTATGGCAGCTCCAGCGCGCCGCGCGTCAGCTTTTGACGCGCACGATCTCCCACGCCTCCTCGGCCGTCTCGGCGAAGGAAAACAGCTTCAGATCCTCCTCGGCGATGAAGCCGTGCGCGAGCTGGACGTCGACATTTATCAGCGACGTCCAGTAGGCGCGATCGAACAGCACGACGGGACAGGGCGGCGGCATCTTGCCGGTCTGGCGCAGCGTCAAAATCTCGAACAATTCATCGAGCGTGCCGAAGCCGCCGGGAAACACGACAAGGCCGATCGCGCGCATCGCCAGATGCATCTTGCGCATCGCGAAGTAGTGGAAATTGAACGTCAGCTCCGGCGTCGACCAGCCGTTCGGCTCCTGCTCGTGCGGCAGGGTGATGTTGAAGCCGATGGAGGGCGCGCCGGCTTCCGTGGCGCCGCGATTCGCCGCCTCCATGATTCCCGGCCCGCCGCCCGTGGCGATGACGTGATCGCGGATTCCGCCGTTCGCGAGCATCGCGCCGCCCTGCTCGGAGGCGATGCGCGCGAAACGGCGCGCCTCGCCATACCAGCGGCGATGCTGATCGGGGCCGTCCTCGCGGATGCGGGCCGAGCCGAACACGACGATGGTCGAGCGGATTCCCGCTTCGCGCAGAACGTCCTCGGCCTTCTGATATTCGAGCATGAAACGCGCGCCGCGGGTCGAATCGCCGAGCAGGAAATCCGCATCCATCGCGGCGAGGCGGAACGACGACGACGTCTTCTGCGCGGTGTTGTCGCGTTTCTCGGTCAAGGCGTCGGCGCTCCCGTCATCTTCTCTCGGACGCGGAGCTACAGGATGGCGCGGCCCTTAGCCAGTCATCGCGCGGGCCGCGCGCACGCCGACCACGAACGCAAGGCCGGCCCCGAGCAGCAGCGCGCCCGCCGCGGCCAGAGAAGGCGCGACGAAGTTGCCGGTGACGTCGTGAACGAGGCCGGCGAAACTCGGCCCTATGATCTGGCCGAGGCCGAAGGCGGCCGTCATCAAAGCGAGCGCGCGGCGCGGATCGGCGGGCGCGGCCTCCCGCGCCGCCGCCAGGCCGAGAGCGGTCAGCCCCATGAAGGTTCCGCCGAGGAAAACCGACGCGACGATTACGCCTGCGACGCTCTGCGACAGCACGCTGGCGGCGACGCCCACAGCCTCCACCACGAAGCAGAGCGCATAGGCCCTGTAGAGGCCGATGAGGCGCCCGAGCTGCGTCCAAAGCCAGACGGAGGGGATCGCGGACAGGCCCACCAGCAGCCACACATAGGGCTCCAGCGGCCTCGTCCCGGCGTCCTGCCGCACGAGCGCGACGATGAAGGTCGCGGTGATCACGTAGCCGAAGCCGAACAGGCCGTAGCTTGCGGCGAGCAGGGCGAACCCGCGCCAGGCCCCGCCGCCCGCCTTCGCCGATCTTCGACCGTCCTTCTCTCCCGGCTCCGGCGGAACGAGCCGCACGGCGACGAGGACCGCCAGAAGCGTCAGCGCGCCGGCGAGCAGCCACGCCGCGCGCCAGCCGCCGCCCCAGAGGCCAAGCGCCAGCATCGACAGGGACGAGCCCGCGACGCCGACGCCGACGCCGGAGAACACCGCCGGCGCGAGGCCCGGCCGCCCCTGCCCCGCGAGCCGCCCGAAGACCAGGGTCGTGGTCTGGACCAGCACGACCGCGCTGGCGACGCCGCCCAGAAACCGCAGCAGCGCGAACAGCGCCACGCTCTCGACCGCCGCCATCAGGGCGGTGGTCGCCGCGCTCGCGGCCAGCGCGCCGACGAACCAGCCCCGGCGCGAGCCGGGCAGCGTCGGCGCGGCGGCGAGCAGGGCGCCGGCGAGATAGCCCGCGAAATTCGCCGAGGCGATCGCCCCCGCCTGGCCCTGGCTCAGCCCCAGCGCCTCGACCATCAGCGGCAGGATCGGCGTATAGACGAAACGGCCGACGCCCATCGCCGCCGCCAGAGCCAGCACGCCGCCGACTGCGAGGCCCAGCGGGCGCGCGGATCGAACGGCGGCGGGGGAAGCGTCGGTCACGCCACTGGACTAAGGCAGCCGAAGCGGCGCCGCCAGCGCGGACGGGGCGCCGGCGTCCGCCCGGCGCGCATGCCTCGCCTCAACGCTCATGCCTGACGCCCCAGCGCATCATCGGCGCCCGCGGCCTCTGGCAAGGCCGTCTGATTGTGAATAGAAGACGCCCGCCATGTCAGACGCCTCCACCGACCACGACCTGTTCTCGCTCGAAGCCGATCTTTCGGCCCGCATCGCCGCGGCGGGCGACGAAGCCTCCCTCGAAGCCGTTCGCATCGCCGCGCTCGGCAAGCAGGGCTCGATCTCCGCCCTGCTCAAGACGCTCGGCGCGATGACGCCCGACGAACGCAAGGCGAAAGGCCCGCTGATCAACGGGCTGCGCGACCGCGCGCAGGCCGCGATCGGCGCGCGCAAGACCGAGCTCGGCGACGCGGCGCTCGACGCGCGCCTCAAGAGCGAGACGATCGATCTGAGCCTGCCCATGCAGGCCGGCGGAGAGACGAGCGGCCGCATCCACCCGATCACGCAGGTGATCGACGAACTGACCGCGATCTTCGCCGACATGGGCTTCTCGGTGGCGGAGGGGCCGGACATCGAGAGCGACGACCTCAACTTCACGAAGCTGAACTTCCCCGTCGAAATGCACGACACGTTCTTCTTCAACCCGAAGGAGAATGGCGACCGCATGCTGCTGCGCACGCACACCTCGCCGGTGCAGGTGCGCACCATGCTCGCGCAGAAGCCGCCGATCCGGGTGATCTGCCCCGGCCGCACCTACCGGCACGACAGCGACCAGACCCACACGCCGATGTTCCATCAGGTCGAGGGGCTCGTGATCGACCGGCAGGCCAATCTCGGCCATCTGAAATGGATCCTCGAGGAGTTCTGCAAGGCCTTCTTCGAGGTGCCCGACGTGAAGATGCGCTTCCGGCCGAGCTTCTTTCCCTTCACCGAACCCTCGGCCGAAGTGGACATCCAGTGCTCGCGCAAGGGCGGCGAAATCCGCTTCGGCGAGGGCGACGACTGGCTGGAGATTCTCGGCTGCGGCATGGTGCATCCGAACGTGCTGACGAATTGCGGACTCGATCCCAACGAGTATCAGGGATTCGCCTGGGGCATGGGCATCGACCGCATCGCGATGCTGAAATACGGCATGGACGATCTGCGCCAGTTCTTCGAAGCGGACGTGCGCTGGCTGAAGCATTACGGCTTCCGGCCGCTCGACCTGCCGACGCTGGCGGGCGGGCTGTCGAGCTAAAAAGGATCTCCGATGACGCGCCGTCTCCTCGCCGCATCGCTTGCCGCCCCGCTCCTTCTGTCGACGGCGCCGGCATTCGTTGACGCGCAGATGATTCCGCGCCGCATCGACGCTCCCGTCATGCTTGGCGGCGATCCCGACATGGACGCCTGCCCGAGCCTCGGCCAGGTGGTCGGCCTCGATCCCAACGGCGACGGCTTTCTATCGGTGCGCAGCGGGCCGGGAGGGTCGCGCTATCGCGAGATCGATCGGCTGTACAACGGAAACAAGGTCAGCGTCTGCGATCGTCGCGGCCCCTGGTATTCCATCGTCTATCCGGCTGACGAAGGCGAATGCGGCGTCGGAACGCCATGGCCGGTGCGCCAGCCCTACACCGGGCCATGCAGCTATGGCTGGGTGCATTCGCGCTATGTGCGAATCATCGCGGGATAAGACGCAACAGGTTTGTTGAAAGCACTTGAATGAAACTCACCGTCTCCTGGCTCAAAGACCATCTCGACACGACAGCGGACGCCAACGCGATCGCGGAGACGCTGACGCGCGTCGGGCTCGAAGTGGAATCGATCGACAATCCCGCCGAGCGGCTGAAGGATTTCATCATCGGCTACGTCGTCGAGGCGAAGCAGCACCCGAATGCGGACCGGCTGCGCGTCTGCATGGTCGATATCGGGCAGAGCGCGCCCGTGCAGGTGGTGTGCGGCGCGCCGAACGCGCGCACGGGCATGAAGGGCGTGTTCTCCCCGCCCGGAACCTATATTCCCGGCAAGAAGATCACGCTCGGAAAAGGCGTCATCCGCGGCGTCGAATCGAACGGCATGCTCTGCTCGGAAGCGGAGCTCGAACTCTCGACCGATCATGACGGCATCATCGACCTGCCGGCCGACGCGCCGGTCGGCATGCGCTACGCGGAATGGGCCGGCCTCGACGACGCGGTCATCGACGCCGCCGTCACGCCGAACCGCGCCGACGCGCTCGGAATCTCGGGCGTCGCGCGCGATCTCGCCGCGGCCGGCCTCGGCGACCTGAAGACGCGCGAGACGCGCCCGGTCAAGGGCGACTTTCCCTGCCCGGTGAAGGTCACGCTCGATTTCGATGCGCGTGAGCAATATCTCTGCCCGGCCTTCGCGCTTCGGCTGGTGCGCGGCGTGACGAACGGCCCGTCGCCGGAATGGCTGCAGAAGCGGCTGACCGCGATCGGGCTCCGGCCGATCAACGCGCTCGTCGACATCACGAACTTCCTGACCTTCGACCGCAACCGGCCGCTGCATGTGTTCGACGCGAAGAAGGTGCATGGCGACCTCGTCGTGCGCCGCGCCAAGCGCGGCGAAGAACTGCTCGCGCTCGACGGAAAGACCTATCGCTTCGACGACACGATGGTGGTGATCGCCGACGGCAAGGGCGTCGAATCGATCGGCGGAATCATGGGCGGCGAGGCGTCGGGATGCGATGAGAACACGACCGACGTGCTGATCGAGTCGGCGCTCTGGAATCCGCTCAACATCGCCCGCACCGGCCGCGCGCTCGGCATTCACTCCGACGCGCGCTATCGCTTCGAGCGCGGCGTCGATCCGGGCTTCTGCCTGCCGGGACTCGATGTCGCGACGCAGCTCGTGCTCGACCTGTGCGGCGGCGAAGCCTCGCAGGTCACGCTCGCCGGCGGCATTCCCGACACCGGCCGCGTCATCGATTTTCCCTGGACGGAGGTGAAGCGGCTGACCGGCCTCGAACTGCCGCGGCCGGAAATGAAGCTCACGCTGGAGCGTTTGGGATTTCATGTCTCGGGCGCGGGCGACCGCGTGACGGTGACGCCGCCGACATGGCGCGCCGACATCGAGGGCAAGGCCGATCTGGTCGAGGAGATCACGCGCATCGCCGGACTCGACCGCGTCCAGTCGCGTCCCCTGTCGCGCGAGACGGACGAGGTGGTGAAGCCGGTTCTCACGCTGCTCCAGAAGCGCACGCGGCTCGCCAAGCGCACGCTCGCGGCGCGCGGCCTCATCGAGGCCGTCACCTGGAGCTTCATCGCCGAGGACGAGGCGAAGCTGTTCGGCGCCGACACAAACAGGGCCGCCACGCTGAAGCTCGCCAATCCGATCGCCGCCGATCTCTCCGACATGCGGCCGTCGCTCCTGCCCGGCCTTCTGAAAGCCGCGCAGCGCAACGCCGATCGCGGCTTCGGCGATGTCGCCCTGTTCGAGGTCGGACAGGTGTTCGCCGACGACACGCCGGAAGGCCAGACCATCGTCGCGGCCGGCCTCAGGCGCGGCCTCGCCTCGCGGCATGGCGCGGGCCGCCACTGGGACGGCGGCGGCCGTCCGGTCGACGCCTTCGACGCCAAGGCCGACGCCATGGCGCTGCTCGAGGCGCTCGGCGTCCCGACCGGCGGCCTGCAAACCGCGCCGGGCGGTCCCGCCTGGATGCATCCCGGCCGTTCCGCGACATTCCGCTTCGGGCCGAAGACCGTCGTCGGATCGTTCGGCGAACTGCATCCGCGCACGCTCGCGGCGATGGGCGCGAAGGGGCCGGTGGTCGCCTTCGAGATCACGCTCGACGCGCTGCCGGCGCCGAAGGTCAGGCCGACGAAGGCGAAGCCCAAACTGTCGCTCAGCGAGTTCCAGCCGGTGTCGCGCGATTTCGCCTTCGTGGTGGATCGCGGCGTCGCGGCCGGCGATCTGGCGAAAACCGCGCAGGCGGCGGACCGCGCGCTGATCGAGGATGTCACGGTGTTCGACCTCTATGAGGGGCCGGGCGTCGAGGCGGGCAAGAAATCGGTGGCGCTCGCCGTCACGCTGCAACCGCGCGACAAGACCCTGACCGACGCCGAGATCGACGCCATCGGCGCCAGGATCATCGCCGAGATGGCGAAGCGGTATGGCGCGTCGCTGCGGGGCTGAGGCGTCGTCCGCATTTCGGCCAAAGCGGGCGGCCATGCTGCGCGCCGTGACGCCCTTGCGCCTGATATTCGCTATCGCCGCCCTTGCGGCGGCCTCTCCTGCGCACGCGCAGCAGAAGCCGCGCGCGATCGCAGACTGCGAAAAGATCGAGGCGTGGGACGCCTACAACAAATGCCTCGCCTCGTTCGGCCCGAAGCGCGTCGGGCCGGCGCGGGTGACGCCGGGCGACGGACCGGCGCAGGGGCGCACGGCGCGGGCGAGAAGCCGCGCGCCGCAAGGCGTTCAGGCGATGGGCCGGCGCAACGGACGCCCGTTCGCGGTCTTCGACGTAGGCGCGCCGGTCAAGCCCGCCCGGACGAAGCAGCGCTGACGCCCGACAGCGGATTGTCGGGATCCCAGCCATAGTCGATCGTCTCAAAGCGCAGGCCGCGCGCGTCGATCATCAGATGCCGGCCGACGAGACCGCGATCGCCCGCGAAAAACCCGCCGACGATCTCGCGCACGACCTCCATCGCCATCATCGCGCCGAGCGCGCCGGCGAGCGCGCCGAGAACGCCGGCCTCCGCGCATGTCGGAATCGCGCCCGGCGGCGGCGGATCGGGAAAGAGACAGCGATAGGTCGGATTCCACGCGCCGTCCGGCGCGCGCTCATGGGCCCGGATCGTGGTCAGCGACGCGTCGAACTGGCCAAGCGTCGCCGTCACCAGCGGCCGGCGCGCGCGATAGCAGGCGTCCGACACCGCATAGCGCGTGTCGAAATTGTCGGAGCCGTCGGCGACGAGATCGTACCGGGCGATCAGATCGGCGGCGTTGTCGGGACCGATACGCAGGGCGTGCGCCTCGACCGCGACATGGGGATTGAGCCGCGTGACGGCGGCCGCGGCGCTGTCCGTCTTCAGGCGGCCGACATCCGCCGTTCCGTGGATCACCTGACGCTGGAGATTGGAAAGCGAGACGCGGTCGTCATCGACGATCCCGACGACGCCGACGCCGGCGGCGGCGAGATATTGCAGCAGGGGCGCGCCGAGGCCGCCCGCTCCGACCACGAGCACCCGCGCCGCCTTCAGCTTCTGCTGGCCCGGCCCGCCGACATCGCGCAGGATCAGGTGGCGGGCGTAGCGTTCGATCTCGTCCGATGACAGCCGCATGACCTGCCTGATCTATGCGCGGAGCCGCGGCCGCGCCAGCGGCTCAGTCGCCCCTGGCCCAGCCGATCGCGTGCTCCAGGCGGTCGTCGCCCCAGAAGATTTCGCCATCCCCGGTGATGAAGCTCGGCGCGCCGAACACGCCGAGCGACTTGGCGAGTTCGGTTTCGGCGCGCAGGCGCCCCTTCACCTCCTCGGACCGCGCCGCGACCATCGCGGCGTTGGGATCAATGTCGGCGGCGCGCAGCGCGGCGGTCAGAACCGCCTCGTCGGCGATGTTTTTGCCCTCGCCGAACGCCATGGCGAAGAGGGCGCGCGAGAAGCCCGCGATCCAGCCCTGGTCGCGGCCGGCGATCGCCACGCGCGCGGCCGCGAGGCTGTTCTGGGGAAAGGGCGACGGCCGCTTCAGCGACAGGCCCCGGCGTTCGCAGAGGCGCTCCATGTCGCGCCACATATACCGGCCCTTGGCGGGGTAAAGATTGAACGGCGACGTCGACCAGCCCTGCGCGGCGAATATCGGCCCGAGCAGAAAGGGTCGCCAGCGCACGTCGACGCCGGCCGCCTCAGCCAGCGCCGCGACGCGCATCACCGAAAGATAGGAGTAAGACGAAGCAAAATCATACCAGAAATCAATTGTCGGCCGGGCCGTCATGCGACTGTCCTTGGCGCGCGTCCAGCAAATCAGAGCGATTGCGCGGGTTCGCGTCAGGTGAACATGGGCGATGGGGCGATAGCAAGGCGGCGCGCGTCAGGCGGGCAATCATGCCGGGGGCTCATGCACAGGGAGCGCGCGGCCTGTGGACAGAATTGACAATAACACGTGCGGCCGCCATGAAAGCTGGGAAAGCCGCCCTGATGGGCGGCCTTTGCGTTAGGGCCGATACGCCGATGGGCGCTTGGACGGACAGGACGGAACGGTCGCGACGATGCGCGCGACGAACGGCGCGGGCCTAAGCGGCTCGTTCCGACGGGCGTCGTCGCGCCGATATGATCCGCCCGCCACTCCCGTCCTGCACAATCAATCGTCGCGACGCCTCCTGATGCGAGCGAACGCGACTCCCTTCTGACCCGAAAGCGCGCCGCAATGCCTCCTGCCCCCTCGTCCCATCTTCTCCCGACTTTCGCGAAAGCCGACATCGCGTTCGAGCGCGGCGACGGCGCCTGGCTCACCGCCACGAACGGCGACCGCTATCTCGATTTCGGCTCGGGTATCGCGGTGAACGCGCTCGGCCACGGCCATCCCCACCTCGTCAAGGCGCTCGTCGATCAGGCCCAGAAGGTTTGGCACGTCTCCAACCTGTACCAGATCCCGGAAGGCGTCAGGCTGGCGGAGCGCCTCGCGGAGGCGACGGGCCTCGATTATGCGTTCTTCGCCAATTCGGGCGCCGAGGCGAACGAGGGCGCGATCAAGACGGCGCGCAAATATCACGCCGTTTCCGGCCATCCCGAGAAAATCCGCATCATCACCTTTGAGGGCGCCTTCCATGGCCGCACGCTGGCGACGCTCGCGGCCGGCGGCCAGCAGAAATATCTCGAAGGCTTCGGGCCCAAGGCCGAGGGTTTCGACCAGGTTCCGTTCGGCGATTTCGAAGCGCTGAAAATCGCCGTCACGCCCGAAACGGCCGCGATCATGCTCGAACCCACGCAGATGGAAGGCGGCGTGCGGCCGTTTTCGCCGGCGACGCTGCGCGCCATCCGCGCGCTGTGCGACGAGCATGGCCTGCTGCTGATCTTCGACGAAATCCAGACCGGCGTCGGCCGCAGCGGCAAGCTGTTCCAGCATGAGTGGGCCGGCGTGAAGCCGGACATCATGAGCGTCGCGAAAGGCATCGGCGGCGGCTTTCCGCTCGGCCTGTTCCTGACCACGAAGGAAGCAGGAAAGGGCATGACCGCCGGCACCCACGGCACCACCTTCGGCGGCAATCCGCTGGCGATGGCGGTCGGCAACGCCGTGCTCGACGTGGTGCTCGCGCCCGGCTTCCTCGACGCCGTCCAGAACAACGCGCTGCTCCTGAAACAGCGGCTGGCCGAGCTCAAGGACCGCCACCCGCGCGTGATCGAGGAGATTCGCGGCGAGGGGCTGCTCATCGGGCTGAAAAGCAAGGTCCCCAACACGGATCTCGCCGCCGCGGCGCGGGCGGAAAAGCTGCTGTCGGTGCCGGCGGGCGACAACACGCTGCGGCTCCTGCCGCCGCTGACGACCACGGCCGAAGAGATCAACGAGGCCGTGAAGCGGCTCGACGCGGCCTGCGCCGCGATCGAGCGGACTCTCGACAACAAGAAGGACGCCGCAGCATGAGCGGGGCGCGGCATTTCATCGATCTGACCGATTTCTCCGCCGGAGAGTTGCGGGGTCTGCTGCGCATCGCGGCCGACCTGAAAGCGCGGCGCGTCAGGGGTCAGCCGCCGCGCGAGCGGCCGCTCGCCGGCAAGACGCTGGCGATGATCTTCGACAAGCCCTCGACGCGTACGCGCGTCTCGTTCGACCTCGCCATGCGCGAGCTCGGCGGCGACACGATCATGCTGACCGGGCAGGAAATGCAGCTCGGGCGCGGCGAATCGATCGCCGACACGGCGCGCGTGCTGTCGCGCTATGTCGATGCGATCATGATCCGCATCCTCGACCACGACGCCGTGACCGAACTCGCGCAATATGCGACCGTTCCAGTGATCAACGGCCTGACCAAGCGATCGCACCCCTGCCAGATCATGGCCGACGTGCTCACCTACGAGGAGCATCGCGGGCCGATCGCGGGGAAGTCGATCGCCTATTCCGGCGACGCGAACAATGTGATGACATCCTGGGTGCATGCGGCGATGCGGATGGATTTCCGCCTGTCGATCGCGACGCCGGCCGAACTCGCGCCGCCGCCGCGCCTCATGGAGCGCGCGGCGAAAGAAGGCGCCGTGGTGACGCACACCCTCGATCCGTTCACGGCCGTCCAGAACGCCGACGCGGTCGTCACCGACTGCTGGGTGTCGATGGGCGACGAGGATCAGGGCCGCCGGCACAATCTGCTGATGCCCTACCAGGTCAACGGCAAGCTGATGGCGGCGGCGAAGCCCGAGGCGATCTTCATGCACTGCCTGCCGGCGCATCGCGGCGAGGAGGTCACCGACGAGGTGATGGACGGGCCGCAGTCGGTCGTGTTCGACGAGGCCGAGAACCGCCTGCACGCCCAGAAGGGCATTCTCGCCTGGTGCTTCGGCCTCGCCGACGCCTGAGGCGGCCAGCTTGCGATCCGGCGCGCCCGATCTACATTCGGATCAGGCGCGCCCGCCGCCGCGAAGCAAAGATCCCACATGACCTCAGATCCGGCGGTCTCCGGCGACCGCATCCTCCCCTTTTCGGTCGAGCCGCTCGACGTGCGCGGCCGGGTCATCACGCTCGGCCCGGCGCTGGACGAGATGCTGACCAAGCATGGCTATCCGGCGAGCGTGTCGCGCGCCGTCGGAGAGGCCGCGGCGCTGACGGCGCTCATGGGCGCCTCGCTGAAATTCGAGGGGCGCTTCCAGCTCCAGGCGCGCGGCGACGGGCCGGCCGGCATGATCGTCGTCGATTTCGAGACGCCCGACCGGATGCGGGCCTACGCCCGCTTCGACGCCGAGGCCGTCGCGCACTATGAGCGCGAGGGGCGCGCGACGCCGGGGGACCTCGTCGGGCGCGGCCATCTCGCCTTCACCATCGACCAGGGCTCGGAGCAGTCGCGCTATCAGGGCGTGGTGGCGCTCGAGGGCCAGGGCTTCGAGGCGGCCGCGCACGAATATTTCCTGCGCTCGGAGCAGATCCCGACGCGCGTGCGCCTCGCGGTGGCGGAATCGATCGCCCATGACGCGCCGAACCGCTGGCGCGCCGGCGGCGTCATGGTGCAGTTCCTGCCGTCCTCGCCGGAGCGCCAGCGGCAGCGCGATCTCGATCCCGGCGACGCGCCCTCGTCGCATGCGCGCGACGAGACGCCCGAGGACGACGCCTGGGTGGAGGCGCGGTCGCTGATCGAGACGGTCGAGGACCACGAACTCATCGA
>Ga0209933_1001631_pt1 | contig 18567 bp, 19 predicted proteins | sample ThiBiot_300_biof_FD_183944 | JGI IMG/M metagenome (GOLD analysis project Ga0209933, IMG submission 183944) | Wastewater bioreactor microbial communities from Cape Town, South Africa - Thiocy_cont_300_biof (SPAdes) | ecosystem: Engineered > Bioremediation > Thiocyanate > Unclassified | place...
CTTCCATGCCGAAGCACTTCCGCTCGCCGCCGCCGGCGTATCCCTTTCCTAACAGACGATGCATAGAACGCACGACCCAGGGGTCGAGACCGTCGTCGACATGGCTTACCGGTAGGTCTCTCTGACCCTGCTCCGCTTTGTCTGCGGCGCTTCCGGCGAGGCGCGTCGTCTCGGGAGGCGCGCTTATATGGGCGGTTTTTCACAGAGTCAAAGGTAAAGATTCACCAAATCGACTCGGGAGAGTCCGCACGCATCGTGCCCATCGCCCCGAACCTCTACGCGCGCGCTTGGCCGGCCTCCCAATCCGTCGCCCGCACCGACTTCAAGGATGCCACCCTGCCGGGACCTAGGGTTTGGGAAGGAGCAAGCAGGCAGTCTCAGTGGGTAGCTGCGACCGGCGCCGAAAAGACTTCCGCGCGTGGCGGACCATCATCGTCGCCTCGATTGCGCCGAGACACCTCCCCGTTCGGGGAGCTTGCGGACCCCTGAGCCGACGCCCCCGGTCAGTCCCGCGCCCAGATGTAGCCAAAGGCCGTGTAGTTCTGGATCCGGTCGAATGTCGGGTCGAGCGCTTCGAATTTGCGGCGGATGCGCTTGATGGCCGATCGAACGTTCGTCCTGTAGCCGTTGATGCTGTCGGCGGCGACGAAGCCCTGATGGTGAAGAGCATCGTAGATCTCGCGATAGGTCACATGACGGCCGACATTGCCGGCGAGCAGGTTGACGATCTTGAATTCCCCGACAGTCAGCTCGACGTCGCTATCGTTCCAGAAGGCTCGGCTGATCGGCGTCTTGAGGGTGAGGCGGCCGAGCCGCAGGATCTTGTCGCGCCATTCCCCCGGCACCTTGGCGCGGGCGACGATGCGAAGCCGATACGCCAGAATGGACATGCCGCGCGACTTGTCGATGAAGTCGAGGGCGCCATGCTCGAGGGCAAGGCTCTCGTGGCTGGCGAGCGATCGGCCTGCGAGGACGACGGTCGGAATATTGATTCCCAAACGCTTCAACTGGCGCAGCAGGTCGAGCCCCGTCTTGCCGGCAAGCCCCCAGTCCAGAACGATCAGATCCGCCGCCGACAGCGCGTCGGTGGACGCAAGCACGGACGCGCTGTCCGCAAACGTCGTCACCGAGAAGGCGCGCTCGGACAATTCATTCGACAGCATGTCGCGGAAGCAGTCGTCGCCGTCGACGGCCACGATCCGGATCCGCTGTGCCGGCTCGTCATTCGCGGCGAACGACGACATCTTTTCGAGTGATTCAACCCAATGGACTGCTGCCCGCATACCCCGACTCCTCACTGAATCGCCGATGCATTCGCAATGGCGATCGCCCCCTTCCCAATTGCAGCATGAGGAGCATCAGGTTGGCGGCGCGCAGGACCACGGCCCGGTCGACGGCGATCCAGCGTCGGCCAGCGTGGTCACACGCATATGAGCCCGAGACGACTTCAAATCCCTTGCATGAACGCTGAGGCGCTCTGCCTCAAAGGCAACCAAGGCACCCCTGCCCTGCTGCCAGCGTCCCACGCAACACCCCATCCCAGTCAAACCACAACACCCCATACGGCGAGGCGCACTATAGGAGATCGGCGCTGCCAAATTCGTCCAGCGTTTGCAGGACAAGATGGCCTTTTGGCCAGGCACGGCGTCGGAAGCTGTGCAGAACGCTTGCGAGCCGCAGAGCACCTCGGGAGGGAGCTGCCAGGATGTCCTGCAAACGCATGACAAACACAATTCGACAGTGTGATATTGCCAATACCCTGGAAGGTTGAACGCTGGGAGGATACGCACTCGCTCGCAGTGCGTCGTGGTGATGATGGACTTGGGGATCCTCGCCGAATGACTGAACTGACGGAGAGCGAGCTCGTCGGGCTCCTCTACGACACCGCACTAGGTCGGGCGACTTGGAGCAAAGTCGTCGAAGCGCTCGGTCAGCTCCTGGATTGCGGCAGCGTCTACTTCGGCGATCCGCAAGACGTCTCATCGGAAATAGCGGCCACGTACCGTATTCCTTCGCGCTTCGTGGAACTGTATCAGACGGAATTCTACAAACATGACCCCTGGGCGACGGGTGCTGCGCGCCTGGGCGTGTACAACAAGGTCAAGCGTGGCGGCGATCTGGTCGACCGCGCCGTGTTCGAGCGCAGCGCGTTCTACAACGACTTCCTGCGCCACGAGACCGACGCGTACCATCTGGCCGGCGCCCTTGTTGGCCGGCCTCATGGCCGCTCCCTGATCGTGGGTTGTCATCGGCCCAAGGCACTCGAGGCCTTCTCCGACGAAGCTTTGGCCCAACTGGATCGACTGCTTCCCCACATCTCCCGGGCGGCCGAGGTGCATCAGAGCCTGCTCGTCGCCCACGACACACTCGACCAGATGCCTCTGGGCACGATCCAGCTCAATCGCGAGGCTCGACTTCTCCATGCGAACGAGGCGGCCCAACACATCCTGAGGAGCGAAGACGGCCTCGAGCTTGCCAACAATCACATCCGCGCGACCGGCCGAAACGACGACCAGGCCCTTCAGCGTCTCATCGCCGGCGCCATCGAGATTTCCAATGGCTACGCCGCCCGGGACGGCGGCGACGGCTTCATCCGAGTCAGCCGCAAGTCGGGAAAGATCCCCTATAGCGTGCTGGTTTCACCCGTGGGTCTCGATCGCATCGTGCTTTCCTCTTCTAGCCCGGCCGCCCTCCTGTTCGTGTCGGACCCGGCCGCCGAAGGCGTGGTCCGCCCCAACGACCTGAGAGAGCTGTTCGATCTGTCGCCGGCCGAAGCGCAGCTGGTCGTCGGCCTGACCGAAGGAAAGTCCCTCCGCGACATTGCCGACCTGAATGGCGTGAGCATCAGCACGGTGCGCACGCTCCTTCAAAGAGCGGCGGCCAAGACAGAAACGAACTCGCAGCGGGATCTGCTGCGACTGGTCTTGGGCAGCCCCCGCAAACGGACTGACGGCAGGTAGGTTCGCCTGGCTGCTGGACGGCGCCCTCCATGGTCAGGCTTCACAGCTGCCAACTTCACGTGCCGTTGGCGACGACATGCTCGAGGGCGTTCCGGTCCCGGATGACCATGCCGCCTCGGCGTTGCTCCAGGATGCCGCTGCTGGCCCAGGCCCCGAGCTGACGATTCACACGCTCGCGCGACACGCCCAGCATTGACGCCAGCTCCGACTGAGAAACACGCAGTGCACCCTGCGGCGCGGGATGGCCTGCGCCCAGCATGACAATCAACTGCTTGGCGAGCCGTGGAGAGAAGCCAAGGAAAGTAGAATCAGCGATGTAATCCGTGGATCGACGCACGCGCGCGCACAGGAGCGCGACAATCTTCATCATCGCCTCGGGCCGGTCGGCAAAGAAGGACAGGAATTCGCGACGGGGAATGAAAAGAAGCCGACAGGCACTGCGAGCACGCGCGGTTGCCGAGCGCCCTCCGCCATCGAGCAGGGCGATCTCCCCGAAGAACTCTCCCGGCCCCAGGACGTTGAGAGTGAGCTCTTTTCCACTACGGGAATCGATGGTGAAAGCAACCTGGCCGGCGAGCACGCCATACAGGCCATCCCCCGGATCGTCCTTGCGGAAAATCGTCAGATTCGCCGCGATGTCCCGACAATGCGCACGTGCAAGCAGCGTCGAGACATCGCCGGGCACCAGCATCGAAAAAAAGGGATGAACGCCCAAAAGAACCTGAGGAGTGAGTCCCTGGCTTCCATAGCGGGCGTCGGTTCGCAGGCGCGACGCCGAAGGGTGCTGTCGCATGGCCACAATTCTCCCGGGCCGATTATCAGCGTCTTATTGCCGTCAGCACAACCGACCGGGCCGTGATCCTTCGGTTGCCGATTGTGTGGTCGAAATCCGGACAACCGAAAAAAAGTCGACGCCGAGTGAAGCGGTTCGCAGATCACTTCCGGAGCAGCGCGCATCATCCACTCGATCGCTTCGATCAAAGGGAGGATGTCTCGATGACGACCATACATGCCCATCCAGTCTGGATCAGCCTGATCGCGCTCTGCGCGATGTACACGCCGCCGACCGTGCTCCACGCACAGCCCGCCTCCAACGACTGCGGAATCCTGACATGGTCGTTTGCCGACCAAAAGCACTCGACGCTGCCTTGCACATCGCCGGCGCAGAAGACTGCCGACGGAAAGGAGATGTGCGGTATCACCGCGTGGTCACCGGACGAACAACGGCAAACCGTCTTGCCGTGCACGTCGTCCACCGCGGCCAACGGAACGGAGTCGTGCAGCATGCTGACATGGTCGCCGGCCGATCAAAGGCACGTGATGACGCCTTGCGAGACGTCCTACCAGGGCGGATTGACCCCGCCCGTCCATTACGGCGAGTAGCAGAGGCCAGGGCTGCAATGGTGGGGCCGGCGTGTTCTGTTCCAGCTGCAGCGCCCTGTGTCAGTGGGAGGTCTCCCGCGCGAGCGCCGCTATTGCCTGGCCGTCGAGAACCCGGATGCGGCCTCTTGATATCTCCACGAGGCCGGCGCGACGCCAGGACGTAAGGTGCCGATTTACGATCTCTCGAGAAACGCCCAGCATGCAGGCAAGCTCGTACTGGGAAATCTGAATATGGGAAACCTGAAGGGTCGTGCAGAGGCCTTCGCCAGCCGGAGAACTTCCACTCAGCTCCAACAGCTGCCTTGCCAATCTACGGGCCACATCCAGGAACGTCGCCTCCAGTATCAGCCTCGTGCTGCGGCGGAGGTAGTCGGAAAGCGCCGACATGACGGCAGCCGCCACATCGGGATGCGTCGCCAAAACGTCGAGAAAGACCGCCCGCGGAATGAACAGGAACGAGCAAGGCGATCGGGCGATGGCAGATGCGGTGCGGCACCGGCCATCCAGCACGGCAAGCTCGCCGAACAACTGTCCCGGACCGAGCAGCCGCAGGATCAGGTCTCCACCGCCGGACGATTCGATCGTCACCATGACGCTTCCGTCCAGGATTCCGTAGACGCCATCGGCCTCGTCGTCCCTGAGGAACACCACGCCGCGCGCTGGAAACGACTTGATGGCCGAGTGACGAAGGAGCGCGGTCGCTTCGCACGACCGCAAGTCCTTCAGAAACGGGTGCGCGTTGAGGAACTGTCCTGGTGTCACTGAGCACCTCAGATCTGCCAGGACCCATCCTGGCCCTTGAAGGCCCCCATCTTGCGCGATCACAAGCAGGACTTGTGTGCCGGAGGTCATACAACGCGCCAATAAAGTTGGCCGGAAAGCACTCGCGAGCGACGGCGCAAGACGTCGTCGTCGCAGCCAGGCACTGGCACCGTTAGCAAAATGCAGGTAGTCTGCAACCTGGGATCATCAATCGACAGTACAAGACTGTTGACCTGCTCGTGGTGATCAAATGAGACGACGTACGGCAACCAAGCTGCTTGCTGCGTCAAGCTTATCGCTGCCATTCGCGAAACCATCGAAAGGCGCCTCGAGGCAATTGCGCCTTGGCGCCGTCGGCCTCTCGCGATCGTCGCCACATTGGCAACTGTTCATCCGACTGATGGCTGAACGCGACTACATCGAAGGCGACAACTTCGTCTTCGAGTTCATTGAAGGGACAGGTGGCCATCACGATTTCAGGAGCGCCTACCGGGACCTGGCGTCGCGCAAGGTAGATATCTTTCTGGTGCTGGGCACGGAACGAGCGCTGCGGGCAGCGCGTGAAGCATCGACCACGATCCCCACGGTCATCGGAGCAATCGACTACGATCCGGTGACACATGGTTACGTGACGGATCTCGCGAGACCAAGCGGCAACATCACCGGCGTGTACTTCCAGCAGATCGAGCTTACGGCAAAGCGGCTGCAGATCTTCAAGGACACCTTCCCCAAGATGCGATCGGTGACTGTGTTCTGGGGCACGCCGTCTGCGGACCAATGGAAAGCCGCACAGGATGCTGCGCCGCGGCTGGGCCTGGAGCTTGTCGGTGTGCAGTTCCAGAGTCAGCCTTACGACTACCACAGGACGTTCGCGGCTATAGCACCCGAACATCGACAGCATCTTCTCGTCGTATCGATGGGTGACTTCTTTGTCGATCGAGCACGTCTGGCCCAGTTCGCCCTGACAACCTGCACGCGATCGATGTTCGCCGGCCGTGAATGGGTGGATGCCGGTGGATTGCTGTCATATGGGCCCAATCTCTCCGGCATGGTTCAGCGCCTGGCGGAGTATGTGGATCGTATTGCGAGGGGCGCAAAGCCGTCCGAGCTTCCCATCGAGCAGCCCGCTGCCTTCGAGCTCGTCGTCAATCTCAGGACCGCCAAAGCGTTGGGCGTTGCGCTTCCGGCGTCGATCTTTGCTCGGGCGAATGAGGTGCTCGAATGAGTTGCCTCGTCTCCGCGGTATTTCCGGGATGACCGGCGCGACCGGGCCTGCTCGAGCACGGCTCTTCCGAAAGTATGTCGGCGTCTTCTCCTTGTTCGTCAGCGTGATCCTGATCGCCAATGGGCTGGTCGAGGCCGTGTTCGTGTATCGCGAACAGATCGTGCTTCTCCGTCGCATCCAGGTCGAGCAGGCCGATGCGGCGGCGGCGAAGATCAAGCAGTTCGTCGCCGACATCGAGCGCCAGCTCGGCTGGACGGTGCAGTTGCCGTGGGACGCCGGGTCGCCGGAGCAGAGGCGATTGGACCTCTATCGGGTGATGAGGCAAATGCCGGCGATCACGCAGCTGACCCTGGTCGATCAGGATGGCCACGAGCGCCTCCGCATTTCAAACCTGGAGCAGGACGTCACCGACAGCCTCGTCGACTTCTCCAGAAACGCGACCTTCACGGAAGCAGTCGTGCGGAAGACCTATAGAGGGCCGGTGCACTTCCGCCAGGAGTCCGTGCCCTACATGGTCGTTGCACGCAGCGGTGCGCAAAGATCGTCCGGCGTGATCATCGCCGACGTCAATCTCCGGTTCATGTGGGACGTCGTCCTGGGAATCACGGTGGGCGAGACGGGACGCGCGATAGTCGCCGATGAAGCCGGACGCCTGATTGCGGCTCCCGACATCAGCATGGTGCTGCGGAACACGGACCTGAAGCAGCTTATCCAGGTTGCCGCGGCAAAGGCGATTTCGAGCCGCGACGGTGCGGCACGCTCCCTGCTCGCCACAAACGTCGAAGGTGAAGGCGTGCTCAGCACGTTCGCCGCCATAGAGCCGCTGGGCTGGACGCTGTTCGTCGAGCTGCCGACGCGCGAGGCCTATGCGCCGATCTATTCTGCATTGCTGCGTTCGGCCGCCGTGCTCTGCATCGGTCTCATTGGATCGCTTCTTGCCGCACTGTTTCTTGCGCATCGAATGGTCGTTCCGATTCGCGCCCTGCAAGAGGGGGTTGCCCGAATCGGTGCAGGTGACCTGGGCTACAAAGTCGATGTTCGGACCGGCGACGAGCTGGAGATGCTGGCCAACCAGTTCAACAGCATGTCCGGTGATCTGCGTGCGTCCAAGGCGCGCGAAGACCGGCTGGCGCGGCTCCGCCGTTTCCTGTCGCCCCAGCTGGCGCAGGTCATCGAATCCACAGGCGGCGAGAAGCTGCTGGAAAGCCAGCGTCGCGAGATCTCGGTCCTGTTCTGCGACATGCGGGGATACACCACCTTCACCGAAGCTGCCACGCCGGAGGAGGTGATGCAGATGCTCGGCGAGTTTCATTCCAGTCTCGGCGGGCTGATCCACAAATACGATGCAACGCTCGAACGGTTCACCGGAGACGGCCTCATGGCCTTCTTCAATGCGCCCCTGCCCTGTCCCGATCCGACCGATCGGGCGGTGCGCATGGCGGTGGACATGCAGGTGGCGCTGCGCCAGCTGAGCCGCAAATGGAAGGACCTTGGATATCGGGTCGGCTTCGGAATTGGCATTGCGCACGGCGAGGCGACCACCGGTCGGATCGGCTTCGAGGGCCGCTTCGACTACGCCGCGATCGGATCCGTCGTAAATCTCGCTTCCCGCCTGTGCAACGAAGCGAGAGAGGGCCAGATTCTCATAGAGGCGAATGTGCAAGGCAGGGTGGCGCACTCCTTCTGCTGGGAAAGCCTTGGGCTGCGGTCCTTCAAGGGCTTTCGAAATCCAGTTGCCGTCTACAACGTGTTGGGTTTCCGAACCGAAGAGGCGGACAAGCCGACAGGAAGAGCGTTGGGCGGGACGTGAGTTCCAATGCCCATAGCAGCGGCCCTGGGCCCGCCTTTGCCATTCATCGGGCGGTGGCCCTTGAAGGAAGAGGCGATGCCGCCCCTGCGATGGAAAGTGGCGCGAGGCCTGCGACGCCTCTTCCCGAAACGCTGGCCATTGCCTTCTTCTCAGCCTGCCTTTCCTGCGGAAACGCCGAGGCCCGGGAACCCGGAATTGCCCCCTTGTTCCCGCCCGGCCAAACCGCCGGACTTCCGATCGCTGTTCCACTCCCGCCGGGCGTCCACGTTGGATCCCGCACCGCGTTCTACGATGCCGCGCTGATAGACAATGAGGGCCGCTCGGCTGGCCAGCGCTTGATCATCGCCAGCGAGGCCCTCCAGATGATCTGGGTGCCCGGTTGGCGGTTGCTGGGCGCGGACTACCGCATGTCCTTCCTCCAGCCATTTGCCACGGTCACCCAGGATAGAACCTATCCCCTTCCTCCGGCGGCGCGAGGAAGCAGCAGCCAGCTCGGAGCTGCAAATCTCAAGTTCCATTTCCTCGAGTTGTCCTGGGCTCTCGGTGGCGGGTTCTACGGAGCGTGGGGGCTCAGCGTCTACTTTCCGACGGGCCAATGGTCGTCAACGGCACCAGTGAACATTGGGGCCAACTTCTGGACGTTCGAACCGAGCCTCGCATTCACGTACTTCAATCACGGCTGGAACCTGTCGCTGCATGCCCTTCTCAATGTGAACACCGTCAATCCCAGCAACAACTACCTCTCCGGCAACCAGGTTTTCGTGAATGTCACCGCGACGAAGAATATCGGGGGCTTCCACATCGGCCCGGTGGCGTACTACCAGAAGCAAGTGACGGGCGATGCCAATTTCGGGGGCCCCACCGTGTTCCGCGGCCAGACGTTTCCGGCCCCTGAGCAGTACGCGGTCGGCGGATCCGTCCTTTATCGCTTCGAGAGGACAAGCCTTCAGTTCATGATCACGCAGGACCTATTTTCCCGGAATGCGATTCACGGCACCAAGGCCTGGCTCAACGTCAGCTACAAGCTGTTCTGAGAAGGGGCGAGGTCGCAGCAAGGCGCCAGCCCGTCGAGATCGGCAAGACTGAAGATCGAGCGCCTCAATCGGCGCGTGCACCCGACTTCTCGACCAGCTTGCCGAACTTCACGGTTTCGCTCTCGATGAATCCCGGCAGTTCCTTCTGGCCGATATTGCCGAGCGATACCCCCATCGTGCTGTCGAGATAGGCGGCCACCGCTGGATGGCTGACCCGCGAGCAGATAGAAGGCTTGCGCGACCAGGTCCTCAACGCGTGCACCCAGGTGGGCGACACGTTGCGTGCGTCGTAGCGCTTGTTGGAAGATGCCGCGTCGCCGGTCGGCGTCGGCCGCTCACCAGAACCAATTGGCCGGACGATGGCTCGAGGCGGCAGCGCCTCAGCGGCCGTTGAACCCACCGGAATTGCGGTCGCGGTTGTAACTGTCGACCATCTGGTTGTAGTCGCGCAGCAGGCGCGCGGGAGAGCCTTCGACCATCCAGGCGCCGGCGCCCCCCATCATCATCTGGTCGCCGGAACTGTAGGGCACCTTGTCCCGGATGCGACGCATCAGCTGCTTGGAGGTGACGAGGAACGATTTTGCGCTGCTGATCAACGAAGAGCCGATCTTGCCGGGGCCGTCGCCGGAGAACTCTTCGGCCCCTTTGACGAGCTCCTCAAATGCGGCCACTGCCTGCGTGATCGCGGCAATGTCGGGCTTGTCGGACGTTTCGGTGCGCAGCACGCGCTTGGCGTTGATCATCAGCGCGTGGAAATGATAGGCGGCCTTGCGGCCTTCCTTCTGCTCGACCTCGGCCAGGCTTTCGGCGGCGCGACGGTCGTTGATCGCTTCGACACCGTTCCGTAGCGACGCATCGGCGGCCGCGAACGCGTCCCATGCGGCGACCAGACGGGGATGCATGGCCCTGCCCTTGGCCATCTTGTCGTCCTTGTAGTCCTGCTGCTGATAGTAGTCGTCCGCCTCCTTGAGCAGCGGCTCCAGCTTGCCTACGGCGTCCGCATAGGCCGAGGCCGCGGCTTCGAGAGCGGCGTCGCGCGGCTCGAGCGTGTTGGCTTTCTCGACGGCTTTCCGGCAACCCGACGTGTCGTAGATCGTGTAGGTGCCGTAGATGATCCGCTCCTTGCCGGTCGGGCCGTCCTTGCCGACCCACTCGAAGTAACGCCGCCGCGAGGCGTAGGAGCGCTCCGAGAGGCGGTTGATGCAACCGACATAGGCGTTGATCTTTTCCGTCAGCGACGCCGTCTGGGCGGACGCTTGACCCTGAAGCGCGAGGAGCAGGAGAAGGCCCGCCCCCATGGCGAAAATGAACGACCGAGCCGGCTTCATGACAGGAGTTCTCCCCTAGGGCTCATGCCCTCCGACACACAGGCAAACCCTGCCGCGAATCGACCTATGCGAGCAATCAGCATAGGCCAAATCGGCAGGGAAAGCTCGGCCCGAGGCGGCCCTTGCGCGGTTGGCCGATCTACATCGCCATCTTCGCTTTTTCGGACTCCTGCTGCAGGCTCCAGGGCGCGCGATAGCCGGCACGCCAGTCCGGCGGAAGCTCGCAGGGCCGCAGGTCGAAGCTCGCATACTGCGCTGGCCTCCCGCGAACGACGTCCCCCATGTGCGGGCTCACGATCGGCGACGGGACGTAGCAAAACGAATCGGCCGACGAATACACCGGCAGCAGCAGCGGCCGTGCATCGCTCGATTTGTTCAGCGTCGAGCCGTGGATGGTGCGGCAGTTGAGCAGGATCGTCGTGCCCGGTCCGCCGGTCGCCCGCCTGACCTGGCCTTCATCGATCGAGCGCGCATCGTCGTCCCGCAGGCTGACCGTGAAACTCCCGGCCTCGTCGTACAGGCTGTAGAGTGGCCCGTCATGGCTGCCGGGCACGACAGCCAATGGCCCCTGGTCCTCCGTGCAGCCATCGATATACACGCCGACCGTGACGGGGCTGTAGTCCGTATGGGGCCAGGCCTGGATGTCCTGGTGCCATTTGAACTCCCGGCTGCCGTTGCCGGCTTTCACGTTGAGCTTGGCGTGATGGAACTTGACGTCGGGGCCGACCACATCCGCCACGAGGTCGACCATCACCGGGTCGCACATGAACGTCCAGAAAGCCGGATGCTGATCCTGCGGCGAGGTGATGCGGTGCAGGCGCGGATTGTCCGCCGAATGCCCCCGCTCGAGGACGAACACACCGTTCGACACCGTCACCGTCCGGCTGCGGTCGATGACCTCGGTCATGGCGCCCTTGAGACGCCTGAGCCAGGCTGCCGGCACGTAATTCTCGATGACGAGATAGCCGTCGCGGAAATAAGCCGCGCGCTGGGCCTCGCTGAGGACCAGAGGAGAATGCTTCAGGATCTCTTCGGACTTCATGACCTCTCCTTCGCCGTCGCTGATGCGGGGCCAACGGCCGCCCCGGCATCTAGGATGTCGTCGGCAACACCTCGAGGTTGACCACGGCGTCCCGGTCGCCCCGGCCGGCGAGAAAGTCGAGGACATTCCCGGCCGAATCCCAGGCCATCCGCCGCAATCCCTCGGCCGTACTGGCGGCCACGTGCGGGGTGACGATCAGGTTGTCGAGCGACAGCATGGAAAGACGCGTGACCATCGGCTCGACACTCAGCACGTCGAGGCCGGCGCCGCCGAGATGGCCGGAGCGCAGAGCCGCCTCCAGTGCGCCCTCGTCGACCAGCGTACCGCGCGCGGTGTTGATGAGCACCGCCCCCTTCTTCATGCCGGAGAGAAACGCGGCATCCACCATCCCCCGCGTCCTGTCGTTGGCGGGAACATGGATGGTCACGATGTCTGCCTGGGCCAGCCCGCTCTCCCGATCCACCGCGACCTCGTACCCTGCCCCGCGGATCGTGCCGGCGGGGATGTAGGGATCGTAAACCACGACCTGCATGCCGAACGCGGCACACAGCCGGGCCACCCGCGTGCCGATCCGACCGAAGCCGACCACCAACACCCGGCGGCCGCCCAGCTCGAACGTGTCGGACTGCCCGCGCACACGCCACTCGCCTCGCCGCACGCCCATCGACACCTGGACGACATTGCGGGCGAGGCTCAGCATCAGCATCAAGGCGTGCTCGGCGACCGATGCCGCATTGGCCTCCGGCGTGATCATGAGGGCAATGCGCCGGCGCGTCAGGACAGGCACGTCGACCAGGTCGTAGCCGACGCCGTGCCGGCAGACGACCTGCAACTGCCCGGCATCCGCCACCAGGGCCTCGTCCACGCGCGTGCCCCGCACGATCAGCCCGTGCGCCCGGCGCAGCCGCTCCGCCAACGGTTCGTTGCTCGCGTTGCCGGGATGGTCGACCGTGACCCCCGGCTGCTTCAGCAGCCGTTCGAGGCCGTCTGTATGGATGGGGTCGGCGACGACGATATGGGGCATGAGCCGGTCTTCCTCAGTCCTGCACGCAAGCGATCGAGATGATCGGGCAATCCTACAGAACCGGCGCAAATCGCCAAGCGAAGAGCGCACCTACGTTCCGCAGCGATTTGGACAGTCCCCGTTCATTGGCCAGGCTTCCGCGTGTGACGAAGAGGATGGCCGGGAGGAGGATTTCTCCTCCTCCCGAACGCTCTCCGGGCGACCCCGAGGAGCGTCTTTCAGGCAAGCCTAGGGGTGGCGCCCGGACCGGCTCGCCTGAACGCGGTCATGCCACGGCATCCTCTTTGGTTGCCGCGATCATCGCGGTGGAAAGCGTGGTGTAGGCCTGCGTCCAGGCGCCCTCGACGTCCGGCGTGAAGCCGTCGCCGAGTCCGACCCGCAGTGTTCCGATCAGGGTCTCGCCGACGGCGCCATAGTGACCTTCGACGACACCGTAGCCTTTGTGTCGGCGGGCGAGCTGCTGGACAGCCGGCAGGATCGTGTCGAGCTTGTCCAGGCCGTTCACCACGACAGCGAGCATCTGCACGAGCTTCTTCGATTGCGGGCCGATGTCCGCCGCAAACATCGGGCGCACGTCAGGGTATGCTTCGAACAGGCGAGCGTAGAATGTCGCACCGACCTGGTCGGCCATCGGGATGAGATTCCTGAAGCTCTGCTGCACAAGGGAGATCGTCTGCTGGTTCATCGCGCCCTCTCGGAATTCGATCGTGACGGCTGCCCAGACCGACTGGCCCTGGGCAGCCGCCTCAAATTGGCCGGTGTGGGCGCGGTGACGTGCCCTCCGTCGGTGAGAGCAAGCTAGGGCCGACCCGTTTCCCCGGAACTGCGCCGGGTCGGCATTTGGTTTCGTTGGTTTCTCGGCACCGAAGCCCGTCGAGGGCCGCGCCAAGGAGATCAGCGCTACTGCGCCAACCGCACGCCACAGACGATGGCGGCGACGATCCCGCAGATAAGGGCGACCAGGGGGCCAATGATAAGTCCCATCGCCATCGCGCCGCCGCCGTCCTGGTCGTGCACCTTGAACAGGTCGACATAGACGCTGTAGCCGACCATGAGAGCGAAGTAGCTGACGACGGCGCCGGCGATGAAGCCCAGCAAGCACCCGATGAAGACACGCATCAGACTTCTCCCTGCCGGCAGGGAGACGGGTTGGAAAGGATGGTCACGCGCAGTCTCCTTCTCAGAAGTCGCTGTCGGCGCCACCCTCCGCCGCAGGAGCTGAGCAGTCCATGCGGCCCCACCTCAATATCAGAACGTGCTCCCCCTGTAGAAGTGCTGGTTCCCACCTTATCGACTGCGCCACGCTAACTGCTAAATTACAGGGGGAGGACGGTGCAGGATGAAGACAGGTGGAGTTGTCGCAATGCTCGGCCTCGCGGCTGTCGTTGCCGGACCAGTTCTTGCCCAGAAGACAGCCCCGCAGGGGTGGCTGCTGCAGGAACAAGTCATGAGCGGCATCAACGATCTGACACTGGCGTGGTATGCGCCGGGCAGCGGTGACGTGCTCGCGGCCTTTAACTGTCAGAAAGGCTATTCGGATGTTGTGTTCACCGCCTACACGGACCGGCCCAAGGCGGGGACCAAAGCGGCGAAGCTGGCGCTGAAGAACGGTATGCAGCACGTCGTCATGGAAGCAATCAGCGGGGACATGCACGGACGTTACTCGGTGGGCGGCATCACCAGCTTCCAGTCGGAACTCGTCGACCTGCTGAAGGGGCCATTCACAATACTGGTGGACGGCGTGGAGGTCGGACGCTTCTCGACAACGACCGCACAGAAGGAGTTCGACAGGATCATCGCAGCGTGCCCGCCTCGGGCTGCCCGTAATTGAGTCGGCAGGCTGACGGTCGGACGGAATATGTTCTAAAGCATCGTGCTTTCGACTGGAATCAGTCGATGGCACGATGCCGAAGGCGGAGATATCCGTGACAATGCGTTTCCGTTAAGTCGGAACCGCGAAGCGATTCCGACTTAACGCAAGCCGCTCTAGCGTGACTCTGTCGGTTGCTGATCAATGGGCTGCTGACTAGGGAGCTGCCGATCAATTCGCTGCTCATCGGCTGCCCGCGCGGCTGAGGACATGTACAGCCACTTGTCCGCCCCTGCCGCCTGACCTTCGTTGAGAACGGCAGTGGCGCGGGCCCGCTCGCCAACCTTCCAGAAGGCTTCGGAAACATCTCGATAGACAATCGCGGTGGCACTGGCTCTGTTCGCGGGATCGGTCAGGCTCAACGCGCCCTGCGCTCTGCTGAAACTCCGCTCTCCCGCCGAGCTGTCGCCGTCCAGAATCTGGTACCCGGCCAAGCTGCCGTAAGCCAGCGCCAGCGTCCCGCAGTTGACGTTGACGGCACGCGAGCATTGGTCGGGCTCCGAGAAGCGCGCGACTTCTTTCTTCGCATAGCCAATCGCTGCTTTCTGGTCGCCGCTTTCGGAGGCTTGCATCGCCGCCGACTGATAGGACTCGCTGGCACAGGAGGCCATCATCCATCCGCCTGCCGCGATCGTGACAACCTTCACGAGGGCATGCTTCCTGCCGCGATGTCGGTCTACGGATGATCCGGCCATGTCCAATCCTTCGCACAATGGCCGGCAGATTGGCCGCCCCCTCTGTAGCTGCTGTAGCCAGCTTGTCAGAAGCGCGTCACGCCGAGACGGAACCAACCCCTGGAAGGCAACCGCGTTACGACGGCACCTGCCAGGGGAGCTCCCTACATACTGCCGAGATCCGCTATCGCGTTCACGATCAAGCTCGTGCCGATCGCCATCATCAGAATGTCGTTGGCGACGCGCACATACTGATAACCTGCCGGTGGCGGCGTGAGCTGGGCCAGCAGAACACCGGGCAATGGATAGTAGACGACACCAGCCGGCAGCGGATACCCGACGGTCCAGAGCTTCTTGGCCTGACCCGGCGGCAGGCAGCCGTTGTTCTTCTTGGCAAGACCCGGCGGGCAATCGCCTGCCGCATAGAGGGGCCGGTAGTAGCCATAGATGGCGCCGCGGTCGCGGTCGGATACGACGACGTTCGGCCGCCCTGCCGCACCTGGCGGTCCACCCGGACCCGCGCCTGGGTTGCCGACGGCCCGATCACCCTGTCCCTGTCCCTGTCCCTGTCCCTGTCCCTGTCCCTGTCCCTGTCCCTGTCCCTGTCCGCGACCCTGGCCCTTACCTTGGCCTGGCCCATCGTCGCCCGCATTCTTGGGTCCGCCCTTGTCAGAGCCCCCGCCCTTTCCCTGGCCGGGATTGTCCTTTTGTGCGGCGGCCGGCATCGCCACCGCCGCGCTCAGCAGCAAGACAACAGCAAACGAAAACTTCTTCATCCAGTCCTCAGCTCCGATTCCCCTCGCGACAGAGCAGCACGAGGCAAGCATACCAACGCAACAAGAGGCCGCTGGGTTTCCTGCGTCGTAGACCTTGCGAACAGTTGTCATCCTCAACAAGGCCATGGTCTGCGGGTACGTCGTCGCCCCTAACGCAACGAGGCGATCACCTCGGCCGCCGCTCGCAGGCCGCTCTGGACTCCCGAGTTCAGGAAGGCGCACTCGTCGGCCGTATGCTCGCCGGCGAAGAAGCAGTTCCCTTCGCGCTCGCCTTCGACACCCAGAACTGTCGTCTGATAGCCAGGTGGGTAATAGCTGTAGCTGCCGAGCGACCAAGGGTTGGTCGTCCAGGCGTCCTTGATCATCAGGCCCGTCCAGATCTCGCTCAACCCCGGCGTCACCGGCGCGGCATTGCTCATCACCGTGGAAGCCAGGGTGACGGCATCGGTCTTGGCGGCATTGATGGCCCGGGAGCCGCCGGAGAAGAAGTTCAGGAGTCCCCGCGTGCCCGGCTGCCCGCGGCTCACCTCCCAGGTCGTCTGGAACGTCTGCGACGGCACCCGCATCTCGCCGTTGCACCCGACATCCGTCCAGGCGCGGCGCGTGAACTGAAGCTGGAACTTGGTCGAGGCGCCCATCGGCAATGTGGCGATCGCCTGGTTCTTCAACGCACGGAACCCGGCCTGCCTGTAGTCCACCGCAGCGCGCATCACCGAAAAGGGGATCGTCAGGATGACGCGGTCGTAGACAGTGTCGACGACACCGCCGTCGCGCTTGAAGCTGAGGCGAACCGTCCCGTCCAGCCGGGCCGCGATGGCGACCAGCGGCGTTGCCGTCCGTATGTCGTCGCCGAAGGACTTGGCCAGCAGAGCCGGAATCTGATCGTTGCCGCCTCGGACGCGAAAGCGCTGATCGCTCTCGGTGTTGTAGAGGTTGAAACGCTGTCGCTCATTGACCACCAGAACGGAGATGAGATTGAGGGCGCTCTGCTCGGAGGCATCCGCACCGTTTTCCTCCGTGAAGGCGGTTTCGATGAGCTGGCCGAGTTGTCCGCCACGGCCGTTGGGAACATGGGCGTCGATCCATTGCGCCACGGTCATCGCATCGAAGCGGCGGGCCTCGACGTTGGCGCGCTGATAACTGTAATCGCCGAGCATGGCGTTCTGGGCGCGCAGGACGGCGTAGAGCGGTTGCCAATCGCGCGTCGCATCGGCGAGGCTGTAGGGCTTGCCGTTGAAGACATAGAGAGAGCGCGTGTTCGGTGGTGTCGCCTCCAGCACGTCGTCGAGCACGAGACCGAGACTCTTGGCGAGCGCCCGTATCTCCTTGTGCCCGGTGTCGATGAACTCGCCGCCCCGTTCTGCGACCTGGCCATCGTCGAAAAAGCCGCGTGCCGAATAGCAGCGGCCGCCGATCCGCGTGCTGCCTTCGTAGACATCGGGGCTCAGTCCCGCCTTGCGCAGCTCCCGCGCAGCCGTCAGACCGGCCAGCCCTGCACCGACAACGGCAATTCGCGCGCTCGCCGCCAGACCGGCGAGCGGCAGCGCCGGTGTGAACGCCAGGCCTGCCGCCCCGCGCAGGGCCGCGCGACGGCCGATCGCCGAGGAGCTCGGCTGATCTCCCGTCTGCTTCTGTTCGGCTGCCGCCCGCTCCCGTGACAGGCTCAGGAGCATGTTCAACAGCGGTGTGCGGGCCATGGCGCCGTCCGAAACAAGTCCAGGTTGATCTCGATCCTAGGCTGCTCGCAGGACGTCAGCAAACAACTCGCGTTTCACACGCTCATTTATTGAGCACCGGTCGGCGGCGGTCATTGGCATCGACCAGCGCCATGACCTTTCGCAACTCGACGATGCCGCCTCTTGGCCGCGCTCGGCTGCGCCGGCGATCTTGGACAGTCCCTGTTGCCGTGGCTAGTTTCCGCGCGTGACGTCGACCTTGAAATCTCTCGCCTTGATCGCCTACGGGCGCTTCCGCGCCTGGCGCCGTGAGCCGGTACGTTTCCGCGGCGCCTTTGCCTCCTACGAGGCGGCGATGCGCGCCGTTCGCAGCGGCCTGCCGGCGGGATACGACCACGACGCTGTGACCGATGTTTCGCGCGCGTTCATGCAGCAGATCGCTTTCTGGGATTACCCGATCGTGTACTGGTTGCAGCGCCTGCAGCCGACCGCCCTGATAGATGCAGGCGGCCATGTCGGCGTGAAGTATCGTGCTTTCCGGCCCTATCTCGACCTCGATCGCACCGACTGGATCGTCTACGACCTGCCGGCCCAGGTACGTGCCGGACGGGCACAGCGGGAGCCGCACGACCGCACCCTCTCCTTCGTCGATCGGATCGAGGACGCGCCTGCCGCCGAGGTCCTTCTCGCCTCCGGTCTGCTGCCCTACTTGCAGGAGCCATTCACCGATCTCGTTCGTCGCTTGCAGGCGCCGCCGCGCCACATCCTGCTGAACAAGGTCGTCACACGGGACGGCCCAACGGTCGTAACGCTGGAGAATTTCGGCGTCGCCGAGGTGCCCTATCAGATTCGCAACGTGAAGGAGGTCCCCGACCTGCTCGCGACCCTCGGCTACGAGATCGTGGACTCCTGGGTGATCGATCAGCTCGCCCATCGTATCCAGACCCACCCCGAGCTCGGCCGCTGCACCTATCGTGGCTATGTCGCCCGCCGGCGCGACTAG
>Ga0209933_1001632_pt1 | contig 18542 bp, 19 predicted proteins | sample ThiBiot_300_biof_FD_183944 | JGI IMG/M metagenome (GOLD analysis project Ga0209933, IMG submission 183944) | Wastewater bioreactor microbial communities from Cape Town, South Africa - Thiocy_cont_300_biof (SPAdes) | ecosystem: Engineered > Bioremediation > Thiocyanate > Unclassified | place...
AGTTCGCATCGCCGCCAGCCAGGCCATCACCGGCCCCGACATTCTGCTTTTCCCGCCGCAGCAGGCGCCCGTGTTGTTTGACGCGGCGACCGGCACACGCCTTTGATTCCAAGAGATTGATGGAGATTGTCATGACTGACCGTGGTCGTTGGGCAGGCCGCAACCCTGCCAAGGACGAGCTGCGCAACGCCATCTGGGATCAACTCGTTGCCGACGGAGTGGCGATCGGCCCGGCGCGGAGCCACATCCCCAACTTTACCGGCGCGGATGTGGCCGCCTGGCACGTGGTGCAGATCCCTGCCTGGCGGACGGCCAAAGCCGTGAAGGTCAACCCCGATTCAGCCCAATACTCGCTGCGGCTGCGCGCCCTGTATGAGGGCAAGACGCTCTATTGCCCGGTTCCCGAGCTGGTGCAGAAGGCCCCCTATGTCCGGATCGATCCCGATCAGTTGAAGGACAAGGGCATCTCATACGAACTGGCGGCGAGCCACCAGGGCTACATGCACTATGGCGAGCGGATCGAGTTTACCGACATTCCCGAACTCGACTTCTGTGTGTTCGGCTCCGTGGCGGTGACGCGGCACGGCGCGAGAACCGGCAAAGGCGGTGGATTTGCCGACCTGGAAGCCGGCGTGCTGAACGAACTGGGCCGCATCCGGCCCGACACGCCGCTGGTCACCAGCGTGCATTCGAGCCAGGTCGTTCCGGACGGGGACATCGTCATGATGGATTTCGACTGCTGGATGGACTACGTCGCGACCGAGACCGAACTGATCGTCACCGCCAGCGCGCATCCGCGCCCCAAGGGCATTTCATGGGACCATGTCCAGCCCGACCAGTTCGACTCGATCCCTTTCCTGCGTGAGCTGCAGCCCAAAGCACAGCTGTGACACGGACGGACGGCTGAACGGGGCATCGCCGGCGCGGCGCTCTCGGCGGCGGCTGCTGGTGACAGGACCGTGGCTTGATCGCCTGGGTGCGCGGGCGGGAGTGGTATTTCACCGCCCCGCTTTCTCGCACAGCCGGATGGCGCCGGGGCCTCCCCCTGCCCTTGTCCCGTCACCGCGCATATGCTGTTCAATTCCGCCGAGGATTTCCTGAGCGCGCCGCGTCACGCCGTGACGGTGTTCGGCATGGCCGGCGTCGGCAAGACCTGGCTGGCCGCACTGCTGCGCAAGCACCAGTGGTTCCATTACTCGGCCGACTATCGCATCGGCACGCGCTACATGGGCGAGTTCATCGTCGACAACTTCAAGGCCGAGGCCATGAAGGTGCCGTTCCTGCGCGAACTGCTCAGGACCGACTCGATCAAGATTGATAGCAACATCACCTTCGCCAACCTCGATCCCCTCTCCACTTATCTGGGGCGGCCGGGCGACACGCGCCGCGGCGGACTGACGCTGGGCGAGTACCAGCGCCGGCAGGAGCAGCATCGCGTCGCCGAGATCGCGGCGCTGGCCGATGTGCCCTATTTTATCGAGCGTGCCGGCCAGCTCTACGGCTACTCGAACTTCATCGCCGATACCGGCGGTTCGCTGATCGAGGTGGTCGACCCTGCCAATGCCGAAGATCCGGTGATCACGCTGCTGCTCTATATCCGCGGCACCGAGGACGATGCACACAAGCTGATCGAGCGCTTCCGGCACAGCCCCAAGCCGATGTACTATCAGCCGCATTTCCTCGTCGAGAAATGGAACGAGTTCAAGGCGCTCAACAAGGTCAAGGACGACGCCGACGTCGATCCCGACGCGTTCGGCGCCTGGGGCTTTGAGGCGCTGCTCAAGGACCGGCTGCCGCGCTACCAGCAGCTCGCCGACAATTTCGGCTATACCATCGAAGCCAGCGACCTCGCCACGGTGCGCGATGGCGACGAGTTCCTCGACCTCGTGGCAGGCGCGATCCGGAAGCGAATGCGTTAGCGCCACTCGGCGCCGCTCCGCTCACCCGATCGCCATCCTATCCAGAGGCACATCATGCCAATTCGCATTCCTGACCACCTGCCAGCGGCCAAGACCCTTGAATCGGAGGGTGTCATGGTCATGGACTCCTCCCGCGCTGCCCGCCAGGACATCCGCCCGCTGCAGATCGGCCTGCTCAACCTGATGCCCAACAAGGAGCGGACCGAGACGCAGTTCGCCAGACTGATCGGCGCCACTCCGCTGCAGGTCGACCTGACGCTGGTGCGCGTCAGCGACCACAAGTCCAAGAACACCTCCGAGGAATACCTCAAGAGCTTCTATTCCACCTGGGAAGAAGTGCGGGAGCGCAAGTTCGACGGCTTCGTGGTGACCGGTGCCCCGGTGGCCAACATGCCGTTCGAGGAGGTCAAGTACTGGTCCGAGATGCTCGAGATCATGGATTGGACCGAGACCAACGTGCACCACACCATGTTCATCTGCTGGGGTGCCCAGGCGGCGCTGCACCATTTCCATGGTGCGAGGCGCTACCGCATGCCGAACAAGGCCTTCGGGGTGTTTCGCCACAAGCTGGTCGGCCCGCAGACGCCGTGGCTGCATGGGTTCTCCGACAGCCCGATGATCCCGGTCAGCCGCTACAACGACATCGACCGGACCAGCCTCGGCGACGACCTCGAGGTGCTGATCGACAACGACGAGATCGGCGTCTGCATGTTGCAGGACAAGGCGCGCCCTGCCCTCTACATGCTGAACCATCTCGAGTACGACAATCGCTCGCTCGCCGACGAGTATGAGCGCGATGTGAAAGCCGGGCTGGACACCGCCCCGCCGGTGAACCTGTTCCCCAACGGCGACACCACGGTGGAGCCGGAGAACCGCTGGCGCAGCCACGCCCACCTGTTGTTCCAGAACTGGATCAACGAAATCTACCAGACCACCCCGTACGAGCTCGAAAAGATCGGATCGCACGACTAGCCAGTCGGCATGGCGCCCGGTTTGGCCCCTCTCCCTTAGGGAGGGGCCAAACCTTTCCGAGCCCGCTCAGTGTGCACCCTCGGCGGTCTTCTTGAGGCCCTCGAGCATCATGGTCCAGTTCTTTTCGAACTCGGCCCGGGTCTTGGCGTCCACCTCGGTGTCCTCGCCTTCGTTGAACTGGCTGAGCGTTACCTTGGTGCGCGCCCCTGATGGCGCGAGTTCGTATTTGACCAGGTGATAGCTCGGCGGCCGCTTGCCCGACCCATCCTTGTCGCTCCAGTGCGAAAAGCTGAGCTCCTTCGCTTCCGACAGCGTCTGGATCTCGCCGCGATCGGTGAAGCTCTTGCCCTGCCATTCGCCCTTGAAGACGATGGGATGGCCGACCTTCCAGTCGGTCTCGATCTTGGTGCCGGGGAACATTGCCCCGCCCTTCATGGCTTTCCAGACCGTGGCGCTCGGGGCGGCAATGATGGTGTCGACTTCAACGACGGGTTTGTGCATTTGCACCTCCTCTGCTGGAGGGTCAAACGCCCGGCCGCAAGGACAGTTGCGCAACGCTGGCGGGAACCTGATTGAACAGCGCCGCCTTCCAGGCCACGTCGTTCCACAGATCGGTGTAGGTCCAGCTCGCGGCGGCGGCGAGCAGCAGCAGCGCCAGTGACAGCAGGCGCAACTGGAACGGCAGCCGCACCACGGCCAGCCAGGAGACGAACGCCACCATCATGGCCGTCGGCGGCACGATGGGCGTCATCGTGGTGGTGAGGATCGAACGCGCAAACACCAGGTAGAGCGGCAGAACGACCACCGCCAGCGCACTGAACACGTGGCGGCGCTCTTCGAGGTCCGGCCAGAAACAGTAGAGCAGCGGCACGATGAGGACCGGGGCGAACACCGTCAGTGCCTCCAATCCGCTGGTCAGCGCCTGCACGTCGAAATGCAGGTTCGTGTAGGTGCTGACATAGGGCAGCAGCGCCGCCGCGACATCCATGCGCGCCTGCATGATGAAGCCGACAATGCCGACCGCGACGATCAGCGTCGGCAGGATCGCCACCAGCAACATGGCGACGAAGGCGCGCGGGTCGGCCCGCCCATCGCGATCGGCCAGCGCGGTGGCCACGGCGAAGGGCACGATGAGCAGCGCCGCGATCGGGCTTGCCAGCAGCAGGAGCGGCAGGAGCAGGCCGAGCCCGATGGCCGACTGCACGTCGCCGACATCCTCGAGCGACCGGATCGCCGGGATCAGCGCGGCAAAGGCGATGTAGAGCGGGATGGCCCGTGACGACGCGGTGACGGTGTAGAGCCCGCCGGCATGCAGCATCAGCACGACCAGCGCTATGAACGCCCCGATGCGGAACCAGCCATTGGCCCGCAGCCGGTCATACAGCGCGCCGAAGGCGAAGCCGGAGACGACCACCGCGGTGAGCGACAACGCCCATTGCTGCAGCTGAGTGCCCGGCAGCAGGCTGACGACGCGCAGCACCACCTGCGACAGCCAGCCCCCGGTGCGCCACGCCTCGCCGGCCTGCAACTGCTCCACATCCCGGCGGATATAGCCGCCATCGATGACGTGCAGCGCCAGCATCAGGAGAATGAGCACTGCGAGCAGCGACCACAGGATCGTCGCCGGGCGCCAGAACGGTCGCCGCTGATGCGCCGCGACGGGGGCGGTGGCGAGATCGAGGAGACTCATTTCGCCACCTCGCTGTTCACCTGATCGAGCGTCTTCTGGGTCACGCTCGAGGTGCCGTGCTCGGTCTTTTCCCAATAGTGCGGGTTGACGAGCAGTTGCCAGAACGCCTTGTAGGCGGCGATCGAGTGCAGCACCCAGTAGACCGGCAGCAGGATACCCACCGGCACCAGGTCGTAATACTTGCGCTTGAGCGCCGCGATCACCCCGAAATAGACGAGGAACAGGTTGCCGATCACCAGGTTGAACAGCGCCATGGTGCCGAACGGCTCAGGGAACAGCCAGCCGAAATCCCAGGTGTTGGTGAACCACACCAGCAGCGTGATCACCCACAGGATCGGCGCCAGCAGCATGGTGAAAGGGGGCGCGCCGATGAAGAAGTGAAACGAGAAGAAGCCCTTGGCGCCGATCGAGCGCCACAGCTGGACCGGGTGCCGCATGTGCACCAGCCAGGTCTGCATGTAGCCCTTGATCCAGCGTGACCGCTGCTTGATCCAGCTGGGCAGCACGCCGTTGGCTTCCTCGTAGGTCGTCGAGTTGATCACGCCGACGGTGTAGCCCTCCTGCGCCAGCCGCACGCCGAGGTCGGCGTCTTCGGTGACGTTGTAGGGGTCCCAGGCGCCGACCTTGCGCAGCGCCGAGAGCTTGAAGTGGTTGGACGTGCCGCCAAGCGGGATCGGCACCTTCAGCCAGTCGAGGCCGGGCAGCAGGAAATCGAACCACTGGCTGTATTCCAGCGTGAACATCCGCGTCAGCCAGTTTTCAGAGCGGTTGAAGTAGTTGAGCCGCCCCTGCACGCAGGCGAGCCGCGGGTCGCCGTTCCGGAATGCCAGCACCGCCTTCTTCAACTGGTCCGGCTCGGGCTGATCCTCGGCGTCGTAGATGGTGACGAACTCGCCGCGGCTGAACTGCAGCGCGTAGTTGCAGGCCTTCGGCTTGGTCTTGGGCTGGCTGGGCGGCACCCGCACGATCTCGAACGTACCCGGCAGCCGCAGCGCCTTGGCCGCCTCGATGGTCTCGATATCGTCCTCTTCGAGAACCAGCTTCACTTCGAGTTTGGAGGCCGGATAATCTAGCCCTTTCAATGCCTTGGTGAGCAAGGGAAGCACCTTGGCTTCCTTGTACATCGGCACCAGCACGGTATAGACCGGCAGCTCGCTGTCCTTGAGTGCGGCGATCGCCTCGGCCGAGATCTCCATGTCCGCCTTGCGGGACGAGCCGACAAAGGTCAGCACGAACTTGAACACGAAAGTCAGCGTGTAGATGGTGGTAAAGAACGCCATCAGCGTCACCGCAGTCGCCATCGGCGCCAGCACGATGCCTGCCACCAGCATCGCGAGCAACGCCCACAGCACCAGCTTCTGCGGCTTTGTCACCGTGTACTTGGCCGAATGCTCGGGCTTCCACGAGTAGAGCGCCTCGCGGGCGAAAAAGCTGTCCCAGTCGCGGAACAACTGCTGGGTCTGCCACAGGATGTCGAACGGCGAGGTGATGACGAAGTCGTAGTTGTCGTGCCCGAAACGTTCGTCACCCCACAGGAAGTGCTCGGTGGTGATCTCGGTCGCCGCGAGGATCATCCGTCCGTCCACCTGGCGCCACGGCACGATATTGCGCTCGGCATAGTCGCCGCGGTCCTCGACCCGGATCAGGGCCTGGTCGATCGGCTCCTTCTGCAGGTCGATGAACGGCAGCCCGTACACCTCGGCGACCGCCTTGTAGTAATCGATCGGCCGCACCAGTCCGAGCGCGATGATGGTCTGCGCGAGACTCGACCCCCATTCGGCCGTCTGTCGCATGGCGACGGCGAGCCCGGTGAGAGTGAGGGTCTTTTTTGCGATCAGCAGCTTGGCGACATCGAGATGCAGCCGTTCGCCGGCCGTACGCTCGCGCGGAACCCCGAGGAGTTCCGACGCATCGCCCTCGAAACTGCGAGCCACCGCGTGTGCCATGCCCCCAGTGAACGCGGGCAACAATGAAGAAAGCCCAAACCCGGTGATCACGATTCATCTCATCGGGCCAACGCGCTAACCTTGCATTCGCTCGCGGACGGCCTACCTTCCCGGCGATCCGGGGAGCCCGATGCCGCAAGCGCCGACGACCATTACCGACGAGATCGGCATTGCGCTGGGCAACCTCGCCGACGCCGCGGCAGCGCCGTTCACGCCCACGCTGCGGCTCGGGGTGACCGGCCTGAGCCGCGCCGGCAAGACCATCTTCATCACCGCGCTGATCCATAACCTGCTCACCGGCGGTCGCCTGCCGGGCTTTGCAGCGCTGACCGAGGGACGGTTCATCGGGGCTCGGCTCGCCGAGCATCCCGACGCCGGCATCCCGCGCTTCGCTTATGAGCAGCACCTGGCGGCGCTGACCGGCAAGGATCCGCACTGGCCGGAATCGACGCGCAAGATCAGCCAGCTGCGGCTGACCCTGAAGTTCCAGTCGAAGCGCTGGGTGTCGGGAATGTTCGGGCCGACGGTGCTCAACCTCGACATTGTCGACTACCCGGGCGAATGGCTGCTCGACCTGCCGCTGCTGTCGCTGAGCTTTGCCGAGTGGAGCGAACAGGCCCTGCGCCGTGCCGCGCTGCCGCACTCGAAGGCCGAGGCCGCGGCCTTCATGAACGAAATCCAGCAGACCGACGCCGCGCGGGAGGCGACCGACGTCGACGCAGAACGCTTGGCAGCTGCATTTACCGACTATCTCAGGCGCAGTCGCGAGGACGGGCGGGCGCTGAGCACCCTGCCCCCCGGCCGCTTCCTTCTGCCAGGCGACCTCGAGGGCAGCCCGGCGCTCACCTTCGCTCCGCTGCCTCCACCGGTCGGTCCGGTGCGCTCGTCGAGCCTCTACGCCATGCTGGAGCGCCGCTACGAGGCCTACAAGGCGATCGTGGTGCGACCGTTCTTCCGCGACCATTTCGCCCGCCTCGACCGGCAGGTGGTGCTGGTCGACACGCTGCGTGCGCTCAATGCCGGCCCGGCGGCGGTAGCCGACCTCGAGACGGCGCTCACCGACATCCTGTCCTGCTTCCGCCAGGGTGACAACAACCCGATCACCCGGCTGGTGGCATCCTGTTCGCCGCCACCAAGGCCGACCACATTCACTCCTCGAGCCATGACCGGCTGGAGGCAGTGATGAACCGCCTCGTCGCCGACGCGGCGCGCCGGGCGCGCTTTGCCGGGGCGGAGACCCGCTCGATGGCCATCGCGGCGATCCGGGCAACGCGGGAAAGCGTGGTCGAGGACGGTGGCGAGCGGCATGAGGTGATCGTCGGCACGCCGCAAAAGGGTGAAGTCCTGGATGGCACAACCTATGACGGCAAGACTGAAATCGCTCTGTTTCCCGGTGACTTACCTGAACATCCTGATGCGCTGTTCGAAGATGGCCGAGCGGTTTCGCTGAACTTCCTGCGTTTCCAGCCGCCGCAACGGCTGGACAAGAATGCCGAAGGCAATGTGGTGCTGCCACATATTCGCTTCGACCGGGCCCTCGACTACCTGATTGGAGACTGGTTGCGATGAAACCACCGCTCGCCCGCCCGGTCGCCCCCGGTGGCGATGCCGACGAGGCGCCACGCCGCCCGCGCGTCTTCCAGCCGGCGCAGGCCGTCGCCCTGCCCGAGAGCATAGAGCCGCTCACCGATATCGAGGTGCCGCTGGATGAAGCGGTGCGCCCGCCGCGCTTGCTCGGCTGGGCCGGTCGGATCGCCTGGACGGCCGGCGGGATCCTGGTGTCCCTGGCCTTGGGGCTGGCGGCCGAGCGGCTGCTTGCCGACCTGTTTGCCGCCCAGCCATGGCTTGGCTGGGTCGCGGTGGCGGTGCTCGGCGTGCTGGTCCTCGCTTTGCTGGTGATCATCGTGCGCGAGGCGGCGTCGCTGATGCGGCTGCGCGCGCTGGACCGGCTGCGTCATGCGGCGATCGCGGCGCTGGCGAGCGATCGCAACAAGGATGGCGCGGCCATCACCCGCGAGCTCCTCGAGATCTATGCCCGCCGGCCCGACCTGGCGCGACCGCGCGACGAGTTGGAGAGCAACGCACGCCACGTCTTCGACGGCGCCGAACACGTACGGCTGGCCGAGCGGCTGCTGATGGCGCCGCTCGATACGCGCGCCCGGGCGCTGACCGCGGCCTCGGCGCGCCGCGTGGCGCTGGTGACGGCGGTATCGCCTCGCGCGCTGATCGACATTGCCTTCGTGATCTTCGAGAGCGTGCGATTGGGCGGCGATATCGCCAGGCTCTATGGCGCGCGGCCCGGCTTCATCGGCACCTGGCGGCTGATCGGTGCCATCCTCGCGCACCTGGCCGTCACCGGCGGGCTGGTGCTCACCGATGGCGTGGTTGAACAGCTGGTCGGCCAGGGGCTGGCGGCCAAGCTATCCGCCCGGCTCGGCGAAGGGGTGGTCAATGGCCTGATGACCGTACGCGTCGGCATCGCCGCCATGCGGGTCGTCCGTCCGCTGCCTTTCGAGGTGGTGAAGCAGCCGATGGTCAAGGACTTCATCCCGGAACTCGCCAACGTGCTGAACGGCTTCCTCGTTGGGCCCCGCACATTGTCGGATTTCTCCAATCTCGTTGTCGGCCCCCTCGGTAGAACTGGGGACATCAACAAGGGCATTCGGGCCCAACAACGGAGAACGTCGATGTCGATCCTCAGCACCAGCACCAAGACCGCCGCCACCCTCGCCTTCGTGCTCCTCGCCGGCGCCTCCGTCGCTGCCGAAACGGTCGTCACCCTCCCCAGCGGGGTGAAGGGCACGCTCTCAACCCCGGACAGCGGCGCAACCGGCCAGGCCGTGGTGATGCTGCACGGCTTCGGCAGCTCCCGCGATTAGGTGGGCGGGCTGTTCGCCCAGCAGGCGGCAGCGCTTGCCGCCGACGGCATCGCCTCGCTGCGCATCGACTTCCGTGGCTACGGCGAAAGCGTCGGCGACATGGCCGACACCACGCTCGAGGGGCTGGTGGCTGATGCCGCCGAGGCCCGCACCTATCTCGGCGGCGTCGAGGGCATCGATCCGGAGCGCGTCGGCGTCATCGGCTACAGCTTCGGCGCCGCGGTGGCCATGCTCGAGCCGGACGCGTTCAAGTCCGTGGTGGTGTGGGGCCAGATGGGCGACCTGCAGAAGGAGTTCCACGAGTTCCTCGGCCAGGATTTCTACGACCAGGCCAAGGCAGAGGGATCGGCCAGCGTCGACCTCGGCTGGCGCGTGGTGACGCTGAAGCAGGGCTTCTTCGACAGCCTGGCCCAGAACGACCTCGCCTCGCGCTTCTCGGGCTATGCCGGCCCGTTCCTCACCATCGCCGGCGAAGCCGATCCCGCCACCGCATATTTCGAACAGTATCTGGATCTTGCCAAAGGCCAGGCCGAGTCGCTCAGCATCCCGGGCGCCGACCACATGCTGGGCGTGTTCAGCGAGCAGCCCGAGATCGGCAAACAGGTGATCGACAAGACGACCGAGTGGCTGAACACCGCCCTGTAACCGTTGCTCCAATCGACGCTCAGGGCCGGGTTGCTCCCGGCCCTGCTGCGCGCGGTGAACAGTGCGTTCGCCAGTCACATGCATGTGCCGTCTTGCGCGCCCTGACCCATGGGCACATATCCACCCCCAGTAACATTTCGTAACTAAGGGGGCACCTATGTACCGGGTCGCCGTATTCGTCGGGAGCACACGCCCGACCTCTTCCAACCTCAAGCTCGCCAGGGCGCTGGAAAAGCTGGCCGCCGGCAAGCTCGAGTTCCAGTACATCCGTATCGACAACCTGCCGTTCTACGACGATGCGTTGTGGAACGATCCGCCGGCCGAGGTGATGCGGCTGAAGCGCGAGATCGCCGCGGCGGACGCCGTGCTGTTCGTGACGCCGGAATATAACCGCTCGATCCCCGGCATCCTCAAGAATGCCATCGACTGGCCGTCACGGCCGTTCGGCGAGAGCGTCTGGACCGACAAGCCGGGCGCCATTGCCGGCGCCACCGGTGGCGTCAGCGGCACCGCCGCCGCCCAGGTGCACCTGCGTTCGATCCTGCCCGTGGTGGGGGTGGCGCTGATGGGCCGGCCCGAGATCTATTTCCAGTCACGCCCGGGCGCCATCGACGACGACAACAACATTACCGACGAGCGGGTGAAAACGAACCTGACCATCTGGGTGGAGCGCTTCACCGACTGGATCGGCATGTTCGCCAAGCCGCAGCAGGCAGTCGAAGAGATCGAGCGCAAAACCGCCTGACGGCCTTCACACAAGAGTCGCATCGGCGGGCTACCCGTTCCCACATCCGGCACGTCGCCGGTGATGTGGAGATGTGCGATGCCCAACTATCTCTTGGCCTACCATGGCGGTGGCGAACCCGAGAGCGAAGCGGCGCAGGCGGCAGCGATGCTGGCCTGGAACGACTGGCTCGAGACCACCGGCGAAGCCATGCTGGACCTCGGCAGCCCGGTCGGCGCGACCATGACCGTCGGCTCCGACGGTTCGGTGGGCCCTGCCCCGGCCGACCCGGTCAGCGGTTACTCGATCATCGAGGCCGACGACATGCAGGCCGCGCTCGAGATCGCCAAGGGTTGCCCGGTGCTGGCCGATGGCGGCAGCGTCGAAGTCTCCGAACTCGTCGACATGGATTTCGACGACGAGGACGACGATGAAGACGAGGATGACGACGAAGACGACTGAAACCCGCTGGTGATCGCGGCGCGCCCCCAAGCGGCGCCGCGATCACCAGGGGCTCTCACTCGGCGCCAAGCGGGTGCAGCCGCGCCTTGCCACCGAGGATCAGGAAAGCTGCGACGCCCAGGGCGCCGTAGATCGCGACGAGCGCGAGGATGTCGCCCCAGCCGGGCTTCAGCACCATCAGCGCAATGATCGCGACAATGCTGGCATAGTCGACCGAGGCGATGCGGATCATCCGGCCGCCATAGACTGCTGCCTCGGACAGCTTGCCGTCAGCGATCAGCGCCGCGGCCTTCTCGCCCATCGGACGCAGGAAGAAGTGGCCGCCGACAAAGCTCGCCAGCGCACCGAGCAGACCGAGGATGACCCAGGCCTCGCCCCACAGGTTGCCGAGCAGCACGGTGACCAGGCCGAACAGCAGCGTCAGGCCGCCGGCCGGCAGGAACCACAGCATGGCGAGGTTGCCCATGCCGCCGGAAACCCGCATCAGGCTCTCGTCATCGCCCTGGCGCAGCGCCAGCAGCCCCTGCAGCAGCATGACAGCCCCGCCGCCGAACCAGGCCATGGCGGCGAGCACATGCAGAAACTTGAAGAGTGTATAGAAGTCCATCGAACCCTCGCGAGCCCCCCGCGAAGGCGCGCTGGGTAGTTCGGCGTGGGTGAATGGGCGATGAATGGACATCGAGCTTGCGGCCCCACCCCTCTCAGCCTGGGAGCGGGCGGAGCAGCGCAACGCAGAATCTCGGTCGTTCCGCGCGACGGCGCTTCCGCCTACCCTGCACTCCCAAACCCGATTCCTCGGCCCCTCAAGATGAACCTCAAACTGGCAGCCCTGTGCGCCGCGACCCTGTGGGGCTTCACCTACATCATCACCACCACCATGCTGCCGCATAACCCGATCTTCATCGGTTCGGTGCGGGCACTCGGCGGTGGCTTGCTGCTGCTCGCCATCGCTCGGCAGATGGTGCCGCGAGGCTATTGGCCGAAGCTGATCGTGCTGGGCACGTTGAATTTCGGGGCCTTCTTTTCCCTGCTGTTCGTTTCGGCCATCCGGCTGCCGGGCGGTGTCGCCGGCACCTTCCAGACGCTCGGTCCGCTGATCACCATCCTGCTCGCCTGGGCCCTGCTGCGCCAGCCGCCGACCCTGATGAAGATCGTCTCGATCCTGATCGGGGCGGTCGGCGTCACCCTGGTGATCCTGCGCGCCGATGCCGGCATCGACATGACCGGCGTTGCCGCGGCGCTCTGCAGCGTGGTCGCCGGCTCGCTCGGCGGCATCCTGATCAACCGCTGGGGCCGGCCCCCGGAGATGTCTCTGGCGAGCTTCACCGCCTGGCAACTGCTGATCGGCGGGGCCGAACTCGCGGTGCTGGCGCTGATCATCGGCGACGTGCCCGCGGCGCTCAACTGGACCAATGCCCTGGGGCTGACGATCCTCGCGGTGGCGCTCACCGCCCTGCCCTTCATCCTGTGGTTTCGCGCCATCGTGGCGTTGGGCGCGGCCTCGGTGATCCCGTTCGTGCTGGTCACCCCGGTGGTTGCCTTCATCCTCGACGCGGTGATCCGCAACGTCGTCCCCAGCCCGCTGCAGCTGGTCGGCGTCGTGCTGGTGATGACCGGGCTGATCGTCAACCAATGAGCCGGGGCGCGGGCGGCCAGACCGGGCTGATCACCAGGCCAGGCGCTTCGCCTCCTCCTCGCGCTCGGCGAACCGCTCCCGGGCCTCCACGACGCGATGGCGGTTGGCATGGGCCCAGTTGCCGATGACGCGCAGCGGCTCCTGCAGCTCCTCGCCCATCTCGGTGAGCGCATAGTCGACGCGCGGCGGAATGCTGGGCGTCACCTTGCGGGAAACGAACCCGTCCTTTTCGAGGTCGCGCAGCGTTGCCGTCAGCATCTTCTGCGACACGCCCTCGATCTGCCGCTTGATCTCCGAAAAGCGCTTCGGCCCGTCGCTGAGCACGCGGACCACGAGGATCGTCCATTTGCCGCTGATCTGCGCCAGCACTTCGTGCACCGGCAGCATCGCCCGCTGGCACTGGGCCATGTTGTGCGGTTCGGGACGGTCGCCGTCGAACAGTGCCGCGATGGCGTCCGGGGCCGCCGTCGGCAGCGGTTCCGTTGGGGTGACCAGGTCGTCCATGGGTAACTCCGTCTCGATACGGTGCCGTCTTGTGCACCTCTGAGGTAGTCACCAACATAGCGCCAGTTACCGACGGTTACTAGGTCTCCATTGGTAGCTACCCATGCACTCGCTTCAAGGCAGACACCCCAATGAGCAGCAAGCCACGCATCGGCATCATCCTCTCCACCACCCGCGAAACCCGCTTCGCCGACCGCCCGGCGCAATGGGTGCTCGACATCGCCAAGGCCCGCGGCGACGCCGACTACGAGATCGTCGACCTCAGGGACTTTCCCATTCCGTTCTTCGACGCCGTCGGCTCGCCGCGCTTCGTGCCGCAGACCAACGAGGTGGCGCTGCGCTGGGCGAAGAAAGTATCCGAGCTCGACGGCTACATCTTCGTCACTGCCGAGTACAACCGCTCGATCTCGGGCGTCCTGAAGAACGCCCTCGACCACATCTATGACGAGCCGGCGCGCAAGCCCGCGGCTTTCGTCGGCTATGGCGCGGTGGGCGCGGCGCGGGCCGTCGAGCAATTGCGGCTGATGGCCGTGGAGCTCAGCATGGTGCCGATGAAGGCGGGCGTCCACATCAACATGGAGCCTCTGCTCGGCATGCTGCGCGGCGGCAAGGACTTTGCCGATTACGACTATCTGGCGCCCACCGTGACCGCGATGCTGGATGAACTGGCCTGGTACACCAGGACGCTGAAGCTTGGTCGTCAAGCAGAGGCGCTCGAGCGGGCCGCCTGACCCGCCCCCGGTCGATGGCGGAAATCGCCATCGGCCAACAAATCTGCGGCGCACAGGGAACCTGCGCGCGCTCTGGAGCTTTCACTCTTTCGCGAGAACTATGCGCCGCGGACGCCACTGGTTCTCGACGAAAATGGGAGCTGAAGCTGGCCCGCATGCTGACCTCGGTCGCGCTGTTTTCGACAGTCGCGCTCGCATCCCTTGGCCTGACCGCAATCGGCCTCAAATACAGCACCGACATGATCGGACAGCTGGCCGCCGCGACGCCGGTCAAGACCACCAACCTGCGGCCGGGCTATGTGGCGCGGCCGATCACGGCTCGAGCCGACGACCTCAACGTCGCGCGATCGGTGCCGGTGGTCGCAGCCGCCGCCAGCACACCGGTCAAGCTCGCCCCGCCGGGGTTCACGCACTCGGTCACCGTCGAAGCGCTCAAGGTCCGCGCCGGCCCCAAACCAATCGAGCCGCAGGTGTTCACGCTCAAGGGCGGCAGCTGGGTCAACATCAGCGACGAGGTCGAGGGCTGGGTGCGCATCACCGACCAGGCCGGCCAGAGTGGCTGGGTCTATGGCAGCTTGCTGCGTCGCGCGACGCCAGGCGAATAACGGGCCGAATCTGCGCCCGGACGATGCTCCCTGGTGCGCCGCACGGGAGTAGACGCGGCAGCGGGCGTCCAGCTTGACCTCCGGGCGCCCGCTGCTCGCAACCCGGAACGGGAATTCAGGCGGCCTCGGAGTCCTTGGCGGCGCTGGGAGCGAGCGTCACCCGCATCCCGTCGAGCTCTTCGCTGAGCAGGATCTGGCAGCTGAGCCGCGAGTTCGGCTTCTTGTCGAGCGTCGAATAGAGCAGATCCTCTTCGTCGTCGCTCGGATCAGGCAGCTTTTCGAACCAGCCATCCTCGACATAGACATGGCAGGTGGCGCACGAACAGGCGCCACCGCACTCGGCCTTGATGTTGAGGCCCCAGTCGCGGATCACTTCCATGGTGCGCCAGCCATCGAGCCCTTCGAGCTCGTGTTCGACGCCGGACTGGTCAGTGACGAGGATCTTCATCGATCAGACGACGCCGAGCTTCTTCTGCAGCTTGGTGGAGCTGGTGGTGTACTGGAACACCACGCGCTCGCCCGGCGACACCACGGCCTTGGCCGCCTGCGCCATCAGCGCGGCTTCGTGGAAGCCCGAGAGGATGAGCTTGAGCTTGCCCGGGTAGTGGTTGATGTCACCGATGGCGAAGATGCCCGGGACCGAGCTCTCGAACTTCTCGGTGTCGACGGTGATCAGGTTGTCGTTGAGTTCTAGCCCCCAGTCGGCGACCGGACCCAGCTTCATGGTAAGACCGAAGAACGGCAGCAGGCGCGTCGCCGGCAGCGGCGTATCGCCCGAATCCATGGTGATGTGGACATGGTCGATCTGGCCGTCCTTGCCCGCAAGCTTGCCGATCTGGCCGAGCAGGAAGTTGATCTTGCCCTCCATGACCAGCTCTTTCATCTTGTTGACCGAGGCCGGCGCCGCCTTGAAGGCGTCGCGCCGGTGCACCAGCGTCAGCGAGCGCACGATCGGCTGCAGGTTGAGCGTCCAGTCGAGCGCCGAGTCGCCGCCGCCGACGATCACCACGTCCTGGTCACGGAAGTCGTCCATCTTGCGGACGGCGTAGAACACCGACTTGTTCTCGTATTCCTCGATGCCTTCGACCGGCGGACGCTTGGGCTGGAACGAGCCGCCACCGGCAGCCACCACCACCACCTTGCACAGGAACACTTCGTCGGCGTCGGTCTCGAGCCGGAACGTGCCGTCCTCCAGCTTTTCCAGCTTGGTGACCATGCGGCTGAAATGGAACTCGGGCCCGAACGGCGCGATCTGCTGCATCAGGTTGTCGGTGAGGCCCTGCCCCGTGACCATCGGGAAGCCCGGAATGTCGTAGATCGGCTTTTCCGGATAGAGCTCGGCGCACTGCCCGCCCGGACGATCGAGGATGTCGATGAGGTGGCATTTGATATCGAGCAGTCCCAGCTCGAACACGGCAAACAGGCCCACAGGACCGGCGCCGATGATGACCACATCCGTGACGATTTCGTTCGACATTCGCTTCTCGTTTGGCTGAAGGCCTCCGGCCTTCCAGTTCTCAGGGTTGTGCGCAGCCTGTCACGCTCGGCGCGGCGAAAACGGCAGCCTTCGCGACAGCGGAGGCAGCCGTGGAAGTTGGATCAGACGGTCTCGAGCGCCCGGCGCAGGAACGGACGGGTGCCCACCGGCACCTCGGTCAGCCCCACCGGCTGGTAGAACAGATCGACCGTCGCGAGCTTGCCCTCTTCGAGCGCCTTGCGGGTCGGCTCGTGCTTGACCACGAAAGCGGTCATGCCGCAGCGGCGCATGTGCGAAATCTGGTCGTGCAGGACATCGCCCACGGCCCGCAACTCGCCCTTGTAGCCGTAGCGCTCGGCGATCAGGCGCGACGACGAGTAGCCGCGGCCATCGCCGAAAGCCGGGAAATTGATGGCGATCGACGCGAAGCGATCGAGATCGCCCTGCACCAGTTCGACATTGTCGCCCGGCGAGACCAGCAGCCCCACCGGATGCGGGTTGGCGAGCACCGCCTCGCGGTGCTCGAGGAACACCGGCAGCGGGATGTGCGTGTAGCGCACGCTGGCCGCATCATCGCCTTCCGCCCAGGCGCGGAACGGGTCGGCGATGAAAGCGCCGTCTTTCCAGAGGTTCAATTCCTGAGCGGCCATGGGTTTGGCGATGGCTCCGTTGAAATCGAAATGAATGCCGCACTCTTTCTTGTTCAGTCCACGCCAGCGGCCGGCACGCGGATCTTCGCCTTCGGCCACCACGCTCGTGCACGGCGCGCAACCGATCGACTTGTAGCCCTTATTGTACAGCGGGTGCTCGGGCAACCCATACTTGAGCTTGTAGGTCGTGATATCGGCATCGGAGAAATAGGCCAGCGGGTTGACCTTGATGCGGTCATCGCTGGTCAGCTCGAAATGCGGCAGCACGCCGCGCTCGGCGGTCTGGAAACGCTTGCGGCCGGTGACCCAGCCGCCAAAGCCGGACACCGTGGCATCGAGCGGCTCGGTCTTCCTGATATGGCAGCACGAATCCGGATCGGTTTCCCACAGGTCGCCCTTGGGATCGAAGCGCTCGATATCCTTGCTGTCGGGATGGAGCGCGATGACGTTGGTGAGTCCCAGGTGGCGCTTCAGTGTCTCGACATAATCGAGCGTCTCGGGGAAGTGCTTGCCGGTCTCGAGGAAATAAACCGGCAGGTGCTTGTTCACCTGCGAAACCATGTGCAGCAGCACCGAGGAATCGGCGCCGAACGACGAGACGATGGCGACATCGTCGACCAACAGCTCCTCGACGGCCTGGCGCAGCACGGCGACGCCGTCCATCTCGTCGAACATGCCGTTGAGCGACATGATGCCGAGTTCACGCAGCTTGTCCGGCTTATGGGCCCGAACGCCCGAAGCGACAGCCAGGTCAAGCATTGCCGTACAAGGCCTCCTTGAACGGCGCGTCGCCCAACCGCCGGTAGGCGGCGATGAACGGCTCGTCGGCGCTCTCGCGCTTTGAGATATAGAGGTCGACCAGTCGCTCGATCGCAGCCGGCACCTCTTCGACAACGAAGCCGTGGCCGAGAATGTTGCCGATCGCCGCGTTCTCGGTGGCGTCGCCGCCCACGGTGATCTGGTAGAGCTCGGTGCCCTTCTTCTCGACGCCCAGAATGCCGATATGGCCGACGTGATGATGGCCGCAGGCATTGATGCAACCCGAGATCTTGATCTTCAGGTCGCCGATCTCGGCCTGCCGTTCCGGCGAGGCGAACTTGCGGCTCAGTTCCTGCGCCAGGGGAATCGAGCGGGCATTGGCCAGCGCGCAGAAATCGAGACCCGGGCAGCAGATGATATCGGTGATCTGGCCGGCATTGCCTTCGGCCAGCTCATGTTCCACCAGCTTGGCGTAAACCGCCGGCAGATCGGTGATCCGCACATGCGGCAGCACCAGGTTCTGCTCGTGGCTGACGCGCAGCTCGTCGAACGAGTAGCGCTCGGCGAGGTCGGCAACCACTTCCATCTGCTTGTCGGTGGCATCGCCCGGCGCGCCGCCGGTCGGCTTCAGCGAGATGGTGAGCGACACATAGCCCGGCTGCCGGTGCGCGTTGAGATTGCGCTCGAGCCAGCGGCCATATGGCGGGTTGAGGATCTTTTCCTTGGCCACATCGACAGTGGTCTCGTTGACCAGTTCGTAGTCCGGCTGGGCAAAGTATCTGGTGATCCGGTCGAGTTCTTCCTGCGGCAGGGTGAGCACCCCGCCCTTCACATGGGCGAACTCTTCCTCGACCTGCTCGCGGATGGTGTCGATGCCGGTCTCGTGCACCAGGATCTTGATGCGCGCCTTGTACTTGTTGTCGCGGCGGCCATAGCGGTTGTA
>Ga0209933_1001637_pt1 | contig 18454 bp, 18 predicted proteins | sample ThiBiot_300_biof_FD_183944 | JGI IMG/M metagenome (GOLD analysis project Ga0209933, IMG submission 183944) | Wastewater bioreactor microbial communities from Cape Town, South Africa - Thiocy_cont_300_biof (SPAdes) | ecosystem: Engineered > Bioremediation > Thiocyanate > Unclassified | place...
TCGGCGAAGGCCACGTCCTCGGGGATCGACGGATCGAGGTGGTGGCAGACCATGAGCATGTCGAGATGCTCTTCGAGCGTGTTGCGCGTATAGGGCCGCGTCGGATTGGTCGAGGACGGGATGACGTTGGGCAGGCCGACGACGCGGATGATGTCCGGCGCATGGCCGCCGCCGGCGCCCTCGGTATGGAAGGCGTGGATGGTGCGGCCCTTGAAGGCGGCGATCGTGTCTTCGACGAAGCCGCTCTCGTTGAGCGTATCCGTGTGGATCATCACCTGCACGTCGTGATCGTCGGCGACCGACAGGCAGCAGTCGATCGCCGCCGGCGTCGTGCCCCAGTCCTCGTGCAGCTTCATCGACGAGGCGCCGGCCTCGATCATCTCGACCAGCGCCTCGGGCCGCGAGGCGTTGCCCTTGGCGGCGATGGCGATGTTCATCGGGAAGGCGTCCATCGCCTGGATCATGCGCGCGATGTGCCAGGGGCCGGGCGTGCAGGTGGTGGCGAGCGTGCCATGGGCGGGGCCGGTGCCGCCACCGACCATGGTGGTGACGCCCGACATCAGCGCCTCCTCGATCTGCTGCGGGCAGATGAAGTGGATATGGCTGTCGATGCCGCCGGCGGTGAGGATCTTGCCCTCGGCCGCGATCACCTCGGTGCCGGGGCCGATGATGATGTCGACGCCCGACTGCACGTCGGGATTGCCCGCCTTGCCGATGGCGGCGATGCGGCCGTCCTTGAGCGCGACATCGGCCTTGATGATCCCCCAGTGGTCGAGGATCAGCGCATTGGTGAAGACGGTGTCGACGGCGCCGCCGGCCCGCGTCACCTGGCTCTGGCCCATTCCGTCGCGAATGACCTTGCCGCCGCCGAACTTCACTTCCTCGCCATAGGTGGTGAGGTCGCGCTCGACCTCGATGACGAGGTCGGTGTCGGCGAGGCGGACCTTGTCGCCGACGGTCGGTCCGAACATGTGCGCATAGGCGTGGCGGGAAATCTTGGCCATGAACCGTCTCCGTCAGCCCAGGGGGCCCATGATCTTCTGCTGGAAGCCGTAGACGGTGCGCGTGCCGCCATAGGGCACGAGCGTCACCGTGCGCGTCTGGCCCGGCTCGAAGCGAACCGCCGTGCCGGCCGCAATGTCAAGCCGCATGCCGCGCGTCTTGTCGCGATCGAAGGCGAGCGCGTTGTTGGTCTCGAAGAAATGATAGTGGCTGCCGACCTGGATCGGCCGGTCGCCGGTGTTGGAGACGTCGAGCGTGACGGTCGCAAGGCCGGCATTTACCTCGATGTCGCCGTGGGCGGTGATGATCTCGCCTGGGATCATGATGTCGTTCCCCCTTGTTCCGTCAGGCCGCGAGGCCGCGCCTGGTCAGGCTGCGCCGCTCCGCGCAGCGCGCATCGTCGCCCAGCACGCGCCGTGCCGAAGGCGGGTTGGCTGCGAGCTTACCGGCCGGGCGCACCGGCCGCCGCAGCAGTTCGCCGCCGCAATTGGGACAGAGGCCGCCGAAGACGGAAGCCGCGCAGTCCGGGCAGAATGTGCATTCGAAGCTGCAGATCATCGCGTCCGCCGCGGGCGGCAGGTCGCGGTCGCAGCATTCGCAATTGGGCCTGAGCTCGAGCATCGCCGCTACCTTATCGGCTGGTGGACGGTGACGAGCTTGGTGCCGTCGGGGAAGGTCGCCTCGACCTGCACGTCGTGGATCATGTCGGCGATGCCGTCCATGACCTGCGCCCGGGTGATGACATGGGCGCCCGCCTCCATGAGGTCGGCGACGCTGCGTCCGTCGCGCGCGCCCTCGACGACATAGTCGGTGATGAGGGCGATTGCCTCGGGGTGGTTCAGCTTGACGCCGCGCTCCAGCCGCTTGCGTGCGACGATCGCGGCCATGGCGATGAAAAGCTTGTCCTTCTCGCGCGGTGTCAGATTCATCGGTCCAAAGCCTCCAGCATCCCTTTCCCGGTCAGCACGACCAGACGCGCGGCATCGGCCGCCCGCGCAAGGCCAAGATCACGCTTTCGAGATCGCGCCGCAAGGCCTGACCCGATGGGGCGAGGAAGCGCAGACTGAGCAGTCCGCGAAGGGCACTGGCCCCGACCTCGCCAATGCAGGTCTCGAGCCTCTCGCGCACCGTGCCGAGCCGCTCCTCGGCGCCCGGCGCGACGAGGACGAGGCTTGCGATCGCCACCTGGCCGCCGGCGGTCGCGCCGCGCGCCATCAGCGACGCGACATCGCCGTCGAGGGCGATGCCGTCGGCATAGACGAGGCGGCCGGCGCGGCGGACGCGCCAGCGGTCGGCGAGGGTGAGCGTCGTCGCGCGCTCGCCCATCGCTGTCCGTCCGAACACATAGGCTTCCAAGAGCAGCGCCGTCGCATCTTCGGCGAGATCGACATCGAGCGAGCGGCTGATCGCCGAGCGGTCGAACAGGATCGTCTCCTGCGGCAGCCAGTCGACATGGCCGCCGGCGCCGACGCTGACGCTGTTCGCCACGCGGGCCGGCGCCGCGCCCGGCACGGCGCGATAGATGCGCTCGGCCGCCTGTGTGGTCACGGTGGCGTCGACGCCGTCGCCGATCGCCGCCTCATAGGTCAGCACGTCGCCGCTGGTGATGCCGCCGGCGGTGTTGAGCAGCACGGCATCGGGCGGCATGCCCGGCTCGGGGCGGGGCAGGCGGATCTTGCAGCAGCCCTGCTGCACGAATTCCGTGAGGCGGACATGCGGACCGTCACGGCGAAAGCCGATCCTCGCGCGCCCTTCGGCGCGCTGCATGCGCCCCGGCGCCGCGGCGGGCTCCGCGCGATGCGCTCTCGGCAAGGTCTCGCCGTCCATGGTCGTGATCGCCTCCGCCTCGCGCGGCGATCTGCCTTTTGAGCCGCGAAGGGAATGAATTTCCATGAGGATTTCATGCCGGCCGGGGCCGCGCAAGCGCCGCGTCTCGGCGGCGGTGGCGTGCTTTTTTGCCAATCGCCGCCTTTCTGGTCTATGTAGGGCGGGAACGTGGCCGCCCCGGGCCTGAAGACCCTTGGCCGATTGCCCTTCGCGCTTGCTCTGCCTGCTTGCCCGAACAACCAGGATTCCGCCCGTGACGCGTTGTCTCGCCCGCCTTTTCGTCGCTTTCCTTTTCACGCTGACGGGGGCGCTGGCGGCCCGGGCTGTCGAGACGCCCTATGTCGTGCTCGATCTTGGCAGCGGCCGCGTGCTGGCCGACCGCAACGCCAACCAGCTCTGGTATCCCGCCTCGGTCACCAAGCTGATGAACGCCTATGTGACCTTCAAGGCGATCCGGTCCGGCGAGGTTTCGCTGGCGACCCGGGTGGTTGTCTCGAAGAACGCGCTCGCCGAGCCGCCGAGCAAGATGGGCTTCAAGGTCGGCACCGCGATCGATCTCGACAACGCCATCAAGATGATGCTCGTCCATTCCTCGAACGACATCGCGGTGGCGGTCGCGGAGACGGTCGGCGGCAGCGAGGCGGCCTTCGTCGCGCGGATGAACGCCGAGGCGGCGCGGCTCGGCATGGGCTCGACGCATTTCGTCAATCCGAACGGCCTGCCGGGCGCCGGGCAGTACACGACGGCGCGCGATCTCGCGGTGCTCGGCCAGGCGCTCTGGAAGGAGTTTCCGGAGTGGCGGCCGATCTATCGCATCACGGCGATCAAATCCGGCAAGCGGGTGCTGAAATCGGCCAACAATCTGCTCGAGCGCTATCCCGGCACGCTCGGCATGAAGACGGGCTTCATCTGCTCGTCGGGCTTCAATGTCGTGGCGCTGGCGCAGCGGGGCGACCGCATGCTGCTGGCGGTCGTGCTCGGCATGCCGAGCGCGCTGGAGCGGGCCGAGCTCGCGGCGCGGCTCTTCAATGATGGTTTCGCGGGGCGGGCGCGGCCAGGTCCGACGCTGGCCGGCCTCCAGGGCAATTCGCCGGCCCCCTATGTCATCGACATGAAGCCCGAGATCTGCATGAAGAAGGATCGCGGCGAGCACGAGACCGGCGATGACGAGGAGCAGGTCAGCGCGCTGGTGCCGAAGTTCAAGCTCATGGATCCGATCGTCGTGACGACGCTCGGCGTCGTGAAGCCGGACGGCTCGATCAAGGCGGCCGCCGACGTTGCCGACGCCCCGGCCGCCACCAAGACCAAGAAGTCCGCCGCCAAGGTGGCCGCCGACAAGGCGGAGCCGGTCAAGAAAACCACCAAGACCGCCAAGAAGACGAAGAAGCCCGCCGATCCGGTGCCCGGTGCCGATGATCCGGCCGCGACGGTGCTGCCGGCGAGCGGCACCAAGGCAGGCAAGTCGCCGGCGAAGCTCGAAGTCGGCGTTCCCTTCGATTCGACCGAGATCGCGCCGCTCCCCGAACCGGGCGGGCTGCATTGAGCGACGCGGCGGCGGGGCCGAAGGCAAGGCGGCCGCGGATCCCGCTCACCGTCCTGACCGGCTTTCTCGGCGCCGGCAAGACGACGCTCCTGAATTCCCTCCTCACCGATCCGGCGCTGGCCGGAACGGCGGTCATCATCAACGAGTTCGGCGCGGTCGGGCTCGATCATCTCCTCGTCGGCGCGTCCGAGGACGGGATCGTCGAGCTCTCCTCGGGCTGCCTCTGCTGCACTATCCGCGGCCAGCTCGCGACGACGCTCGAAAATCTCCTGCGCGCGCTCGACAATCATCGCATTGCGCGGCTCGACCGGGTCGTCGTCGAGACGACCGGGCTCGCCGATCCGGCGCCGGTGCTGCAGAGCATCCTGCTGCACCCCTATCTCTCGCTCCGCTACCGGCTCGACGGCGTGGTCACGGTGGTCGATGCGGTCAACGGGCCGAAGACGCTCGCCGCCCATTGGGAGGCGGCGCGGCAGGTGGCGGTCGCCGACCGGATCGTGCTGACCAAGACCGATCTCGCCGCGCCGGCGGGGGCCTCGGCGGCGCGGGCCGCGATCCGCGCCCTCGCGCCCGCGGCGCCGATCCTCGACGCCGCCGCGGGCGAGGCCGCGGCGCCGCGTCTCTTCGACAGCCAGCCCTTCTCGACGGAGGGCAAGATCGCCGATGTCGAGGCCTGGCTGTCGGCGGAAGCCCATGCTGACCACCACGACCACGATCATCATCATGATCACGGTGGTCACCACCACCATCATCACGACATCAGCCGCCACGACGCGCGCATCCGCAGCTTCACGGCGATCCGCGAGCGGCCGATCGGCCGCGCGGCGGTGGACCATTTCCTCGATCGGCTGGCCCGCGAGCACGGGCCGGCGCTCCTGCGCGTCAAGGGCCTGGTCCGCATTGCCGGCGACGAGGCGCACCCGCTGGTGGTGCAGGCGGCGCAGACCATCTTCCATCCGCCGGCCCGCCTCGACGCCTGGCCGAGCGACGACCATCGCTCGCGGCTGGTGCTCATCGTCCACGACATGAGCGAGGCCGCGGAACGGGCGATCACCGAGGGTTTTGCCGGCCTGCCGGCGATCGACCGCGCCGATGCCGAGACGCTGGCCGAAAATCCCCTCGCGATCTCGGGCTTCGGCGGCCGCTTCTCCTGACACTGTTCGGCTGGTCAGAACGACCAGCCGAGGCTCCCCTTCAGCGCCTGCGCCGCGACGCCGTCGCCATACTGGCCGGAATAGGAGACGTCGAGCCGCGCCGCCTTGGCGAGCCCGACGCCGAGGCCGAGATCGAGCACCAGCGCATCCTCTGCAACCGGAAGACCGGCCACCTCGAAGCCGGCGCTGCCTGCGACGAACTGGTAGGTCGTGGTCGGCACGATATCGTTGAAGGCGTGACGCCAGCCGAGCATGCCCTTCACGCCCGCCTTGGCCGTGCCGAGATCGAAGGCGGACGAGGCGCGGAGCCCCAGCGTCGTGAAGCCGGTATCGGTGTCGCCGCTCTCGGCCGAAAGCGCCATCGGCCCGCTTTGTTCGGTGAAGCCGTCGGTGTTGAGGCTGACATAGGCGAGGCCCGCGAAGGGCTCGAGCTCCGCCTTGCCGGCGGCGATGCCATAGCCGACCTCGCCGAAGAGCTGGCCGGTCGTCGCGTCATAGGAGGCCGAGGAGCCCGCCATTTCGGGGAAGACCACCGAGCGCGCCGTCTCGACGCTGCTCCAGCCATAGGCCGCGCCGCCGCGCAGCCGCACCGGGCCGACCACGCCGCCCGAATAGAGGGCGAGATGGACGGTGCTGGTGTTGCCCGAGCCGGCCGCGCTGTCGCTCTCGAACGTCGTGCGGCTATAGCCGCCGAGAAGGCCGAGACGCCAGGCCGGCTGCAACTCGGCATCGGCGCCGATGAGGAAGCCGCCTGTATCGCTGTCGAGCCCGGCGGCATTGCCGTCGCCCGAGATCGAACCCCAGGCGCCGAAGCCCTGCGCGAAGACCGTCGCCTCGCCGATGCCGGCAAGCGTCGCGCCCGAGCGGACCGGCGAGCTCGCAGCGCTGGTCAGCCGGCCGAACACGGCATCGCGCACCAGCGTGCTGTCATTGATCATCACCGTCTTGGCGGACGGGTTGATCTCCCCGGACAGCGCACCCAGTACCGCCGACGCCGCATCAAGGGTCGGGAGCAGCAGGAAGTCGTTCTGGATCTCGCCCGCGGCGAGCGTGTCGAGCGCGCGGCCGACCGATGCCTCGTTGCGGGTGGCGGCGGCATCGGCGAAGGAGCGTGACTGGACGAGCGTCAGCGTCGCACCACCCGGCCCATAGGCGACATCGCCGCCGAGGAAAGCGGAGGGACCGACGATTTCCGAGAAGCCGCCGGTGATGCCGGCATCGGCGAGCAGCAGGTCATATTCCGTGCCGAGGCTGAAATCGCGGTCGAGCGCGACCATTGCGAGCGTGCCGTCCAGAAAGGCCCTGCCGCCGACGCGGATCTGGTCGCCCGATCCCGCGTCGAACTCGAATTCATAGGTGCCGCCCGCCTGCTGGACATAGTCGCCCGCGACCGTCAGCACGCCGACCGAGTTGCCCGGCGCGATGGTGCCGCCGGCGCCGATCCAGGTCGGGCCGACCTCTCCGTTGCCGCTCAGCGTTCCGGAACGCTCGACGACGACCTCGCTCGTGATCGAGCCCTGGACGGCCAGCCCGCCTTCCTCGACGAAGGTGGTGCCGAGATAGACGCTGTCCCCGGTGAGCGACAGCGTGCCCTCGCCGAGCTTCACCAGCCCGCCGGAACCGGAAATATCGTTGGAAAATGTAGAATCATATCCGCGCGTGTCGAGAAATGTCGTCTCGACGAACATGCCGTAACCCTGCACGGCACGACCGGGATTGACGATGCCCCAGCCATAATAGGGATCGACGCCTTCGGGGCCGACATCGATCGCGGTCGTGAGGATCGTCTGCTGCAGGTCATGCGCGGTGAACCAGGGATAGACCTCCTTCACCAGCGCCGCCACGCCCGAGACGACGGGCGCGGCCATGGAGGTCCCCTCCATCACGGCGTAGGGGCGCGCAGGATCGAGATCGACCGGGATGGTCGACCAGGCGAAGCCGGGCGCCGAGACGCACCAATCCATCGAGACGCCGCAGCGGTTCGAGTAGTCCGCGAGGAAGCCCATCACGTCCAGCGCCGCCACGGCGAGCCAGTTGCGCTCGAATTCCGGGAACAGATACGGAATTCCTGCGATCACTCCGGTGCTTGGCTGCGAAGCATTGCCGGCAGCCATCACCATCAGCACGTCGCGCTCGGTGACGTAGCGAAATGCTTCCAGCGTGCGTGGCCAGAGCGCCTCGGCATCGGCGGCCGTGAACTCGGTCACGTTGCAGCGAATGCCCGGAATCTTGTCGCAATTGTCGTAGCCGATCGAGTTGTTGATGATCGGCACGCCGAGATCGGCCAGATAATGCCAGTTCCGGTAGGCGAGCAGGTCGACGTCGGCATAGTTCTCGACGTCATAATAGAGGGTCGGGACGAGAGTCGCGCCAAAAGCGACGCCATGCATGCCGTAGCCGTTGCGCTCGGCGCCGATGATGCCGTTCACATGCGTGCCGTGATCGCCGAGGGCGTGGTTCTCGCCCGGCCGGATCGGGACATCGTGGTTGAAGTCCCAGCCATAGGCGATCCGGTCGATCAACTCCGGATGGCTGGCGTCGATGCCGGAATCGACCACGCCGACCATGACGCCTTGCCCCGTGATGCCCTGCGCATAAACCGAGGCGAAGTCGAGCGGTGTGAGGAAGCCGCCGGCGTAATACTCCCTGGTCCTGAAATCGGCCGCCGATTGCGCCTCGGCCTCGACGATACCCTGAAGAGAGAGAGCGGCGGCAACCGCTGCCACCAAGATGCGAGCCCCGTGCACTGATCCAACTCCATTGCGGATACGATCCGCGCCGGTCCTCCCAGACCAGCCAAAGTCGGCCCCCAAGCCCGACAAGAAAAGCCGAGACCCGTGGTCTCGGCGGCGAATCCCGGCAGGATGGTCAAAAAAGAGGCGGCCGCTGTCAACCAGATAGCGCGATAAAGCGAGGCCCGAGGGATGATCAGGCTTGCTTACGGGCGATGGGTGGCCCCAGCGCAACATTCCGCGCACAGCCAATGGGGAAATGGCGTCCCGGAAGGGATTCGAACCCCTGACCTACGGTTTAGGAAACCGTTGCTCTATCCTGCTGAGCTACCGGGACGCGGGCGCTTATTCGCGGCGCGATTCTCTATCATGCTCGCGGCGGCTCGTGCACCCCTTTCGTCGCGAAGCCGGCTCCCGCCCTGCGTTGCGCGCAATGCCGCAGCGCGGCGGGCGCGGTTCAATTCGCGCGATGCGCGTGCGAGACTTCCTCCATGCGCGAAACCGTTCTTCCTCGCCGCATTCTCGGCCTCTGTGCCCGCCTGGCGTTCGTCGCAGCGATGCCGCATGGCGCCGCGGCGACCGATGCCTGCGCCGGGCCTTCTGTGGAGCAGGCCTCGGTCACTGCCGTCGTCGATGGCGCAACGCTGGAACTCGCCGGTGGCCGCATCGTCCGCCTGGCCGGCCTCCTCGCGCCGTCGCCGCCGCTCGGCCGTAATGCCGAGGACTGGCCGCTCGCGAGGGCCGCGCGGACAGCGCTCGAAACCATGGCGCTCGGACGTGTGGTCAGCGTCGCCACCACGCCGGTCGGCATCGATCGCTATGGCCGCGCCGTCGCCTTTGTCGGCGTCATGGACGGTCCGGCATCGCTCTCCGAGGCGATGGTCGCGGTCGGTCTCGCGCGGGCGATGCCGGCCGGGGAGGCGCCCTCCTGCCTCGCGGCGCTCTTTTCACGGGAACGCGAGGCGCGCGAAAACCGGCTTGGCCTTTGGGCCGAACCGTATTACGCCATCCGCGCCGCGCGCGATCCCGCCCTTGCCGAACGCGAAGACGCCTACGATCTGGTGGAGGGACGCGTCCTTTCCGTCGGTGAACGCGGGCCGACCGCCTATCTCGATTTCGGCCGCGACTGGCGCACCGACTTCACGGCGGTGGTCAGCGGTCCGGCGGGCGAGGCGCTCGCCGCGCGCGGCGTTCCGGTATCCTCGCTCGAGGGCCGGCGCGTGCGGCTGCGCGGATGGATCGAGCAGAATAACGGGCCGAGCCTCAGGATCACCGATCCAGGCCAGCTCGAATTGTTGGACGACGATGGTTGATGGCTGAGATCAAGGCGGGCGCTGCATCGGCGGGAGACGGACGGAAGCGCGGCATCGCTGCGGCGCTCGTGGCCGCGCTTCTGCTCGCCGGCTGCACGACCTCCTCGCTCGAGGGCACCTATGGCCCGACCCCCACCGTGGCCGGCGCCGCGGCCCCGCCGCCCGTCGATCCCGAGCAGGCGCGGATCGGCGCGGAGCAGCATCCGCGCATCGTCGCGAGCTATGGTGGCGTCTATCACGACGACAAGCTGGAGCAGACGCTGGCCCGCATCGTCGGCCGCATCGTCGCCGCCTCCGACGATCCGTCGCAATCCTACCGGATCACCATCCTGAACAGTCCTTCGGTCAACGCCTTCGCGCTGCCGGGCGGCTATCTCTATGTGACGCGCGGCCTGCTGGCGCTCGCGAACGACTCCTCCGAGGTCGCCGCCGTCATCGCCCATGAGATGGGCCATGTGACCGCCAACCATGCCATGCAGCGCCAGAACAAGGCGCAGACGGCGGTGCTGGTCAGCCGTGTCGTGAGCGACGTGCTTCAGGATGGCGAGGCCGGCAAGCTGGCGCTCGCCTCCAGCCAGCGGACGCTCGCCGCCTTCTCGCAGCAGCAGGAATTGGAAGCCGATGCCATCGGCGTGCGCACCATCGGCAAGGCCGGCTACGACCCCTTCGCCGCCGCCCGTTTCCTGCAGCTGATGGGTCGCTATGCCGCCTACAAGTCGGCCGGCAGCGTGCAGGACAAGCGGCCCGATTTCCTCGCCAGCCATCCGGCGACGCCGCAGCGCGTCGAATTCGCGATCCGCGCCGCGCGCCAGTTCGGGGCGCCCGGCCTCGGCGAGGTCGACCGCGACCGCTATCTCGCCGGCATCAACGGCATCGTCTATGGCGACGATCCCTCGCAGGGCTTCGTGCGCGGGCGCACCTTCCTGCATCCGAGCCTCGGCGTCGCTTTCACGGTGCCGGACGGCTTCGTGCTCGACAATACGTCGGACGCAGTACTGGCAACGGGACCGGACGGCACGGCGCTGCGCTTCGACGGCGCCAACCTGCCGTCGGGCTCGTCGCTCGCCGCCTATCTTGATTCGGGCTGGGTGAACGGCCTCGACACGTCGTCGATCAAGACCTTCTCGATCAACGGCCTCGAAGCGGCCTCGGCGCGGGCCGAGGCCAAGGGCTGGGTGTTCCGCATCGCCGTGGTGCGGGCGGGCGACAACGCCACCTATCGCTTCATCTTCGCCAATGAGAGCGACACGCCCGGCCTGCAGCGGGCCGCCGAGGCCACGATTACCAGCTTCCGCCGCCTGACGCCGCAGGAGGCCGCCTCGCTGCAGCCCCTCCGTATCCGCATCGTGACAGTGGGGGCGGGCGACACCGTCGCTTCGATGTCGGCGCGCATGCGCGGCGTCGACCGGCCGGAGGACCTCTTCCGCATCCTGAACGATATCCCGGCCAACGGGCCGCTGCCGGCTGCCGGCCAGAAGGTCAAGATCGTCGCGGACTGACGGCTGGGCTCAGGCGGTCCAGACTTCGGGCCGCCCGCCGCCCATGCCTGTCTCGGCGAGGAATTCCTCGATCACGGCCACGACCAGCGCATGATCCTCGGCCTGCGGCAGGCCCGAGACCGTCGCCGTTCCGACCATGCCGACGCCGGCGACGATGATCGGGAACGAGCCGCCATGCGCGCGGAACGTCGTGCGGTCGACGAGCGCGCCATCGGCGAAATCGACGCCCTTCAGCCGCGCCTTCTGGCCGACATAGAAGGAGGAATGGCCGAAGCGCTTCACCACCGCGATCTTGCCGGCCACCCAGAACTCGTTATCCGCCGAGGTCCCGGCCAGCGCCGCGTAGAAGAGCCGCTGATCGCCGCGCGAGATGTCGACGACGATCTGCTGGCGGTTGGCGCGCGCCCGCTCCAGGATCTTCTGGCCGAGCGCGATGGCGGTGTCGTTGTCGAAGCGGTCGAAGACGAGCCGCCGCTCCTGCTCGAGCAAAGTCTCGAGCAGCGTTGCATCGTCGGTCATGGCTGTCTCCTCCCGCTTCCGATCAGTCGACCATCTCGAACAGGATGTCCTGCGCGCCCTTCCAGAGCGTCGCCTTGCCGAGCGGCACCAGGTTTTCGAGCCCCTCGGTGATGGTCAGGAAGTGGTTGCCGGCGAGCTGGCCGAGCTTGGAGGCGAAGTGAACGCCGCCATAGGCGAGCAGGATTTCGGTCTCGCTGATGCCGCCCGGATAGAGGATGAACTGACCCGGCGCCGGATAGGAGGTGTGGTTCTCGTAGGAGAGGCCGAGATCGAGGTCGCCGAGCGGGATCCAGCAGCCTTCGCCGCTCCAGCGGACATGGATGATCTTCTCGCGATAGGGCAGCAGCTTCTTGAACACCGCGACGGTCTTCGGCGCAGCCTCTTCCTCGAAACGGCCGAAGAAGGTGTAGGGACCGGCGGTGATCTTCACTCTGCTCATGGCGATGCTGACGTCCTCTGGCGTGTGGTGCGGGCGGACGGGGCACGCTCTGCCTGCCGCCTCCGGCGACGATCATTGGCGCGGCGGCGGGGTCGCGGTCAAGCCGTGAAAGGCTCAGGCGAAGATCGCCATGCGCAGTCCGCGTCCGTCCCGGTCCGGCACGGGCGGGAAGCACTCCGCTTCGCCGCTCGCGATGCGCCGCGCGACCAGCGCCAGGACGGCGGCGTCGAGGAGATCGTCCATACCGGCGCCGCGCGGCGGGCGTTCGAGGAAGGCGGGCGGATAGCCATGGCGGACGAGCAGCGCGCGCCGCTCGTCGAGGCCCGGCGGGTGCGGAACGTTCTTCACCTTCTTCGGCAGGCTCATCGGCGCGCCGCCGTTGAATTGCCGGAAGGCGAGTTCGGGATGGCTCTCGAAGATCCGGTCTTCGAGATCGGGCGTCATCAGCGAGTCGAGGACGCGGATCTTCGGAAAAAGACCGAAAGCCTGGCGCGAGACCTTGCGCGGCGGCTCCGAGGTTTCGAGCGCCAGCCGGCAGGCTTCGCCATAGTCCGCGGCCATGACCGCCGCACGCGAGGGAATGGAGAAGACGGAGGACTGGCGGGCGCCGAGGACGGCGCGGACATGCCGCTCCGGCCCGCGGCCGCCGGGGCCGACACGCTCCGGCAGGCCGATCGGCATGTCGATGGCGACAACCGAAGGTGCCGCCGGATGGTCGAGCAGCGCTTCGAGCGCGGGCGTTACGAGCGCGAGCGGCGCGGCGGCCTCAGGCAGCAGCACGCCGATCCAACCGGCGCGGCACCCATCGATGCCGAGGACCACGGTCACGGCGCGAGGCTCGCCTCTTCGAGCAGCGCCACCCGCGCCTCCGGCGTCACGATGCTCGCCTGCATCGCGGCGATCGGGAGTTCGTCGCTGCCGAGCCGGCGCGCGTCGCCGAGAAGGTCGACCAACGTCGCCGTCGCGCGCTGCAGCGCCTCTCCGTCGCCAGCGCCGGCGGCGAGGCGGCCGAGCAGCAGCGCCGCAAAGAGATCGCCCGTTCCGTTCGGCACCCGCCCGTCCACGAGGAGATGCCGGGCCGCGAGCACGCGCTCCGCCGTCACCAGCAGCGTCTCGGTTTCGCCGCCGGCGCGGAGCGCCGAGGTCACGGCGACCTTGCCGGCGGGGAGGGCGCGGGCCGCGGCGATGATCGCGTCGCGAGTGGCAGGGGCGGTGCCGGCGAGATAGCCGAGCTCGGTCAAGTTGGGCGTCAGGATATCGGCGCGCGGGGCGAGGTGCTCGCGGATCGCCGCCGCCGTCGCCTCGGGCACATAGAGCGCGCCATTGTCGCCCATGACGGGATCGCAGAGATAGACCATGTCGGGCCGCACGGCCCGGATCGCATCGATGAGGCGCGCGAGCGCCGGCGCCTGCGACGCGGTGCCGAGATAGCCGGTCAGGACGCCGCCGATCTCGCCGAGCCAGGGCGCGCGGATCAGGTCGTCGACCAGCGCCGCGAAGGCGGCCTCGTCGGGCACGATGCGGCTGGCGCGGCCATGACCGGGATGCCAGGGAAGCGTGACCGTGTGGATCGTCCAGAGCGGGAATCCCAGCCGCTCCAGCGCGAAGCCGGCCGCGCGGCCGCCGACGGCACCGCGCACGACTTCGGAGGTTGCGACGAGCATCGCGGGCTTCTGTTCGGTCGGCATCGGCTGCTACCCTCGCTGGGACGGCGCGGACCCTACTGTGAGACCCCTTGCTTGAACAGGTCCGCGCTTCCAGGAGGTGATGCCGTGCCGTCCAGCCGCCCCCGTCGTTCGGTGCTCTATGTTCCCGGCGTCAACGAGCGGGCGCTGGCCAAGCTGCCGGGCCTCGCCGCCGATGTCGTGATCCTCGACCTCGAGGATTCGGTCGCGCCGCAGATGAAGGCGGCGGCGCGCGAGCGGGTGGTAGCGCTGCTCGCCATGCCGCGACGCGACGACGGCCCCGAACTCGTGGTGCGGATCAATGCGCTCGCCGATGGCGAGGGCGAGGCCGATCTCGCCGCCGTCCTGCCGGCGGCGCCGGACGGCATCCTGCTGCCCAAGGTCGCCGTTCCGCACGATCTCGCCGTCCTCCGTGCGTTTGCCCGGGCCGAGTGTCCCGAGACCGGCGCGGCGCTCTGGGCGATGATCGAGACCGCCCGCGCCGTCGCCGATCCGCTCGCCATCGCGCTCGCGCAGGATCAAATACTGCCGCTCACCGCGCTCGTGCTCGGCCTCAACGATCTCTCGGTCGCGCTCGGAACGCGGCTTCGGCCGGGGCGGGCGGCCTTCCTGCCGCTGATGATGGGCGTGCTCGCGGCGGCAAGGGCCGGCGAGATCGACGTGATCGATGCCGTCTACAACGACATTGCCGACGCGGAGGGGTTCGCGGAGGAGTGCCTTTTCGCCGCCGATTGCGGCTTCGACGGCAAGACGCTGATCCACCCCGCGCAGATCGATGCCGCCAACCACGCCTTTGCGCCGTCCAACGACGCGATCGCTGCGGCGGAGGCGATCGCCGGCCTCTTCGACAGGCCCGAGAATCGCGATCGCGGTGTCGTCGCGCATGAGGGACGGATGGTCGAGCGGCTGCATGCGGAGGCGGCGGGCCGTCTTCTCGCGCGTGCGAGGGCGATCGCGGCGCGCACGGAAGCGGTCACGCGAGACATCTGATTACAGAAAATATCAAAGGCTTATGATAAGCGTCGCTATTTCATAAACAGACGACGCGAAAACGGTGAACAATGCCGCACCGCGTGAGTATTTTAGTCTAAGAAATGGCCCTGCATTCCCGAGTATCAGGGCCTTGCGTCGCTCCTCTTAGAAAGATCGTGCGTCATCACGCTTCAAGATGGCGCTATCACACAATCGCGTGAATTGCGGCGACCGCTGGCAGCCCCATATCAGCGTCACCGGCGACGAGCCGACGGGCTTCGAAAAGAACCCGACGAGCGCCGCCAGGAAACAGAGACATACGGGACTAACATCATGCGTAAGTTTGCACTCGCCGCCGCTTCGGTCGCCTTCCTCGCTTCGGGCGCCGCGGCTCTCGCCGCCGAGCAGTATCAGGGCACCGTCGAGACGGTGAACCCCGCCGCCGGCACGCTCACCCTGAAGTCGGGTCAGAGCTTCCAGTTCGCCAACGGCACCGTTCTTTACGGTCTGCTCCCGGGCCAGGAAGTCGGCGTGACGGCCAACGGCACCCAGGGCATCGGCGCCTTCGATCCCCATCCGGCCCAGCGCGACGGCGACGTCAACTAAGTCGCGCTTCCGCTCAACAAAAATCGACAGATAAGGACATTCATCATGCGTAAGTTTGCACTCGCCGCCGCTTCGGTCGCCTTCCTCGCTTCGGGCGCCGCGGCTCTCGCCGCCGAGCAGTATCAGGGCACCGTCGAGACGGTGAACCCCGCCGCCGGCACGCTCACCCTGAAGTCGGGTCAGTCGTTCCAGTTCGCCAACGGCACCGTTCTTTACGGTCTGCTCCCGGGCCAGGAAGTCGGCGTGACCGCCAACGGCACCCAGGGCATCGGCGCCTTCGATCCGCATCCGGCCCAGCGTGACGGCGACGTCAACTAAGCCTCGGCCCTGATCCCCACATACGAAAACTCAAGGACAATCATCATGCGCAAGTTTGCCATTGCTGCGGCTTCGGTCGCCTTCCTCGCCTCGGGTGCCTCAGCTTTCGCCGCCGAGCAGTTCCAGGGCACCGTCGAGACGGTCAACCCGGCCGCCGGCACGCTCACCCTGAAGTCGGGTCAGAGCTTCCAGTTCGTCAACGGCACCGTGCTTTACGGTCTCCTGCCGGGCCAGGAAGTCGGCGTAACGGCCAACGGTTCGCAGGGCATCGGTGCCTTCGATCCGCATCCGGCCCAGCGTGACGGCGACGTCAACTAAGAACTGACTTCCTCCGGTCAGTCCCAAAACGGCGTCCGGTCGCAAGACCGGACGCCGTTTCTGTCTGTGGTCGGCAGTCTCAGGCCCAGGGCCGCGCCTCGAAGGACTTCGCCTCGAAGGTGGCGATCTCGGGCTGCTTCACCATGGTGAGGCCGATATCGTCGAGCCCGTTCAGGAGTTTCTCCTTGCGTTCGGGATCGATCTCGAAGGTGACGACGCCGCCGTCGGGGCCGCGGATCTCCTGCGCCGCGAGGTCGACCGTGAGGCGGGCATTCTCGCCGCGCTCGGCATCGTCGAACAGCTTCTCGAGGTCTTCCTTCGAGACGCGGATCGGCAGGATGCCGTTGTTGAAGCAGTTGTTGTAGAAGATGTCGGCGAAGGACGTGGAGATCACGCAGCGGATGCCGTAGTCGAGCAGCGCCCAGGGGGCATGCTCGCGCGACGAGCCGCAGCCGAAATTGTCGCCGGCGACGATGATCGAGGCATGCCGGTAGGCGGGCTTGTTCAGCACGAAGTCCGGGTTCTCGCTGCCGTCATCCTTGTAGCGCATCTCGGCGAACAGGCCCTTTCCGAGGCCGGTGCGCTTGATCGTCTTCAGATAGTCCTTCGGGATGATCATGTCGGTGTCGATATTGATCAGATGCAGCGGCGCTGCGACACCGGTCAGCGTTGTGAACTTGTCCATCGGCGGTTCCTCGGTCTGTCCTGAGGCTTGTTGAAAAAAGTGATGCGCCGCCCGGGCGCACCGGTCAATCAGCGGCTTCCTCGATCGCTTCCATGTCGTCGTCGGAAAGGCCGAAATGGTGGCCGATCTCGTGCACGAGCACATGCGTGACGATCGCGCCCAGCGTCTCGTCATGCTCGGCCCAGTAGTCGAGGATCGGGCGGCGATAGAGCCAGACCCGGTTCGGCATCGTGCCGGTCCCTGCCACCGCCTCGGCATGGGCGAGGCCGACGCCATGGAAGAGGCCGAGCAGGTCGAATTCCGATTCGATGCCGAGATCCTCGAGCACCTCGTCGGTCGGAAAATCATCGACGCGGATCTCGACCGTCCCGACAAGGGTGCGAAACTCCGCGGGCAGGGCCGCCAGCGCCGCGTTGCCCATGGCGGCGAGATCATCCAGCGAAGGGGCCTTCAACGTTTCAAACGATAAGGGAGACAATGTTTGAAACCCTTTCTCTATCAACGCATTCAGTGTTCTCGAAGCGCGGCGTCGATATGAATGCCAGATGAATGACGGTCTCAGAGCCGGTTCAGCCGGCATCGGCTTTGATGGCTGTGCTGGCGGGGGGTTTCCCGCCGAACCCCGGAGACACCGTCATGCTGAAGCCTCTCCTCGTCGCCGCCACCCTCGCCGCCGGTCTTGCCGGATTCTCGGCCGCGCCGGCCTCCGCCGCGCCGCATCGCACCGTGACCACCACGACGACGGTCGAGACGCGGATGGCGGCCGGGCCGCATCGTGGCCCCGTCTTCCACGGCCCGCGCCGCGTCTGCACCCCGGTCTACAAGACCGTGAAGGTGCATGGCCGTCATGGCTGGCATTTCAAGCGCGTCAGCGTCGGCAAGCGCTGCCATTTCGTCGGCCCGCGCCACTGGTGATCGCCTCCGGCCCGGATGAGGGTTCATCCGGGCCGGCCGCGGATCAATGCCAGTCGCGGATGTCGACGAAGTGGCCGGCGATCGCCGCCGCTGCCGCCATCTGCGGCGAAACGAGATGCGTGCGGCCCTTGAAGCCCTGGCGGCCCTCGAAATTGCGGTTCGAGGTCGAGGCGCAGCGCTCGCCCGGCTTCAGGCGGTCCTCGTTCATCGCGAGGCACATGGAGCAGCCCGGCTCGCGCCATTCGAAGCCGGCGGCCTTGAAGATGGCGTCGAGGCCCTCGGCCTCCGCCTGCTCCTTGACGAGCCCGGAGCCCGGCACGACCATCGCGTTGACGCCCTCGCGCACCTTCTTGCCGCCGATCATGGAGGCGGCGGCGCGCAGGTCCTCGATGCGGCCATTGGTGCAGGAGCCGATGAAGACGCGGTCGATCGGGATGTCGACCATCCGCGTTCCCGGCTTCAGGCCCATATAGTCGAGCGCGCGCCACTTGGAGGTGCGCTTGTTCTCGTCGGCGATCGCATCGGGATCGGGCACGACGCCGGTGATGGCGATGACGTCCTCCGGCGAGGAACCCCAGGTCACGATCGGCGGCAGATTGGCCGCGTCGAGCCGGATTTCCTTGTCGAAATGCGCGCCCTCGTCGGAGACCAGAGTCTGCCAGTAGGCGAGGGCCTGGTCCAATGTGGCGCCGGTCGGCGCCTTCGGACGGCCCTTGATATAGGCGAAGGTGGTCTCGTCCGGCGCGATCAGGCCGGCGCGCGCGCCGCCTTCGATCGACATGTTGCAGACCGTCATCCGGCCTTCCATCGAGAGGGCGCGGATGGCCTCGCCGGCATATTCCATGACATGGCCCGTGCCGCCGGCGGTGCCGATCTCGCCGATGATGGCGAGGATGATGTCCTTGGCGGTCACGCCGGCGGGAGCCT
>Ga0209933_1001639_pt1 | contig 18405 bp, 21 predicted proteins | sample ThiBiot_300_biof_FD_183944 | JGI IMG/M metagenome (GOLD analysis project Ga0209933, IMG submission 183944) | Wastewater bioreactor microbial communities from Cape Town, South Africa - Thiocy_cont_300_biof (SPAdes) | ecosystem: Engineered > Bioremediation > Thiocyanate > Unclassified | place...
CCTCTACGCTATGGCCCGCGGCCACCCCTTGATCATTCTGGCTCCACACAAGCCCGGCATGATCACGCGGTGGCCGCTCCGCGTCACGCCGCCACGCCGAAGATCACCAAGTGCGGCTGTCGTACTAATACTGAAATGCACATCTCAGTTTGCGCGATGGAGACGTCAGAACAATCGCTGAAGTCTGAGATCGATCTGACGAAGACTGCCTTGCTTTACGGCGATTCTGTAACCCTCTTTAGTCCGAAGCTCCAGCCACTCGTTGCGATGGAGAGCTTGCGCAGGGGTGACAACATTCGAGAGTTTCTCAGGTTTGTCCAGAACCACATGGATCTACCGCCGAGCGAGGAGGCGGTGCTTCGGCAGATTTCAAGCATGCTGCATTCGATCCCACCCAATCTTATGGGACAACTTCGAGATCAAATGAAGGAGCCGCTCCGGCAGGTTGAGACCATGTGGCGCGGAATGGGGGGTGACGAGATCAAGCTTGCGGTTGATGTCGGAGTCCTGAAGCTGGATCAAGTGATACATGGGCGCGGGGCCGAAGCGGCAAACACAATCCAGCGTGACGTCACGCGAATCTTGCACACCATCCTTGATGACGGCTCCACGTATCCGTTGTTCGACGAGATGATCAGCGCTGTAAGTGCGAGTCTTCGACTGGATGCTTCCAATGCGACGTCTCGACGTCGCGGTCGCGAAACCGGACTAGCGTCCGGCCTGACAGTGAGGCTGCCAAGCTTTCCCAATGCAAGCATGTCTGAGATTTTAGATATTCGGAAAGTTCTTGCCCCAACACTCGGAGCCTTCCGGGTGGCAATTCACTCCATGTCGGGCCAGCTCGACGTTTCGCCGACGTCTCCTGAGTTTCAGCACATTGTGGATGAGCTCTGGAACTCAATCGTTGCGCCTGCTCTCGATGAACTCGAAGATCGGATCGCGCACGACTCCAGTCTTCGTGATTTGGTGCTCAATCCACTCTCCACTGTAGGCGCACCACTTGCAGGTATCATCTCGTTAGGTCTCACGCAAAGTCCCGTGATCGCATCGGCGGTTGGTGCCTCGCTTCTTGCGGCCAACACGCTGGCAGAGGTTCGCACCCAGTCGAATCGACGAATTGACACGACCCGCTCGGAGTTCTACTTCTTGTATGCCGCCAACCAGCGGATGGGTGCTCGGTAGATCCGTTCACGCCGCCGGGTCCAAGCAGTGCAAGGCTATTTCTTGTCGTGCCGTCTGTTGTCGCGTTGGCTGTCGGGCTCTGGGATGAGGTCGCGTCTATTGGCGGGAGCGGGCCGGGTAGGCGGACGCGCCACCTCGGCACGGGCCGGAGGTGGAGTGTCGAGGTGGCGGGGCCGGCGTGGCCGGCCTCGCGCGCCGCCGTAGGCGGCGCCTTGATCCCATAGAGACATATTCGGCAGCGGCGTGACGTGCGGCTCGGCCTAGAACACGACGGGGATGGCCGCGACTGTCTTGTCGTCGTGGCGCTTTGCGCGGGGGAGCGTTCGGCCGTTGGGGTCGGACGTACCTTCCCACTCATGGAGGCGTCGTAGGAGATCGGTGAGTCGGCCAGCGTCGTACTGGGCGATTTCGGCCCAGGAAGGCCCGGTGTGGTCGATGATGTCGGCCGCTCCATCGGTCGCGAGTACAGCCCAAGCGACGGACGTCGAATCGAGCATCATTGTGACCGCGTGATCAGCGGCGGCCGGATCCGCCTCGGCGATCCAGTACCCGTCGGGAACGTTGCGGTGGCGCCGCTGCTCCGATTGAAGTGCGCTGAGCGCTTCGCGGTGGTGGGAGTCGTAGCCGTGGCCGGCGACGAGCTGTGATACGTAGCGGTCGCGCTCTGCAATGGCTATTGCGGACATGCGTTCGTCGACCAGGTGATCGTCCTGGACGCCGTTCCCGTAGTGGATCGGGCTGTCGCCCAGCACGTAGAGGTCGGCGCGTCCGTCGCGGGCGCGCAGGATGCTGACGGTGCTTGACGGCGACGTTCCGGCTCCGGCGGTGAGGTGGAGTCGCACTGCTGCGCGTCGGATGCCGATGCCGACGACGTCGGCGAGATCGGCGGCGGGGGAGTGGTCGAGCTGGTTGGCGATGGTCTCGCCCAGGAGCTGCGCGTAGGTCGCTGGGTCCACATCCACGGGCTCGTGTGCGGATGCGCCGTCGAGCACGATGACGGCCTGGTCGGTGACGAACACGCGGTCGGCGTTGGTGGTGCCGCCGGCAAGTTGCGCGGTGTGGACTTTCATCGGGCTACCAGAGGTGGGGGCCGGTGACGATGCTGCTGTCGGTGACGGTGAGGTCGTCGAGTTCGCATCGGATCGCCAGGCTGAACGACTCGTCACCGGTCCGCAAGTACAGCTCGCGGAGGTGGTGGGCGAGGTAGTGCAGGACGCCGCGGGATCCAGTGCTGCGGATGCCAGCGACGTGCACGATGACGCGATCACCGTCGCGGCGGCGAGACAAGTAGCCGAGGTCCGCCGGCTCCGGTGGGTTGTTCACCGAGGGTGAGCCGAACCGCTCTCCGGTCCGCTTGTCGATGATCCACCATCGCTCGTTCTCGCGAGCCATCCCGAGTCGGGGGTCGGATTCCATGAGGTCGGCGCCGATGGGCGCGGACTTCGGCCCGCAGATCACGACGACGTCGCCGTCGGGGACGGTGGTGGTGTTGGGCGGGATGGTGAACGGCTCGGCGGTCAGAGCAAGCGTGGCGAACAGGGTTTCGGTGTCGGTCTGGGTGGCGAGGTCGGCGGCGTCGACGTAGCTGCGCATCCGGTCATCGGTGCCCTCGCGGAGCGGTACGCCGACGTGGACCGGGCCGACGCCGAAGAAGGCACGCTCACGGGCCGGCGCCCCTCCACGGATCTGGGTCACCCGCCCCTTGGTGATCCCGAGTGCAGTGGCGATCTCGGTGTAGGTGAGCCCTTGGCCGATATGGGCCTCTTCGATGGCCTCGCGTCGCAGTCTGGCGAGTTCGGCCGCGCGCTGTTGGTAGACCGACATGAGTGCGGTGGCGCGGCGCCCGCGTCGGATCGGGTCCGGATCTCGCCGGACCTCGTCGAAGTCGTCGGGGCTACTCACCGTGATGAGTTTAGGGGGACTTGACAGTGTCGCCGCAAGTCCCCTACCTTGTGTTTACCCCCCCTACACGACAGGCGCTCAATCGGAGCAAGATGTTTAGGGGGCTAAACAGAAGGAGTGGTCATGGCAATCCCGACTCGGCTGAAGGTCAGCCACGGTGAGGTGTTCCCGCACGGCGCGTTCGTGATCGGGGACGTGGAGGCGGTACGGGACTTCGAGCGCTCGACGCGTGAGCGTCCGGTGCAGGCCACGGACAAGGAGTCCGGCGCTTTGGTGTGGTCGGTGTCGGTGCTGGATGCCGACCCGGACGCTCGCAAGGACGTGAAGACGGTGACGGTGAAGATCTCCGCCCCGGTCCAGCCGGTGCCGCCGGAGGCGATGCCGGGTGCACCGATTCGGCCCGTCGAGTTCGACGGCCTCACGGTCACCCCGTACCTGGATGACAAGCGCAACCGGATCGCCTACAGCTTCCGCGCCACGGGCATGCGGGCGCCGCAGACCAGCGGGAAGCCGGCGCCTCGGGCGCAGAACTCGGAGGCGGCTTGACCCCAACAGGCGGAGGGGAGCTCGGCGGCAACCGGGCTCCCCTCCTGATCTCCCTGAACCCAACCCCTGGCAAGAGATTCGAGCATCCGGAAGGACACCGACCCTAGATGAACACCACCGACGACGAGTTCACGACCGCGAACGACTTCCTGGCCCGCGTCGCCGCCGCGCTCGATGAGTGCGCGATCGACCAGCGCGCGGCCTCGGCGATGCCGCACCGCACCGACGCGGAGAACGTGGCCCGCTGCGCCCGGCTCGCCCTGGTCTGCGCCCGCACCTCGGCATGGTGGGGGCTGCTGGCCCGGCGGGCCTATCACTTCCCCTACGCGCACGGCGCGCTGTTCGGGAAGGCCGCGATGAACGCGCAGCTCACCGAATGGGATCGGGCCAAGTTCTGGCGCGAGTCCGCCGCCGACTGGCAGGCCCGCGCCGAGCAGCGCCCCACCTCCGACGCCGCGGGTGCGCTGTCGAACTGGGCAGAGCTGGGGGTGACGGCATGATCGCCGAACCCGCCGGCCGCGACTGGCGCACCCAAGCACTGTGCGCACAGGTCGACCCAGAGATCTTCTACCCCGTCAACCTCGCCCCGACCGCCCCGGCCGTGCAGCAGGCCAAGCGAATCTGTGCCGGCTGCCCGGTCCAGGCCGCGTGCCTGCTCGACGCCATGGCGGGGGAGGACCCGGCCCGACGCTGGGGCGTCATCGGCGCCACCACCCCGGACGAGCGGAACGCCCTGTTCCTCGCCCAGCGACCCACGGTCGCCGAGTCCGGGGCGGTGGCGGCGTGAGCGCGCGCAGGGGTTCCCGTGTCAACGCCACCTTGACAGCCGGTCGTCGGTCGCGGGTGGTGGAGAACGCCGAGTTCACCGCGTTCGGACGCCGGATCATCCGCGCCGCCGGGCGCCGGATCGCCGCCGGGGACGTCGAGGCGCTGCCCGCGCTCGCCGCGCTCTCGGCCGACCTCGACGCCGCCATCGGAGACGCCGTGCTCGGGCTGCGGGCGGCCGGCTACTCCTGGGCCGAGATCGCCTCCCGGCTCGGTGTGTCTCGGCAGGCGGTCCATCAGCGCTGGGGCAGCGGCCCGGCCGACTCGGCGCGGGAGGTGGCGTGATGAGCGGCGCACAGCTCGTGCTCCTCGCCGCCACGGCCGGTGTCGCTCTGTGGGTGCTGCACAAGGTCGGCCAGTTCTTGACCAAGGTGTTGGAGGCCCTGGCCGCGGTCGCGGTCGTGTTCCTCACCGCCTGGCTGCTGGTCAAGTACACGTGGAAGACCGGGCGGTGGATGGTCCGGCACTGGCGCACCACCCTCATCGCCGTGCTGCTGCTCGGGTGGCTGCACTGGCTCGGCGCCATCTCGCTCGGCGCCACCGTCGCGGCCCTGGCCCTCGGGCTGCTCGGCTGGCGCTACCTGGCCCGCGAGTCGTTCGAGCCCTGGGCCGGGCGTCACCTACGCGGCTGGTGGCAACGCTGGATCGTCTACGCCCCGCGGATGCCCGGGTGGTTGCGGGCCTGCGGCCTGGTCGTCACCGACTCGGACAATGCGATGACGGTGCAGGTGACCCCGTTCCGGCGGACCGCGGTCAAGCCCAAGCCGAAGGCGCGCCCGGATCAGGTGCCGCGGATCATCACCGTGCGCTCCGGCGGCTCCTGGGACGAGGTCCACGTCCGGCTGGTGGCCGGGCAGACCCCGGAGGACTTCGACCACGCGGCCCGGCAGCTCGCCGTCGCCCGCGGGGTCACCCGCTGCCAGATCCGGGAACTCGGCCCGGACCGGGTCTCCATCGACTACCAACGCCGCGACCGGCTCGCCGAACCCGTCACCTGCCTACCCCTCGCCCCGATGGCCGCCACCGCGGGGGCGAGTCTGGATCTGCGCAAGGTGTGGTCCGGGCGCACCGAGTACGGCACCGACTGGTACCAGCCCCTCGCGGGCGGGCACACCCTCTACGCCGGCTCCACCGGGGCCGGGAAGAACTCCCACACCTGGTCCCCGATCGTCTCCCTCGCCCCCGCCATCCGCGACGGCCTCGTCCGCGTCTCCGGCATCGATCCGAAGGGGATGGAACTCGCCTACGGGCGGCGGGTGTTTCACCGCTACGCCGTGTCCTCCCGCGACGCCCTCGCCCTGCTCGACGACCTCATCGACGGCATGGAAGCCCGCAAGGCCGAGTTCTCCACCAAGGTCCGGCTCGTCCCGATCACGACTGAGCACCCCTTGGAGCTGTTGGAGTTCGACGAGATCGGGGCGCTGATGCGCTACGTCGGGGACCGCAAGACCCGCGAAGCGATGACCGAACGCGTCGCCCTGCTCACCACCCAAGGCCGCGCACTGGGCTACACCGTGCGCGGCTACGTCCAAGAACCCACCAAGGACACCGTCCCGGTGAGGGAGCTGTTCCCGCGCCGCGTCTGCCTGCGCGTCGCGTCCAAGTCCCACGTCGGCATGGTCCTGGGCGAGCACGCCTATGACCGTGGCGCGTGGGCGAACCGGATCGGCGAGCACGAACCCGGCGTCGGCTACCTGTTCGGTGAGGGCGTCCGCGAACCGTTGCGCATCCGCGCCGGGTGGGTCCCCGACGAGACCATCAAGGCCCTGGAGCGGTTCGTCACCACCCCCGTCTCGGCCGTCGCCTCGCCGCCGCTGCTCGCGTTGCCTGCCCCTCGTCCCTCGATGACCCCGGCCGGAGGAACCGCATGACCACCGAACCCAGGAACGTCGACCACGCCGACCGCACCGATGGCGCCGACTGCGCGCCGAGACCGGTCGAGCAGGACCCGTCACCGGACGGCACGACCGGATGGGTGGACCAGGACCAGCTCACCCGCGCCCAGAAAGCCCTGCTCGCCCTCACCGGGGATGTGGCCCGGCAGCTCGCGGAAGAGCACGGCGTCTGCGTGCGCCCGCTGGCGTTGCGGCGGATCGATCTCACCTCCGGGAAGGTCGACGTCGTCCCCGTCCCGTGCGGGGCCCGGCGCGATGACGTGTGTCCACCGTGCGCGGAGAAGAACCGGCGGCTGCGGATGGTGCAGTGCCGGGAGGGCTGGCACCTCGAGCACGAACCGATCGCGAAACCGGCCGACCCGTCGCAGGCGCAGAAGGAACTCATGGCGGTGCGGGCGGACCTGCATGCCGCCTATCAGCTCGCCCGCCAGGAGGGCGAGGAGACCGAGTGTGAGGAGATCCGCGACGCAGTCGCCGTCGTGGACGAGCAACTACGCGGGCTCGGCGTCCGCGGCCGGCTCGAACCCCTCGACTCACCCGACCGCCCGGTGCGGAAGCGGTCGACGCGGCGGCGGCAGGACGCTCCGAACCTGCCCCGCCGGCCGATGGAGAAGCGCACGCTGGGACGGGTGTTCGGGGAGAAGTACCGGCCCTCCACCTTCCTCACGCTCACCCTGGACTCGTATGGGCGGGTGGACGGGGACGGGGCCGCGCTCGACCCGGACCGCTACGACTACCGCCGCGCCGCTCGGGATGCCATCCACTTCCCGGCCCTGCTGGACCGGTTCTGGCAGAACACCCGCCGTTGCGTGGGCTGGGACGTGCAGTACTTCGGCACCATAGAGCCGCAACGCCGGGGGGCTCCGCACTTCCACGCCGCGATCCGCGGGTCGATCCCGCGCGTCGAGCTGCGGGCCATCGCGGCCGCCACGTATCACCAGGTGTGGTGGCCGGCGCACGACGAGATCCGCTACCGCGGCGACAACGTCCCCCGGTGGGACGACCGCACCAAGGGCTTCGTCGACCCCGACACCCGCGAGCCCCTGCCCAAGTTCGACGAGGCGTGTGAGGACCTGGGCGCGCCCGCGCACGTCGTGACGTTCGGGGCGCAGGTGCACGTGAAGGGCATCCTGGGCGGCACCGAGGAAGCCGGGCGGCACATCGGCTACCTGACCAAGTACCTGACCAAGGACGTCGCGCACGCCGCCGGCCTCGCCGACAACGCCTCCGACCGGGCCCGCCGCCACCGTGACCGGCTCGTCGCGGAACTACGGGTGACGCCGTGCTCACCGCGCTGCGGGGTCTGGTTGCTCTACGGGGTGCAGCCCAAGGGGGCGCGGCTGGCGACGGTGCCGGGGCAGTGCAAGGGCAAGGCCCACAAGCCCGAGCACCTCGGCATCGCCGGACGGCGTGTGCTGGTCTCTCGTAAGTGGTCGGGCAAGACCCTCGACGACCACCGGGCCGAACGGTCGACGTTCGTTCGGCAACTGCTCGCCAAGGCCGGCGTGCGACCGGGCTACGCGGTGGATGACGGGCCGTTCGAGTGGGAGAAGACCAAGGCCGGCGACCCGGACGTGCCCACCCGCCCGGCGCTGCTGCTGGCCGCGATCAGCGAGCGGCAACGGTGGAAGGCCGACTACGACGCCGCGCAGCTCGCCACCGCAGATCCACCACCGCAGAACCGTTCGGCAATGACAGGGGAGGCAGCATGAGCGTCCGTTCGGCAACCGACCTGATGACTGTGCGGGAGGTGCTTGCGGAGCTGAACGGCGTCTCGCGCGACACGTTCTACCGCTGGCGGCAGCTCGGGGTCGCACCGCCGGCTATCCGGCTCCCGAACGGTGAGCTGCGGATCAGGCGCCCGGATTTCCTGCGCTGGCTCGATGACCTGCCGAGCGCGACATGACCACGACGTACAGGGTGCGGTTCTGGGAGATCACGCACCGGAAGCAGAAGGGGCGGCCGTACGGCGTCCGCTGGGTGACGGAGGGCCGGGAGCACTCGGAGTGGTTCGTGACGAAGGCGCTCGCGAACAACCGCCGGTCACAGCTCATGCAGTCCGCACGCGCGGGGGAAGCCTTCGACGTGGCGTCCGGCCTGCCCGCGTCCGAGATGCGTCGGAAGAACGCCGCGACGCTTGTGGAGCTCGCGCAGGACTACGTCGCCATGAAGTGGCCCGACCAGGCGGCGAACTCGCGTCGGAGCACGGTGGAGTCGCTGGCCACGGCGTGCGCGTCGTTCGTCGTCGATGGGCCGGGGCGACCGGACGTCGTGTTGCTGAGGAGGGTTCTCACGGTGCATCTGCTGTCGCCCGAGGATCGGCGGGATGCCCTCGGTGACGACGAACGGGAGGCTGTTGCGTGGTTGGCGAAGGCGTCCAGGTCAGTAGGTGACTTGACGGAAACCAGCGCCGCGCGGGAGCTGCTCGACGGCCTCACGAAGAACCTCGACGGCTCGACGGCGGCCGCGACGGTGATCAGTCGCAAGCGCGCGGTGGTGCACAACCTGCTGGGTTACGCGGTCGAGCGCGGGATGCTCGCCGTGAACCCGGTGTCGCACCTGAGCTGGAAGCGCCCCAAGAGGGTGGAGCAGGTCGACCCCCGGGTGGTGATCAACCCAGGCCAGGCTCGGGAGCTGTTCACGATGTTGACCTACGTCGGTCGGCGGAACTCCGACCGCGGCGCGCACCTGGTGGGCTTCTTCGCGGGGATCTACTACTCGGCGGCCCGGCCGGCGGAGATCGTCAACCTGCGGGACACCGACTGCAAGCTGCCCGACGAGGGTTGGGGTGAACTGACGCTGTGGGAGTCACGGCCGGCGGCCGGGTCGCGGTGGACCGATTCGGGAGAGGTGCACGACCGGCGGGGCTTGAAGCATCGAGCGGCCAAGGACTCGCGGATCGTGCCGGTGCCGCCCGTCCTGGTCGCGTTGCTCCGCGCTCACATCGAACGCTTCGGCCTGGCGGCGGATGGCCGGCTGTTCCGGTCTCCGGGCGGGGGAGTGGTCGGCTCGGCGACGTACGCCCGGGTCTGGCATGCGGCTCGCGCTCTGGCGTTCATGCCCGCACAGGTGGCCTCTCCGCTGGCGGCCAGGCCGTACGATCTCCGGCACGCGGCGGTGTCGATGTGGCTCAACGCGGGAGTGCCTGCTGCTGAGGTCGCGGAGCGGGCGGGGCACTCGGTGGAGGTGCTGAACAAGGTGTACGCCAAGTGCATCGACGGTCAGCGCGACGCCATGAACGAGCGCATCTCGGTGATGCTCGGTGTCTGATGTGGACAGTCGTCTGTTGGTCCGTGACTGGTCCGCAGACCGGTACAGACGGGCCCACCTGGTCGCGGATGCTGACGGACGCTGGCACATCGGCCGTACTGGCGTTTCTGCTGCTCAGGGCCGCTTCCGGGCCGGTGATGAGGGCTTCCCCGTCGACGTCGAGAGCGTCATCAGGACGATTAGGAAACCGATGCTCTATCCCCTGAGCTACGAGGGCGTGCGGGCCGATCCTAGCTGCTCGGCGGGGGTGTCCCGCCTCGGCCCGTCCTCGATGCGGAGCCGGCAGCCGGGTGCTGTTTCGTGATGGTTTCGCGGCGTCCCGGTTCGTGGCCCCATCACACGCGTCGTGTCCCGCGCACTCCCCCGATCTCCGAGCGGTGTCGGGTGTGGGCGGAGCCCGCGAGTTGTGCAACCATCCGCGATGGGTTCGGCCGCGACGTTGGTCTGTCTCTAGTGTCCTGAGTCATTAGTTTGTGGTCGATTGCTAGCGTGTGGCATGGCCGAACGGGGACCGAAGCCGGCGCAACTGGTGCTCTCGGATGACGAACGTGAGCAACTGCAGTCCTGGTCGCGGCGGCGGACCAGCGCGGCGGGTTTGGCGATGCGCAGCAAGATCGTGCTGGCTGCGTCCGAGGGCGGATCGAACACCGAGATCGCAGCCCGGCTGGGGCTGGCACGGGGCACCGTGTCGACATGGCGCTCCCGGTTCGCCGAGCACCGGCTTGACGGACTGGTCGACGAACCACGCCCGGGCCGTCCCCGGACGGTCACCGACGCCCAAGTCGAGGAGCTGATCACCACCACCCTGGAGTCGGCCCCGAAGAACGCGACGCACTGGTCGACCCGGTCCATGGCTACCCACCTGGGACTGTCACAGTCGACGGTGTCACGGGTGTGGCGGGCGTTCGGGCTTGCCCCGCACAAGGTCGATACCTGGAAGTTGTCCAAGGACCCCTTGTTCGTCGACAAGGTCCGCGACGTCGTCGGGCTCTACCTCAACCCGCCCGAGCGGGCTCTGGTGCTGTGCGTGGACGAGAAAACTCGTGCGCCACGAGGCGCTGATGAAGCCGTGCGGGATGAGAGGCCCGCCGCCGGTCATCGCGGTGACCGGTCGAAGCTGGAGGCAGGTCGATCCCCGGGTCAGAGGTGAGATCGGGAGCAGCCTCGACAATGTAGGGGCGGGCCGGAACTACCAGACGGCTCGTGCCCGCTAGCGAGGACGGAAAGGCGTAGGGAAACCGAACCAGTGGCAGAAGCCCCGTTAGTCGTCAGCGATCTGAGATCTGGTGGATGGATCGCCTGCGGTGCTGGGCAGGTCGTGGCTTTTGACCTGCCTGCTCCCGTCATCTGTGTGATTTGGGCGGCGGGAGGCCCGGGCCAAGACTGCGATGTGCGGCCCGCGGCGATGCCGCCGGGGTATAGCTGGACGCCGACCCCGTCGGAACGGACATCAGTGAACGTGGGAAACGACCCGGTGCCGCCCTTCCCGACCCGCATCCAGCGGGTTGGTGGGCAGGCGCGACGCCCGCTGTGGGCATCGGGTCGTGGCGGAGCCGCCGTAGTACTCCGAGCGCAGGAAAGCGGCGTGCATGGGGAAGGGCGGCAGCGTGATCAGCAGCGACCCTGCTGGTGGGGAGGTCACCGCTGAATAGCGGCGCACCCGACGAGCTGGCCCTGTACTGGGCGGAGCGTCGGGTACTCGATCACCAGCGCAAGCTGCACCGATGGGCAAGGGCCGAGCCGGACAGGCGGTTCGGCGATCTGTTCAACTTGATCTGCGATCAGGCCACCTTGTTGATGGCCTGGGAGCGGGTCGCTGGCAACCGGGGCGCCCGGACAGCAGGCGTGGATGCGGTCACCCGCCGCCACGTCGAAGAGGACATCGGGGTGCTGACGTTCCTGGAGGAGCTGCGCTCCTCGCTGCGGGACGGCACCTTCACCGCGCTACCGGTCCGGCAGGTGGCGATACCGAAGAAGAGCGGGAAACTGCGCTTCCTCGGCATCCCCACGCTGCGGGACAGGGTGGCGCAGATGGCCCTCAAGCTGATCCTGGAACCGATCTTCGAGGTCGACTTCTACCCATCCAGCTACGGGTATCGACCTGGACGACGGGCCCAGGATGCCATCACCGAGATCCACCAGTTGACCAGCCGCTCCTACGAGTGGGTGGTCGAAGGGGACATCACCGCCTGTTTCGACAATGTCGATCACCAGGTCCTGATGGGCCTGGTCGCCGAGCGCATCGCCGACCGCAAGGTGCTGCGCCTGGTCCGTGGGTTTCTGCGGGCCGGCATCGTCACCCAACACGGCGGGCTGACGGCGAGCCTGACCGGCACGCCCCAAGGTGGGGTCGCTTCCCCGTTGCTGGCCAACATCTACCTGTCCGTCCTGGACCGGCACTTCCAGCAAGTCTGGGAACGGGACATGAGCCCGCCGTGGCGGCGGCAGCATCGCCGCCGCAAAGGGCTGCCGAACTACCGGCTGGTGCGTTACGCCGACGACTTCGTCGTGCTCGTGCACGGCACCAAGTCCGACGCGGAGACGATCCGCCATGGGATCGGTGAGTTGTTGGCCCGGCAGCTGAAGATGACCCTCTCGGTGGAGAAGACCCACATCACCCACATCGACGACGGGTTCGTGTTCCTGGGCTTCCGCATCCAGCGGTGGCGCCGGGGTGACGGCCGTCGGGTGGTGCTCACCATCCCGTCCAAGCAGGCGTTGGCCGGGGTGATGCACAAGATCAAGCAGGCCACGAAGACCGGTACCTCGCTGCGACTGGGACAGGTGCTGCGGAAAATCAACCCGATCCTGCGGGGTTGGGCCGCGTACTTCCGCTACGGCGCGTCCAAGCAGACCTTCTCCTACCTGGGTTGGTATGCCTGGTGGCGGATGATCTACTGGATTCGCCGGAAGCACCCACACCTGGCGTGGAAACAGATCCGGCGCCGCTACTACGGGGCTGACCGGATCCGTGAGGACAAACTGGTCCTCTACAACCCGGCGAAGATGCGCGTGGAGCGCTACCGCTACCGCGGAGCGCAGATCTCCACGCCGTTCAACATCGACGTGGTCGACCCGGCGGGAGCTCGTTTCCGCCGCACCGGCCACGACGACGTTGAATTTGTCGGGCAGGTCTCCGAACTGATCACCTGACCCTCGGGACACGTGGAGAGCCCGGTGCGGGGACAACCCGCACGCCGGGTTCGGCGGGCGGGGACGGGAAAACCGACAGCAGAAACGCTGCACGGCGTCCCGTCCCCGACCCAACAGATCCAAGCGTTGGACCGGACCCAGCCGGTGTTCCCGATGCTGCCCGGCAGTCCCGCGCGGGCCAGCCACGACTACGTCCGTAACGGCACGTCGAGCCTGTATGCCGCCCTCGACATCGCCACCGGGAAGGTCATCGGCTCTCTGCACAACCGTCACCGGGCGGTCGAGTTCGGCAAGTTCCTGCGCACCATCGACACGCAGGTCCCCGACGATCTCGACATCCACCTCGTGCTCGACAACGCCTCCACCCATAAGACCCCGGCGATCAAGCGCTGGCTGGCCGCGCACCCACGGTTCGTCCTGCACTTCACCCCGACCAGCTCGTCCTGGCTCAACCTCGTCGAACGCTGGTTCGCCGAGCTCACCACCAAGAAACTGCAGCGCTCCACGCACCGAACGGTCCGCGCCCTCAACACCGACATCCGGAACTGGATCACGACCTGGAACGACGACCCGAAACCCTACGTCTGGATCAAGACCGCCGACGAGATCCTCGACAGCGTCGCCAGCTACTGCGGGCGAATTACCGACTCAGGACACTAGATAACATTGATCTGACAGGGTATGCACGTGGGCACTGATTTGTGATCAGGACCAACCCGGCCGCCGCACTGTGAAGGCGAGCGACGCTGGCCCGCCGATCCCGAGATCCTCGTTTCGCCCAGATCGACGAAAGGGAGACCTCTCATGCCGAACGCCAAGCGTGGCCTTCTGGTCACCGTCGCCCTGGCCGGTCTGCTCGCCGCCGGTGGTGGCGTCGCCGCCGCCAGCTCCCCGGGCGTCCTCTCCGGCAACCTGATCCAGGTCCCGGTGTACGTCCCGGTCAACAACTGCGGCAACACCGTCAACGTGATCTCCCTGCTGAACCCGGCGTTCGGTAACCACTGCCTCAACAAGGGCTGATCCAACCCCTGGTAGCAGCTGGCCGCCCTCGCCGACCTGGTCGGCGCCGGTGGTGATCTCTCGTTGATCGTCTGTCTCGCGCCGGTGTGATGTCCTCTGATCATCAGGTCCGACGAGGCGGGCCCGTGCGCCGCCGCAGGCGGCGCCTTGATGACCGTCCGGGACGTACTCGCCGAGCTGAACGGGGTATCGCGGGACACGTTCTACCGTTGGCGGCAGCTCGGGGTGGCGCCGCCGGCCATCCGGCTCCCGAACGGTGAGCTGCGGATCAAGCGTGCGGAGTTCCTGCGCTGGCTCGATGACCTGCCGAGCGCGGCATGACCACGACATACAAGGTGCGGTTCTGGGACATCGCGCACTGGAAGCAGAAGGCCCGTCCCCTATGGCGTCCGCTGAGTGACGGAGGGCCGATCGCGCTCCGAGTGGTTCGTGACAAAGGCGCTTGCGAACAACCGCCGGTCACAGCTCATGCAGGCGGCGCGGGCGGGTGAGGCCTTCGACGTGGCGTCCGGGCTGCCAGCGTCCGAGATGCGGCGGAAGAACGCCGCGACGTTGGTGGAGCTCGCGGCGGAGTACGCCGTCATGAAGTGGCCCGACCAGGCGGCCAACTCGCGACGGAGCACGGTCGAGTCCCTGGCCACGGCCTGCGCATCTTTCGTCGTAGACGGTCCGGGCAGACCAGATGTCGCGTTGCTGCGGCGCGTGCTGACGGTGCACCTGTTGCCGCCGGAGGATCGGCGGGATGTCCTCGGCGACGACGCGCGGGGCGCCGTGGCGTGGCTGACGAAGGCGTCCAGGTCGTCGGGGACCTCGCGGCGACCAGAGCCGCGCGTGAGCTGCTCGACGGCCTGACGAAGAACCTCGACGGCACGACGCCGGCGGCTACGGTGATCAACCGCAAACGGGTGGTGGTGCACAACCTGCTCGCCTATGCCGTCGGGCGCTTGATGCTCGCGTGGACCCGGTGTCGCACCTGAGCTGGAAGCGACCGAAGCGAGTCGAACAGGTCGACCCTCGGGTCGTGATCAACCCTCGACAGGCGCGGGAACTGCTCACGGCGCTGACCTACGTCGGCCGGCGCAACTCGGATCGTGGGGCGCACCTAGTGGGCTTCTTCGCGGGGATCTACTACTCGGCGGCGCGGCCGGCGGAGATGGTCAACCTGCGGGAGACGGACTGCAAGCTCCCCGACGATGGTTGGGGCGAGCTGACGCCGTGGGAGTCGAGGCCGGCGGCCGGCTCGCGCTGGACGGATTCCGGAGAGGTGCACGACAGGCGAGGGTTGAAGCATCGGGCGGCGAAGGACTCACGTCCCGTTCCTGTGCCGCCGGCCCTGGTGACGCTGCTGCGTGCTCACATCGAACGCTTCGGCCTCGCGGCGGATGGCCGGCTGTTCCGGTCGCCGGGTGGGGGAGTGGTCGGCTCGGCGACGTACGCCCGGGTCTGGCACGCGGCTCGCGCTCTCGCGTTCACGCCTGCGCAGGTGGCCTCTCCGCTGGCGGCCAGGCCGTACGATCTGCGACACGCGGCGGTGTCCATGTGGCTCAATGCGGGAGTGCCTGCGGCTGAGGTCGCCGGACGGGCGGGGCACTCGGTGGAGGTGCTGAACAAGGTGTACGCCAAGTGCATCGACGGGCAGCGGGACACCGCCGTCCCGTGCCGGACCTTCGACCACCTTCGCCGCCATGGATGGGCGGTCCGGGGAGTGCGGCGGGCCCACCGGTCGGTGGAGATCGGCGGAGCGGGACTGCGGGGACGACCGCTCCGGCCTCAGTCCCGCCGTGGCGCGTAGTCGACCGTCCCGAACGGCCACGACGTCCGTAGCCAGTCGGTGACGGCGGCGTGCAGCACCGGGTCCAGCTCGGCCCGGTCGGCCCGCACCCACGAGCGCACCGAGGCGTCGGCGCCGGGCGACGGGTAGATGTAGACGCAGCCGATCACGTCGCGGGTGCCCGGGTCGAGGACGGTGTAGGTGAAGCCGATGCGCCGGACGAAGTCGGCCGCGTGCTTGGTGAGGTCGGCGAGGTTCGCCTCCCGGCTCATCCCCGACTCCGGGGGCCAGTTCCGGCCGGTGAAGCCGGGCGTCGCACGGATGTGGGGGATGCTGCCGGTCCACGCGGCCAGGTCGGCGTCGTTGTGGTCGGGGGCGAGGGGTTCCAGACGGAACGACGGGTGGTCGAGGACGGGCGGGACGGTGAAGTCGGCCGGCACGAACGCCGGACGCAGCGGCCCGGTGAACCTGAGCCGCATCTCGTGGAGCGGCACGCCCTCGGGGCCCGGATCGACCTGTCGCTGCCCGGTGTCGACCCAGCCGCACCGCGTGTAGAAGGCGAGCGCGCGGTCGTTGCCCTCCAGCGTCCACAGCGTGGCTACGGTGCAGCCGAGCAGCCCGAGACGGTCCACCGCCTCGGCATGGAGCAGGCTGCCGATGCCCTCCCGCCAGTGTCCGGGGTGCACGTACAGGGCGCGGAGGCCCTCGGTGCCGACGGCCACGAAGCCGACGACCGCGCCGTCGACCTTCGCCACGAGGATCGAGGTGCCCGGCAGGGGAGTGCGCACCCGCGCGGCCCACGCCACCGCCCGCTCCTCGACGGACAGGCGCTCCAGCACGTCGTCGGGGATCAGGCCGCGGTAGGCCGCCCGCCACGACGCGACCTGCACGGCGGCCACCCCCTCGGCGTCGATGGCCCGCGCGTCCCTGATGTCGGTCACGGGTGCCAGGCTGCCAGGGTGCGGAAGATCGACGACGCGACGGTCGTGTTCAGCGGACGGCCCGTCTCCCACGACGAGGGCACCCGCACCGTGCGGTGCAGTGCCGATCCCGTGCCGTGGACGTTCGCCGTCGACCGCGTCGACAAGGGAACGCTGACGCCGCAGCGGGTGGTGCTCACCGCGCGCGAGAACCTCGTGGCCAGCTCCGGCGACCCCGTGACCGCCACCTTCTGCGGCGGTACTCAGGAACTGACCGGGGTGCCCGCGGACCTGCCGGTCCGCCACCGACGGGCCTCCTGAACGGCGGCATCGGTCTCGGCGGTGATGAGGGCGCCGTTGATGTCGGCGGCCGCGCGGGAGCCCGCGGCGGCCGCGAGGATCACCTGGGCCATCGGCTCCACGACGTTGCCCGCCGCCCACACCCCGTCGACGGACGTGCGGCCCGTCGCGTCCACCGCCACCCAGCTGCCGAACGGGCCGCTCTCGGTCCGGGCGCCGAGCGCGGCGAGCGCGCCGTCGGCCGCGCGCAGGCCACCACCGACGAACAGCGCCTCCCGCGCCACGACCGCGCCCGACGCCAGGCGGACGCCGGTGAGCCGGTCGCCGTCGACGACGAGTCCGGCGACCTCCCCCGCCACGACCTGCACGTTCCGCGCGGCGAGGCGTTCACGGTCCTCGTCGGGCAGCTCGCCGGCGCGGTGCAGGAACAGCGTGACGTCGTCGGACCACTGACGCACCATCAGCGCCTGGTGCACCGCCATCGGCGAGGACGCGAGCACCCCGAGCGGCCGGTCGCGCACCTCGTGACCGTGGCAGTACGGGCAGTGCAGCACGTCGCGGCCCCAGCGGTCCGCGAGTCCGTCGACGTCGGGCAGCTCGTCGACGAGGCCGGTGGTGACGAGCACGGCACGGGCCCCGACGGTCCGGCCCGAGGCGAGCCGCGCCCGGAAACCGGCCCCGATCGAGACGACCGTGTCGTCGGCGATCTCACCGCCGTAGCCCCGCACCTCGGTCCGTCCGGCGGCGAGGAAGTCACCGGGTGCCATGCCGTCACGGGAGAGGTAGCCGTGCATGTGGGCGGCCGGAGCGTTGCGGGGGTGGCCGGCGTCGACCACGAGGACGCGGCGCCGCGCCCGTCCCAGGACCAGGGCGGCGCTCAGTCCGGCCGCCCCGCCGCCCACCACCAGTACGTCGTAGTTCGTCATGGGGGCGAGGGTGCGCCTCGGCCCGCCAGAACGACAAATAATCTTGCTGTATCGGCAAGTGATGCAGGCCACCGTGACGATCGCCGACGACGCCGTGTCTCCCGGGGTGTCCGCAAAACACCTCGTTCGTACCAGGGAGTGCACATGAGCTTCGTCGACAAGGCCGAGAACAAGCTGGAGGAGACCGTCGGCAAGGCCAAGGAGGTCATCGGCGAGAAGACCGGCAACGAGAAGCTCGAGGCCGAGGGCCAGGCCGACCAGGGCAAGGCCGGTCTCAAGCAGACCGGCGAGAAGGTGAAGGACGCGTTCACGAAGGACTGACCCGCCCCCGCCGCGTCCGCTGAGGCGCTCCTCGCAGACCGCGTCCGCTCCGCGCAGGGTCCCCGCATCCTGCGCGGAGCACGCTGCGTCTGCGAGGAACCCGCCGGCCGCCTAACCTCGTAACCATGACGACCGTCGCGTTGCTGGGTACCGGGATCATGGGCGCCGGCATGGGCCGCAACATCCTCGCCGCCGGGCTCGACCTGCGGGTGTGGAACCGCTCGCCCGAGAAGGCCCAGCCCCTCGTCGACGCGGGCGCCACCCTCGCCGCCGACCCGTCCGACGCCGTGCGCGGCGCGGACGTCGTCGTCACGATGCTCGGCGACGGCCACCACGTCCTCGACGTGATGGGGCGGGCGGCCGACGGGCTCGCG
>Ga0209933_1001642_pt1 | contig 18371 bp, 23 predicted proteins | sample ThiBiot_300_biof_FD_183944 | JGI IMG/M metagenome (GOLD analysis project Ga0209933, IMG submission 183944) | Wastewater bioreactor microbial communities from Cape Town, South Africa - Thiocy_cont_300_biof (SPAdes) | ecosystem: Engineered > Bioremediation > Thiocyanate > Unclassified | place...
TTCCGAATACACGGCTACGGTTTCGAGGCCCATCCGGCGGGCCGACTTGATGATCCGGCAGGCGATCTCGCCGCGATTGGCGATCAGTATCCGTTTGAACATCTGCCTGTTGACCTGCAACCTTGAGGCGCGGTCCAGTCTTCCGGACGGTATGCGCGATCTGGCCTTGGAACGCGGCGAACCATTCCGTCGTACAGAAAAAAGAAAACAGGAGCAAAGACTTTTCAGCCGGAACGCCCGCGCAAGGGGCTTTGCGAGGCCTACATGCCGAGATCGAAAATGTTCGGAAAATGCAGCAGCGGCAGGGTCGCCGCGCCGATCAGGCTCGCAACCAGCGCCATCAAATGACGGTTGTTGCGCCGCTTGCCGCGCATCTGGGTTGCGATCCATTCCAGCACTTCGATATTGACGCCCACCGCCCTGGTCGGCGCCCAGCTTTCGATCGCGGTCGTGGGCGCCAGGGCGATGCTGCGCGGCGGGACCGGCAGGCCTGAGGCAGACGCAGCGTGATGCACGATCGCCTTGGTAAAAAGGTCGTCGAACTGTCCGTCGTCGGATCGCTCGGCGGCCGCATCGTTGATTTCGAACAGGGCTTCGGCCTCCTCCCGGCTCACCGGCCGGTCATCCACGGCGACAGCCGTCAGGAGCCGCGCGCACCAGGACGCATCGGTGGAGTCCAGCGCGCGGGAAAAATGAACTCGGCCGCGCGCGGTCGGCCCCTCTCCCGTAATGACGCCGTCGCGGACGGTAGTGAGCGCGGCGACCACCGCTTGCGGGCTGGTGATAGCGGAAATGTCGATCGGGCCGACGGCGGACGTGTCGGAAGACATAGGCGTATTCTCACTTCTGGAGTTGCCCAGCACACTCACGCGCGGGTGAATCGTTCGTTAAGAAATCCGACATCCCGTCGCCGCGCTTGAGAATTGCCGGCCACCGGTTCGTCGCCGCAATAAGGAGCGCGGTTCAACTCGATCGCAATACGGTTCGGCGCGCGTGGGGCATGGGCGCGGCAACATCACGGCATCTCAATCACAAAGCCGTAGGCGTTAATTCGTCGGACCGGTCGGGATCCGACAGGAAGATGCTCCGCAATGCCTGCGCCAAGAAAGATATTATCCTTTTCGATTATCCGGTTCCGTTTCCCACCCGCGCCGCCTATATTCGCCGCATCCCGCCGTTTAATTGACACGAGGACGTGACGATGACTTTATCGATTGGTTCGCCTGCGCCGGACTTCGAAGCCGAAAGCACCGAAGGCCACATCAGCTTTCACAAATGGCTCGGCAACGGCTGGGGACTTTTCTTCTCTCATCCGAAGGACTTTACGCCGGTCTGCACCACAGAGCTCGGCGCCGTCGCGCGGCTCAAGCCGGAGTTCGACAAGCGCGGCGTCAAGCTGATCGGCATCAGCGTCGACCCGACCGACAAGCATCATCTGTGGTCCAAGGACATCGAGGAAACACAGGGTGTCGCGCCGAACTATCCGTTGATCGCCGACGTCGATTTCAACGTCGCCAAGCTCTACGGCATGCTGCCGGCCAGCACCTCGGGCGACGTCAACAAACGGACGCCGGCGGACAACCAGACGGTGCGCAACATTTTCGTGATCGGTCCCGACAAGCAGATCAAGCTGGTGTTCGTCTACCCGATGAGCACCGGCCGCAACTGGCAGGAAGTGCTGCGTGCGATCGATTCCCTGCAGCTCACCGCCAAGCACAGCGTCTCCACACCGTCGGACTGGAAGCCGGGCGACGACGTGTTCCTCTCGGCCGCGGTGTCGGAAGAAGAGGCGCGCAAGAAATTCCCGAAGGGCTGGAAATCGCCGAAGCCGTATTTCCGCATCGTCGAGCAGCCGAAGGACTAGGTCACCCCGTTTGGAAGAGTGCAAAAAGGGACGCCGCGGCGTCCCTTTTTCATGCATGCTCGCGGTTGCCGCCATGCGTGCGCGAACCTATGCTGTCCGCCGACAAACAAGCCTGCGCGGCGACACCCGCAATATCGCCCTTCCCGCCGACAGAGAACGGAAAATTACCATGCACGTTCGCGCCGCAGTCGCCATTGCCGCCGGCAAGCCGCTGGAAGTCACGACCGTGGAACTCGATGGACCGCGCGACGGCGAAGTCATGGTCGAAATTAAGGCCAGCGGCGTCTGCCATACCGACGAATTCACACTATCCGGCGCCGATCCGGAAGGGCTGTTTCCGGCTATCCTCGGTCATGAGGGCGCCGGCGTGGTCGTCGATGTCGGCAAGGGCGTGACGTCGGTGAAAAAAGGCGATCACGTCATTCCGCTCTACACGCCGGAATGCCGGCAATGTCCGTCGTGCCTGTCGCGCAAGACCAATCTCTGCACCGCGATCCGCGCCACCCAGGGCCAGGGGCTGATGCCGGACGGCACGTCCCGCTTCTCGCTCGATGGCAAGAAGATCCACCATTACATGGGCACGTCGACCTTCGCCAATTATACGGTGCTTCCGGAGATCGCGGTCGCGAAAATCCGAGAGGACGCGCCGTTCGACAAGGTCTGCTATGTCGGTTGCGGCGTCACCACCGGTATCGGCGCGGTCATCAACACGGCAAAGGTCGAACCTGGCGCCAAGGCGATCGTATTCGGCCTCGGCGGCATTGGATTGAACGTGTTGCAAGGGTTGCGGCTCGCCGGCGCCGACATGATCATCGGGGTCGACATCAACGACGACCGCAAGGCGTGGGGCGAACGCTTCGGCATGACCCACTTCGTCAACCCGACGGACATGGGCAAGGATCTCACCTCGTCGACATGACCAAGTCCGGCGCCGACCAGATCGGCGGCGCCGACTACACCTTCGACTGCACCGGCAACGTCAAGGTGATGCGCCAGGCGCTCGAAGCCTGTCATCGCGGTTGGGGGCAGTCGATCGTGATCGGCGTTGCGCCAGCCGGCGCTGAAATCGCGACACGGCCGTTCCAGCTCGTCACCGGCCGGGTCTGGAAAGGCACCGCGTTCGGCGGCGCACGCGGCCGCACCGATGTGCCGAAGATTGTCGACTGGTACATGCAGGGCAAGATCCAGATCGACCCGATGATCACCCACGTCATGCCGCTCGACGACATCAATCGGGCGTTCGACCTGATGCACAAGGGCCAGTCGATACGCAGCGTCGTGACGTTCTGAGGGGCAAACCTGAGAGGCCGTGACAGCAGCCCTATTTCGTCAGGCGCATTTCGTCGGCCGGTCCCTCGGCATGCCGTTGCATCATCGCGCTGTCGAGGTCCGCGACCTGTTCGGCAAAATGGCGATAGAAATCCTGCATGTCGTCGCCGGCGAGTTCGCGGCACCGCGCCAACGCCGTATTTGCCTCCTGTAGATGACGGGTTTTGATCGCGGCAAGCAACGCGCCGTGCATCCGCTTCCATTCAGCGAACTCCGGCGACGCCGCCACCGCCTCATCTCCCGCGATCGTGTAGATTTTGGTGGGACGCGATTTGCCCTTCAACAGGATTTCGCCTGCCTCGAGTAGCGCAATCCCTTTCGTTCGCTGTGCGACGTCTTCCGAGACCAGAAGGTCCACATTGAGCGCCTTGCTCGCAGACTCGATCCGGGCTGCGACGTTCACAACGTCGCCCATGGCGGAATAATTGAATCGCCTTTGCGATCCCATGTTGCCGACGCAGGCCAGCCCGGCGTTGATGCCGACCCCGATACGGACGCGAGGATCCGCGAAACCGCGCGCGGAAAATCCAAAGACGTCGGCATCGTTGAGCACATCGATCGCGGCGCGCATCTTGAGCGCGGCGCGGCAGGCCCGGCTCGCATGATCGGGAACCTCCACCGGCGCGTTCCAGAACGCCATGATCGAGTCGCCGATGTACTTGTCGATCGTCCCCATCTCGTCCTGGATCGCATCCGACAGCGGCGCCAGCAGCGTATTGATGAAATCGACCAGCTCCGTCGCCGTTAGAGCTTCGGAGATCGGCGTGAAGCCGCGCACATCCATGAACATCACCGAAATGTCGCGGGACTCACCGCCAAGGCGCATCGCCTGCGGCGAGTTTTCAAGCTGAGCAAGCAGTTCCGGCGCGAGATATTGGCCGAAGGCCTGGCGCACGAATTTCTTCTCGTGATCGGAAGCAACGTGGAGCACGCGTTCCACCGCGATATAAACCGCCAGCGCCGCAAGCGACGGGAAGATGGGATCGATCAGCAGACGGAAATGCGAAAACGCGATCCATGATCCGGCGAGCCCTGCAAGGAACACCACGACGCCGGCATAGAATGAAAACCGGGCGCCAAACGCCAGCACAAGCCCCGCGACCAACGCGCCGAACAGAACGGTCAGGACGATCTCAAGCCCGTTGGTCCAGTCGGGGCGCTCGATGAAGTCCTGCGCGAGAATTTGTTCGATCAGTTGAGCCTGGATTGCGACGCCCGGAACCAACCCGCCGAGTGGCGTCGCACGCGCATCCATCAAGCCTGCGGCCGATGCGCCGACGAGCACGATGGCGCCATCGATCAGGGGCTTGACCGCGGCTTCCTTGGCGGGATCGAGAATGTCTTTCACGGACACGTAGCGTTGCGGCTGGTCGCGACTGAAATAGATCCACGATTCCCCGTTGCTGGTCAGCGGCAGCTTGAACGCCCCGACCCGCATGTCGATCAGCGCGGCGTGCCCCGTATCGCTGTCGCCGCTCGATCCGGTCCCGCGGACGACGATACTTTTCTGGTTCTGAGCGACTCGCAGCGCCTCGACCGCGAGGCCGGGATAAACGTTCGCGCCGTCGGAAAACAGCATCGGGACCCGCCGCACGATGCCGGCGCGATCGTGGGAGCTCAGATTGATGCCGCCGATGCCCGCGGCCGCATCGGTGAAGATCGGCAGGCTCGACACCGTGCCGTGAAACGGCACCAGCACCCTGGCTGGATTGACGCCGACGAATGCGAGCCCCGCCCGGATCGGCGGGCGCTGGGCGTTGGCTGTGTTGCCTGCGGCAAAACCGAGCACGACCCCTGTCTTGCCGATGGCGTCTGCGAACGCCCGATCATGATCAGGCAGGTTCGCAAGCAGCTTCATGGTCTGGTCGAGATCGGGGACGCCGGAGTCCTTCAAGTCACTGGCGAGCCGGCTCGGCGTGGTGCGATCCGGCTCGGAAAATATGATGTCGTATGCGATCACGCCGGAGCCAAGGTCGGCAAGCCGTCGCGTCAACGCGGCAAGACGCGTCCGCGGCCATGGCCATTGTCCGTATTCGGCAATCGAGGCCTCGTCGATATCGACGATACGCACCGGCTGATCGGTATAAGCGCGCGGCTTTAGCCGTTGATAGGTATCGAACGTGCGCTCCTTCAATTCGGTGACGATGCGCGGATCGTAAGCTCGTAGCGAAGTGAGCAGGACGAGCGTCGCCACCGCCGCGCTGACGGCGCGGAAATTCTTGTTGCGCATCAGCCCGCGCAGACGCGCCCACGCCAGCATCACCCGTACGCGCATCGTGCCGCGGAAACGTGCCGCAGCCTTCATCGCCCGAACTCGACGCAATCGGAGCCTTGCACCGTTTCACAAAACCGATGAAGGACTTCATTTTCTTGATTTGACGCGTTCTCTTCATGCGAACCGGATTCCACTTCGCTCGAAAACACTGTGAGGAGCGACGGCATTGTCTCAATCCGGTTCCACGATTGGCGGTCGATAGCTCGGTGGACCGTCGGACCAGACGGCACGAGCGTTACCGGCACATTAACGAAATCCGCTCGATTTGGCGCGACGAAAATAGCCAATTTTTCAGCACTGCAAGAGGTTTTGCGAAGCCCCGTGGCCAGATTAACGACAAATCCGTCGCCTGTCTCTCATGCTCCCCGCCAGAGCCGATCAGCGAAGGCAGACAGCAATGATGGCCCGGATATTTTTCAACAAGCAAAGTCTCGTCCTGTTGGCGGCGCTGGCCCTCCCCTTTGCGGCGGGCGCCTGTTTCGCATTGTCCGTCCACGCCGGAACGAGCACCCGCTTGCAGGACATTGCCGACGACGCAGCGCTGGCCGGCGTCAACTCGCTGGCAGCAAACATCGATCAGCCGGCCGACGTGAGTTCGGCCGAAGCCATTGCGGCAGCCAGGGCCGTCATCGCATCGCAACCGCGCGTCATCCAAAGACTCCACCCGTCTGTCGATGCCCTGACGATGTCGGTCGTCGTGGAAGATGCCGGCAAAGGAATGCAGGCCTCCGCAACCGCACGATATGTTCCTGCAAAAAACGGCCGATCGGTCCCGCAGATCGTCCACATGCGCGGATACACCGCCGCCGCCCTGTGATGCGAACCGCCAGAGAACGGGTTGGTTTAAAACCGCGCGGTCGGTCCGATCGAGACTGAAAGATTGTCGGTCGTGTAGTTCGGCAGCGACGAGTCGATCTTGATGTATTGGACCTGCGTTCGCACGCCGACGTTCTTGTACACCTGCGCATCAAAGATCGCGCCGTAACGCTGCTCCCTGTCGTTCCGCACCGTGACGGGATCGATGATCGCATTGGGCGCATCATAATTGGCCCAGCTAAAGCCGATCGTCGGCGCGATCACGAACTGATGCGGCGTGCCAAACACCGGCAGGGCGAATGCATACGGGAACGCCATGTCGATGGAGTAACGCTTGTAAGAGTAATAATCGAAGATCGCGCGGTTCTGATCGAATCCGGCACGCGCCGTCCAGTGCAGCGCTCCGAAGCGCAAATCCGACGTCACAGCCGCCGAAAGCAGGTCTCCGCTCTGCTGGCTGGCCGTTGGAAAGTTGTTCGAATCGGAGAAATCGCGGCGGCGTTCCTCGACGAACGCTTCCAGAAGCCCGCGATCGCCGACCGTCGTGCGCGCGGATAAGCCGCCGCCGCCGGCCGAGAAATAATTGGCGTCCCCGAGCCAGACCTGATCGCCGATGCCGTAAAGCTTGAACGATGCGTTCTGGCCGATCGCGATGCGCGGTCCGACTACGAGTTCGACCAGACCGAGATTGAACTGGTTGAGCTTGTATTGGCGTGAATTGACGCCGAGGAAGCTCGCCTCGATGGCGTCTCCCCGCGTGCCGATCTTGTAGGCGTAGTTGGCTGTGAGAGTCTGGAAGAAATTCCAGTCCGGACGCTTGCCGAACGCGCCGTCGAGAAGAGCATCCTGCCCCAGGGCCCGCACCATGAGGCTCGACGGACCGAGATTGGCGTTGGTCTGATAACGGAAACCCGCGGTGGTGAACACGCTGAACTCGTATCGCGCCAGTCGGCGGTCAATCTCGGTCAAATAAGCGAGGACCTGCGCCCGGATCTCATCGGGGGCATCTGCGGCCTTGATCGCCTCCTGGAAATAACTGCGTGCGAGTTCGTACGAGCCGAGCTTGAAATACAGAACGCCCAGTTCGAGTTTTACCCGCGGCAGATTCGGATTGAAGAACAGCATACGCTCGAGCGCGCCGATGGCCGCTTCATAGTCGCCGCGCTTCACGGCCTGCTCCGCGAACTTGAAACTCGCCTCCAGATTGGATGGATTTTTATACATTTCCTGAAACAGCGCGTCGTAGTCCTGCTGGACCACGGTCGCCGCTGTGACGGACGGCGCCGGCGATTGCGCCGCGGCCATCGAGCAGCAGGCGATCGTCGTCAGCAAAACGAATACGGTTTTCACCGACTTAAAAAATTTCACGCCGCCACCCAAAACTATCTTTGATGCGAGACTTCCGATCCATCTCCGTGGAATTACGAGGAAATCCGCGACCTAATGGACGCCAGATTAGCGTCGGCGGGCGCAATTGGAACGACGATAGCCGCCGCGCCCAGCAATTTCGGCGAGGCGTCACCTTTTTACCACACATTGAGCAAGAAAAATCAATGGCTTAGCGATACGCAAATAAACCAAAAGGGGAAGATCGAGACAGGTTCAACCCCTGCTCCGTTCCCGCCCCTGCTCCGGCCAATCAGAGCACGCTATCCACCAGGACGATAAGACCTGGCTCGGCAAAGCGCGTGACATCGGGTCGTCGCTCTTCCTATAAGGGTGCGGGGGCGCTCGTAGCTCAGCTGGATAGAGCATCGGATTTCGATTCCGAGGGCCGGGAGTTCGAATCTCTCCGAGCGCGCCAATTAAATCAGATCCTTAGCGGCGTTCGCCATTTGAGTTTTTTGCGCTCGGAAACGGTGGGTGACGACGATAAGTAGCCGCCCGTCAGCGACACGGCTGGAAAGCTTCGGGCGCATCGCGAGCGCAGCTTTTCACTCATTGGTGCAAAGGCAAATCAGACACGATATTTTTGCGCCGCCTTTGATCGACAGCAATTGTCCATCAGCAGCTGAAAAAAGCATCAAAAATTCCAGCCGGAAATTTTGCTTGGACCGATAATGACGCGATCTAGTGAACCGGGCATATCCGAGGCGGGGTGCATGGATGGAGAATAGCCGACCTTAAGGAGGGCCGGGAAAAAGCCGTGAAATATCGGCGAAAGTAGCCTGTGCGCCATACTGCTCATAACGAGCAAGAGCTTCCTCGGCACTCTTTGGGGGGTCAAACATGATGCTGGCCTCGCAAAAATACATAGCCGTGTACCGCGGGGGAAACCTGGCAATCAGACTCTTCATGCAGTCGTACTGAGGCCGTTCTGTTGCTGGTTGCTTTTCGAGTTGATAGGCCGCGATAACAAGGGCCTGATGAATGGCTTTCAGTTCTTTCTGCGAAAGTTCCATTCGCGCCTCCATAGAAAACGCCCCAGCTTACAAATTGCCGGGACGGAACGCTAGTAACGTTGAGCGACTTTCTGCGGAGCGAATGGCGCGGGCCGAGGGACAAAGCTTCAAGGCCATGACCGGCCTCGAAATCCAAGAGCCACTCGCCGCATAACGACGAAAGCCATAGTTCACCTTCGTTTTGATCGAATGCGATGACGGCTAAGCCGAACGTCTAAAGCAGCAAGCCCAGCTTCGGCCTTCTGATCTTCCGTCCAAGCGCTTCACGATTTTCGAATGACCACTCGCGGGAGACGCGACGCGACGCTTCTCGATCCTTGTTCGAATATCTTTTGGGGCTGGCGAAGTGCGCCCAGCCAATCTTACAAATGCCGGGTGTGGCACGCCTCCGCTCCGCTATTAACGTCGCGCGATACCGCCCCGTTGAACACTCGTTCGCAGACTTCATCTGACGACTGACAGTCGCTTCAACCAAGGCGTAGCCTCCCTCCTTGAGCACTTGATAAATTCAGAGCGTCAATGTGCGGGCGGAGTCGACCGATAGGGTTTCGTATGAAATGGTCGATGAAGCGGGGCATTGGATTCGGGCTTCAAGGCTCGGGAATTTCCGGCTCCCCGGGAAACATTTGCGCCAAGATCGGCGTGGACAAGCCCTTTCTCTCTAAGCCAAACTTTCGCAGCTAGCGAAGTGATTTCAATATCTTGCTTGAACGGCGTCGGCCGGCTCTGCACAGCCTTGGAAGTTGTACTTTAAAGATTGCGATTCCAGCGCTGCACATTGCGGTAACGCAACAATTTACGCCCGCCTTTGCGCGATCGCAAAGACACGACAGTTTAAGGGATGCAGGGTCCGCCTGGACGATCGATAGCTCGTCGAAAAGAGGCGCTGTCTCCAAGCCAGAACAACATGAACACGCCCCGGAAGGACATCCATAACTCCAATGTACCGAAGCTCTGTCAGAGCTGTGATGTACGGCACAAGGGTATGTGCGGCGCGCTCAACGCCAACGAATTGGTGGATTTCGCCAAATTCACACGTGTGGTAAAGATATCCGCCGGTGACGTTCTCTTGCAGGAGCAAGGGCCGATCAGATCCTATGCCAATGTCATGCGCGGCGTGCTCAAGCTGACCAAGACTCTGGCCGATGGTCGCCAACAAATCGTCGGACTTCAATTTGCGCCCGATTTCGTCGGACGACTTCATCAAGACGAGAGCCATGTCCGGGTCGAAGCCTGTTCGGACGTTGAAATCTGCAGCATAACCAGGAACGCGCTGCGGAAAATGCTCGAGGAAAATCCGGCCCTCGAAGCAAAACTGCTACACCAGGCCTTGCGCGAGGTCGATCAGGGGCGCGAGTGGATGCTGGCGCTCGGACGAAAGACGGCACCCGAAAAGGTAGCCAGCTTTCTTATGATGATGGTTCGGCAGATCGATCCGTTTGCAGGAGGCAACGCCGTTACGGCTTTCGATCTTCCGCTTACGCGCGCCGAAATTGGCGACTTTCTTGGTTTGACGATTGGAACGGTTTCGCGCGAGTTCACACGGCTGCGGCGCGCCGGAGTGATTCAGATTTCCTCGCACCGTCATATCAACGTTCTGGATCTCGAAGCGCTTCGCCAATGCATCGGCTAAAGGGAACGGTCCTCCCGCAGGAAACGCCGCAGCGCATTGCGCCAAGAGATCTCCATTCCTGACGTCTTCAGAGCATCAGAAAATAACGGCGTCTTTGCGCTAGACGAAAACATACGTGTGATTTGAATGTATTCTTGGCTCGTCGAAACAAAAAACGGAGATCGACATGCCGAGCGAATCAATCCTTGCGACCGCGTTAGTTACCGGCGTCATAACTATATTCTCTCTCGCTATAGCTTATGGCCAACGTCAGAGCACGGCTCACCGCCGCGAACACCCGCAAAAGTAAGTTCGCAGAACTGCATAATCGGCGGCGACCGCGGTCAGCTATATCGGTCTCACTGGTCACCGTCGTGAAAGACACAAGATCAACCGCAACTTGGGAAGCTTGACATGTCTGATCATGGCGAATTGACGTACTCGACCGCAGAAGGAATGGATTACCGGGCGCACGAGGAAACGTATAAGTCCTTCGTCAAGATCGGGACGATCGGCGCCGGGGTGGTGATCACCATCGTCGTGCTGTTGGCAATTTTCCTTCTTTAATCCCCTCGCCCCATCCCGAACCCGCCGTGCCCCACCGCAACGGCGGGTTTTGCGTACCGAGAGGCAATCCGCGCCACGCAACCGTTTCATCGTGGAATGGATCTCGCGACACCGCAGGCCACGCTGCCATGCGCTAGGCTGCGTCGGCCTAGAGCGCATTTAGGCCGGCTGGCGTGCAGCTAGCCTTTCCAGATAGTGGTCAAGTAAAGCCAGCGCGCCGTCACGTGTCGTCGGCTTGGTCTCCTTCATATTTTGCAGCGCAGTTTGCTCGGCATCGACGGCTGCATCGAGCACCTCTCGAGTGAGACACCGCGCCGATTCCCATTGTTGAATCGCTTCGTCCAACGCAGCGTGTCGTCGTTGAGATGATCCGGAGATATATTCAGCGAGCGATCAAAGTCGATATCGTTGTGCGTGGCGAGGTTTGCCAGAGTGCTATCGAATGTTGGGTTCATGACACATCCGTTGCAAACGGTATCGCACGACTATGACAATAGCGAATGCCCGATCTGCAGCGGCGATATCTTCACGCTACCGGCCGGAAGGTGCATGAGTTGCCGTCTGGCAACGCGCGCCACGGTAACTAAAAGCGACCCTCATGAAAGGAGGCTGCGATGAAGAAACTGGTGTTGATCGATGAGCGGACCGAAGGAAACGATCGCGGCGCGTTCGTCCTACATTGGGTAGAAAACATCGTTGAATACAGCATCGTCACTGATCGGGACGGCACGAAATCTCGGATCGCGAAACCAGCCATGCAACAGAGCAAGACAGAACGTCCTTATTCCGATGAGCATCAGCGCCGCACAATAGAAGCCGAACTCCAACAAACGCATTGCTAGATTCTCCCCATTGACCGCCGTCCAAACCGATTCGTGCTAAATAAAACCGCCAGCCCCCTTACGAGCGCTGACGGCCTTTGCACTAGTTTCAGGTTCTACGGAATGATGTCGCTCCTGCCCGGCGGGGCGTGCTTGATGCTCTCGCCGCTCTTCTTCTCCTTCTCGGAGAGTTGCTTATCCGCCTCGTCCGTCAGCTCTTGCATACTCTTGCCGAGGGTCTTCTTCGGATCCTCCTTCGGCTGTCCGGCAGGAGGAAAGTTCGTGCTGCTATCGCTGCCCATCTGCATCTCCTTTTGCTGAGCGTACGGAGATAACGGCACGCTCCGCAATGCGTTCCTGAGGAACCTCCGTTCCATTGTTACAGAGAGACGTCACGTCTGAGCCCCCTATGTTACCCGCTCTGACCACCATCAGCCCGCTACTGGCGCGCTACGCGAACTGCACGGATTTCGGGGCCGCCGATCCACGCGCCGGAGATGATCCCGCGCTCCAGCGTCTCGCGTACGACCGCACCGCCAAGAATGACGGAGACGCAAGGAGCAGCAACGCGTTCCAAGAGGAACAGAATGTTGGCGGTGCTAGGCGATGCCCGATTGGTTGGTCTGAACGGACTTCACGTCGTTTCCCCTGAAAGAAAACCGCCGGGTGCACGACGCAATCGGCGGCCTGCCCGCCGGGCTTAGTTCATATGCTCATCGAGAAACGCCAGCGCCTTTTCGGGATGCCGACCGAACCAGTTGTAGCCGTCTTTGAACCGCTTGGTCGTGCCTTCGATCCAGTGCAGTTCCTTGTCGTTGCTGCCCAACGCATCGAACGTGCGCTGCGCGTCGGTCGGATTGTCGATCACCGCGTCGTCGCGCACCTGCCACATCAGGACAGGAAGCTTGACGTTTGGAGCCCACAGCTTGCCCGACATATCCGCCGCAGGAAAACCGCCGAGCTTCATGATCTCAAGGTCGATCAGTTCCTGATATTGGCCGATGCCTTGTTTGCCCGAGAGTTTGCCAAAGACCGACTCCATGTTGGGCACTAGCGGACTGCACAGGCACGTGACGTTCTCGAACAACTCCGGACGCTTGGTGATGGCCGCATATTGCGAAACGCCACCCAGGCACTGGCTGAACAGAGCGACCTTCATCTTGCCCAGGCGCGGATGCGCATCGACGAACGTCTTCACGCCGACGCAATCGCGCCATTCCCATTGGCCGACCCCGCAGACGCCGCCATTCGCCGCGCCGCTCTGCCCATGGTTGCGGAAGTCGTATGTCAGCACGTTGTAGCCGGCGTCGGTCAGGTGCTTGTACTGGATGACGAAGTCGATCTCGACCGGCTCGATGAAGTTGCTCCACGGCTCGCCCATATGTCCGGGATAGCCGGCGCGGCACATCGGAAGGGCATGATTGAAGATGACGAGTTTGTCGCTCTCGCCGCCCTTGGCCGGGATGTACCAAGCTTCAAGCGGCGTGCCATCGTCCGACGGAATGGACAGATCATGCCAGCCTTCCATGCCGTACTCATCGGGGTTCTTGAAAATGAAGCTGCGCGGCATCTTCACCATGCCGGCCAGCGCCTTGACCTTGGCATGATCGTCCCTGGAAATGGTTTTTTCCTGTTCCAGGGCCTTCTGCATTCTTTCCTTCGTTATTCCGGTCATGGGCGAAACTCCTTGTCTGTCCGAAGAGGGTGAACCTGTCGAGAAACAGCGGGTTTCCGGGTTGGCCGCCAGCCGCTTCCGGGAAATCCCCTTGCTGATACGGCCAATCTAGGTCAAACCGATTGGGTCGATTAGATAGGTAATTTGTCTTGGGCCTATCATTGAGATGATAAATGCGGCGTGACGAGATTGCCGATCTAGCGGCCTTCGTCGTGGTCGCCGAGGAGCGCAGCTTCACCAAAGCGGCGGTGCGTCTCGGCATGGCGCAATCCGCGCTCAGTCAGATCGTGCGGCGGATCGAGGAGCGGCTGGGGCTGCGACTGTTGTCGCGCACGACGCGGAGCGTGGCGCCGACCGATGCAGGCGAACGGCTGCTCGCGACGCTGGGCCCGATGCTGCACGATCTCGATGCCGCGATCGCCTCGCTGGGCGAACTGCGCGACCGGCCGTCCGGCACGATCCGCATCACGACGGTAGAGCATGCCGCCAAGACCATTCTCCTTCCAGCCACGAAGCGGCTGCTGATCGACAACCCCGACATCACGGTTGAGATCACCATCGACTATGGGCTGGTGGATGTCGTGGCTGATCGGTTCGATGCCGGCGTCCGCCTTGGCGGGGAAATTGCCAAGGACATGATTGCGATGCGCATTGGTCCCGATATCCCGATGGCGATCGTCGGCGCACCGCCTTACTTCCGCAAACAGACCGCTCCGGCGTCACCGGCGCAACTGATCGATCATCGTGCGATCAATCTGCGGCTTCCGACTTCCGGCACACTGAATAGCTGGCGTCTGAAACATGGTGGCCGCGATGTCCGGGTGCGGGTCGAGGGACCGCTGATCCTCAACACCATCGATCTCATCCTCGATGCTGCACTCGACGGACACGGCCTCGCCTACCTCCCGCTCGATCAGGTCCAGCATCATCTGGATGAAGGACGGCTCGTTCAAGTGCTGAGAAAGTTCACACCCGACCTTCCCGGCTATCACCTCTACTATCCGCACCGGCGGCACGCTTCCTCAGCGTTCACGCTGCTGGTGGAGACACTGAGATTCCGGGTGTGAAAACGATTGCTCCGAGGACTATGGAGCAGACAGAGTTCGCATCATCACTCGAGACGGCGTGCCAATTGGATCAATGCGTTAGCGACTTACATAGCTAAGTTGAACGACAGTCTTCGCCGCTTCACTATTACCCATGTGTCACAGGATCGTGAGGGACCGCAGGATCGACAGCAATTGAGATTGCGTTAATCTCACAATGCAAGCTCAACCCTATCTGGGAGACTTGACATGTCAGACCATAGCGAAATGGTATACTCGACGTCGGAAGGAATGGATTATCCGGCGCATGAGCGGCAGTATAAAACTTTCATCAAGATCGGAATGATCGCAACAGGGGCCGTGGCCACCGTTGTCGTGTTGATGGCGATCTTCCTCACCTAAGTATCCGGTCATCGTTCCGAGAAGCGTTTGCGTTTCGCTTATCGTTTCGGGGGCGGGTCTGTGTGATCCGCCCCTACCTCAAGCTCGACAGCTAATTTGAACATGTCCGACGGCTCGCGAAGCGCCGCGAAGCTATCGCCCGTCGAAGTGGCCCCGAAACTGAATTGCGGCTAATGCACCGCGGAACCGCATCCCCGTTGCGTCGCCGCTGCGGCGAGAAAATTCCGCCGAGACGTGGTGGATGCCGTATCAGCCTGAGCCAGGATTCCTCCTCTTGCGCAGCCGCGGCCTCGGGTTCCAGGCCGAGATAGGAACATTGCACTGAACCCGGCATTGTCTTGCCTCATGTCAACACGGAGGACGCAATCATGAGACGAGGCATTTTGATCGGAAGCGCTGCGGCGGCAGTCACAGCACTGACGATGGCGGGAGCTTTGGCGCAGACACCGACGACAACACCTCAAACCGGAAACAGCCGACCAAGTATAAAGGACTCAAGCAAGAACCCCGCGCAGCCGCCGGCCGGCGCCTCCGAGACCAGGGGCAACACCTCGGGAACGACGGGAATGTCGAACGGCACGATGTCGAAGCATGGCAGGTCCAAGAACCACATGAAGAAGAACGGAATGAGCAAGTAGAACTCACGAAGGTCGACTGCGAAAAGGGCCGCCACCGAAGGCGGCTCTCTTTCGATCACCGGCATCTGAAAGTTCCCGTCGATCCGTCGTTTCGTGGAGTTGCAGCTTACGAAAAGCCGTTGGAACGATAAGCCCGACCGTACATTGGTAACGCGCATCACCGCGGTCAACATAGGGGAGTCCGAAACTGACGGCGATGGGAGCGGAGGCCTTGGGATTTCGTCAGGATGACGAACTCACCGACGTTATGGCGTCTTTACCACCAAAGCCGCGCAGGCGGTGGCTAATCTGGACCGGCAAAAGCATCCGGTTTGTTTTCATAGTATGTCTTGCGACTATTCTCGCCTACAGTTCCCTGTCTATCGGAAACCGGCCACTCGGGTCTATTACGCTCAACCAACTCCTCGGCAGTCTGGTTTGCCTTGGACTTGCGGTTGGTTGCGCCAGGTGGATGTTCGATTCAATTGAGGACAAGAGGGCCGAAAGGTGGGCTGCCTGGGCGGGATCGATCGCCGCGCTGCTATTCGTCGCTGCTCTGATACTTTTCGCAATGCTAGGTCACGCTGGCATCAACAGCCTCCTTTCCCAAACCCATTCATAGCGAAACATTCTGAGGGCGGCAGCGGACGGCATGGATCGTCGCGAGCAACCAATGTCGCGTCACAGCAATCGGTCGGGCGACTCACATCGGTCCGACCGGAAGCTCTTCCTTGAAATTCTCGATGGTCGCTCTTGGCGCTACTTCGGCTCGACCGTCGTTTTAGAAGATCCTTCCGGCGCGGGCTGCATGCCCGGCGGGCTCTCGCCCTGCGGGCTTTCCGGATTAGCGCCACCAGAGCCGGTATTAGTGGGACCGGTCCGGCCTTGCGGCTGCACCTGGCCCTTAGTTTCCGGCGTGACGGTCCGACCAGTATTATATTCGGACTTGTGCGGTTGTTTGGGTTCCGAGATTGTCTGAGCCTGAGCAATCCCGACAAAATACGCCGTACAGACGGTCATGACCAATATGCGGTGCATGGGTCTCCTCCCTAATCACAGGCGCATTCAACAGCTCCAGCGACACGGAGTTCCCGGATCAAGACGCGGCGCCGACCCTGAAACGACAAAACGGGCAACACTATAAAATGCGGGCTCTTTTTGGAGCGGGGTAGTTTGATGAGATGGACCCGTCGTCCAGACAGCGCCGGACGCCAAGGGGTTTTGCGTGAGCATTCACCGCCCATGCCTAATCAGCGCTGCGCAGACGTTTCATAGTGAATTCGATTTCGTCGCCGGGCAGTTCGCGCCAGGATTCGACGGCTGACATATACGCCGCGGCCGGCCAGCGATCGAGGAACGCCCTCGCCGTCCGGCGGGCTTGGTCTCGGGGCTGGGTGAAGGTCTCACGCGCGAACCCGTCATCAGCCCTCGCCCGTCGGCGCCGAGAAGCCATCCGGCCGGCAAGATCTTTCGGAGTTCGGTAAACCATCGCGATTACTCCACATACACAACGCTGCAATACCGACAATGTCCCCGCGCTGCGTGTTGCCGCCAATCTCAGCGCCGACCTGGTCTCCAAAATGCAAGCATAGCCGACGCAGTCGTCGCTTGCCTGGGAGAAAACGAGCGGCGGCCTGCAACCCGCGACCGGAACCTGCAGGCGATGCCGGCGTTTACAAAGGCTATCGGACGACCGGACACGTGACATCATCAGGCGCGCGCGGAATTGCCCGGCTCAATTGACCCATAGTGGGCGATGACCGTCGCTCCGGAGTAGACATGCCATGCGCGCAGAAGTGAGCGATCAGGCCCCCCCAGCCGATCTACGGGCTCCGTCCGTTGAACCCGAACGGACGACCCTTTGGATGAAAGAACTCCCTTATAGTCTCGTTCTGGTTCTGACCATAATCGGCGTTGCCTATACGAGCTTCTTGAGACGGCCGATCGTTGTCTATTGGGAAATTCTGGCGGTGGTGATCGGAGCCCTCTGCATCGGCACCCGATGGCCGAGTTCGGACGACAAAGACGCACGATGGCGGTTGGTCTGGACGCAGGTGCTGCACTGGTGCGCATTTCTGCTCGTGATGAACATGTTGCTGTTACCGAGCGTGCAGAGAATTCTCAATGCGAATGTAACGGGACTTTCGATTTTCACCTTGCTGGCACTTGGTACGTTTACCGCCGGCATCCACGTTGCTTCTTGGCAAGTCTGTATTCTCGGACTCATCATGGCCCTGAGCATTCCGGCGATTGCGTGGATTGAGAGTTCCGCATTGATTGTTGTTCTGGTCCTGTTCGTAGCGCTGGGAGTTGGCGCGGCGGTTCGGTGGCATTGGCGCCGACGGAAGTCTCTCCTGGATTGACAGACGAAGCAGCGCCGCTCCCAATAACCTAACAAGTTCCCGAAGCCAGAAATTGAAACCTCAGCAATGGCGTTCCTCTTCCTGGCAAAACGCTTTTGTTGGTAATGCCGCCAGCCGGGTTCGCTGGCGGCATACCAATTCAAGTCGCACTCCTCTGATGAACTTAATTACCAGGTCCTCCAGGTATCGCCTCTCCAGTAACCTCGGCCTTCATGTTCGCGGAACGTTACATGCGGTCCCGGACGCCAATTATCTTCGTGAATGACGACCTTCGCATCGTGCGGATAACTGTATCGTTCATGCGTATGCCAGCACACGTCGCCGGAACAAACGACCGCCGCCGACGCGGCGAAGGAGCTAAGAGCCAGAGCGCTGGTAGCCGCGGCCAAGGTCAGGACAACTTTGCGCAAAGTCATTCGACACTCCTTTTGATTTTGAATGGATGTCCTGCGAACGTACGCATCCGGCCAGCACCCCGTACAGGTATGCTGCGCTGGTCTGCGGGAGCGCTCAGGCAGCGACCGCTTTGGATTGTTGGGTCACTTTCCAATTCCACGGGAGCAACTCGGCGACGCTATTGGC
>Ga0209933_1001643_pt1 | contig 18354 bp, 19 predicted proteins | sample ThiBiot_300_biof_FD_183944 | JGI IMG/M metagenome (GOLD analysis project Ga0209933, IMG submission 183944) | Wastewater bioreactor microbial communities from Cape Town, South Africa - Thiocy_cont_300_biof (SPAdes) | ecosystem: Engineered > Bioremediation > Thiocyanate > Unclassified | place...
CGCCCGCCGCGTCACGCGACCGTCATATAGTACCGCTTGCCGCCGATGACCAGCGCGACGGAACGCCCTTTTTGGCCAAGAGAGCCCTGCTGGCCGCCGGGCTGCTCGGTGGCTGGCGGCGGATTGGCCGACGGCTGCGGAATGATCTCGAGAAGCACCGTACGGATCGCTTCCCCCGTCGACTTCACATAGTCGCGAAAGTAGGCGTCGCGGACGAGCGGATGCTGCTTTTCCTTATCGGGCGAGATGAACGCCTCGTAGGCCATGTAGGGGATGACGAACAGCAGAAACCCGCGCAGAACGCCGAAGACGAAGCCCAGGATGCGATCGATCATCCCGACCTGGCTATCGAGAATGGCGTCCGAAATGCGCGCCGTAATAAGGTGAACGATGATGAGGACGATCAGCGCCACGACCAGAGCCACGGCGACGGTGGCGATCTGCGGCGGAAGGCTCGTCTGAGCGGCGATTTCCGCGGTCATGTCTTTTTTGGTCGAGAAAATCCAGTACCCGACACCGGCGGCTGCGATCCACGACAGGATCGAGAGCAGCTCGCGCGCAAAGCCGCGATACATGGCCAGAAGCCCTGAAATGAACGCGACCGCGATCAATGCGAGGTCCAAGTATGTCAACGGACCAACCATGGCCGAAATCCCTCTATGATCCAGCACCCCCCAGGGCCGAGATTCGCCCGCACGTTCAGTTGCATGGCGCCACCGTTGCTGCAAGTGACTTGAGATGTGCGATACGGGACAGCGAGACTTTCAGGCCCGCGGTATCGACCTCGCCGCTCTCGGGTAGAAAAGCTTGTGAAAACCCGAGCTTAGAGGCTTCTTTGAGGCGCGGCGTCATCATGGCGGCGGCGCGGACGGCACCCGAAAGCGACACCTCCCCGAAAAACACGGCGTCGTGGGGCAGGGGCACGCCGGTCATGGCCGACAGCAGAGCCGCCGCGGCTGCGAGATCGGCAGCGGGCTCCGCGATTTTAAGGCCCCCGGCTACGTTCAGGTAGACGTCGTGACCGGTAAACGAAACTCCGCAGCGGGCGTCGAGCACCGCGAGCAGCATGGCCAGCCGATTGTTGTCCCAGCCGACGACGGCACGGCGAGGCGTACCGAGGCCCGACGGCGCCACAAGCGCCTGGATTTCGACGAGCAGGGGGCGCGTACCTTCGATTCCGGCGAAGACGGCCGCGCCCGGACTCTGGCTGTCGCGGTCTCCCAGGAACAGCTCGGACGGGTTGGCGACTTCCTTCAGCCCGCCGGTCACCATCTCGAATACGCCGATTTCGTCGCTCGGCCCGAAGCGGTTCTTGACCGCGCGCAGGATGCGATAGGGGAGCCCCCGGTCGCCTTCGAAGTACAACACGGTATCGACCATGTGCTCGATGACCTTGGGCCCGGCGATCTGGCCATCCTTGGTGACGTGCCCGACGAGGAGCAGGGCGGCGCCTGCCATCTTGGCGTAGCGGATCAGAGCCAGCGCCGCCGCGCGAACCTGGCTGACGGTGCCGGGAGCCGCGTCGAGCGTGTCGGCCCAGAGCGTCTGGATGGAATCGATGATGACGAGGTCCGGCGGGCGGTCGTCGCTGAGTGTCGCCAGAATGTTCGAGAGATTGGTCTCCGACGCGAGGCCGACCTGCGCATCCGCAAGCCCGAGCCGCCCGGCACGGAGCCGCACCTGCGCGATGGCTTCTTCGCCCGAAAAATAAATCGAACGCCCACCGCGCCGGGCGAGATGCGCCGCGACCTGCAACAGCAACGTCGATTTCCCGATGCCGGGCTCGCCGCCGATCAGAATGGCGGAGCCGGGCACGACGCCGCCGCCGGTCACGCGGTCGAGTTCCATGATGCCGGTCGAAAAGCGCGGCGCTTCCTCGGCCGATCCGATGAGCGTCTCGAGCTTGATCACACGGCCTTTCGATTGCCGCGTGATGCCGGAGCCGGGAGGCGGGCCCGCGTCGGTCTCTTCGACGAGCGTGTTCCAGTCTCCGCAGGCGGAGCATTTTCCCGCCCAGCGCGTCGCGGTGGCTCCGCAGGCCTGACAGACGTAAAGCGATTTCGCGGCCTTCGCCATCAGGCAGCGTCCTCGACGTAAAGGCGCGTGAAGCGCGGCCCGAGACGCGTCAGGATTTCGTATCCGATCGTTGCCGCCGCAATGCCCGCATCCTCGATCGTCAGGCCTTCGCCGATCAGCGTCGCGAAATCGTGCGGCTTCACGGCGCCGTCGGGAAGGTCCGTCACGTCGACCGTGATGAGATCCATCGACACGCGGCCGACGAGGGGAGCCAGATGCCCGTCGATCAAGACGTGTCCGCCCGGCCGTCCATCGGGCGCACTGGAATTGCGGGGCACGCCGTCGGCGTAGCCTGCCGCAATGGTCGCGATGCGGCTCGGACGCTTGGCGCGCCATGTCGCCGAATATCCGACGGTTTCTCCCGGCGCGACGTCGGCAACGGCGAGAATGCGCGCCGCGACGCGCACCGCAGGCTTCACCGGCGCGGGTGCAAGCTGCGAAGCCTGTCCGCCATAAATCGCATATCCCGGTCTGACGAGATTGAAGTGATACGCCGGACCGAGCATCAGCCCGTCGGACGCAGCAAGACTTCTCGGCACGCCGGGAAACAGCGCCGTCAGCGTTTCGAACGCCAGCAGCTGATCGCGGTTTTTCGGATCGCGCGGATTATCCGCCGAAGCGAGATGGCTCATCACCAGTTCGAGGCGAAGGCCGGACAACACGCTCGGATCAGCCGCGAGGCGGCGAACGTCGCGCACCGGCAGACCGAGCCGATTGAGGCCCGTATCGATGTGCAGCGCGGCGGGAAGCGTTTCGCCGCGCATCCGAGCCAGGGCCGCCCAGGCTGCAATATCGTCAAGCGTCGAAAGCACTGGCGTCACGCCTTGATTCGCGAAGGCCGTCGCGCATCCGCCGACCAATCCATCGAGCGCAAAAATGTGAGCCTCAGGCGCGAGCTTGCGCGCTGTCTCCGCTTCCTCTGGCGTCGCGATGAAGAACGTCGTGCAACCGGCGTGGCTCAGTGCTGCGATCACGCGTTCCGCGCCAAGACCGTAGGCGTCGGCTTTGACGACGGCCGCGCACTGCGCCGGCGCGACTTTCGCCGCCAGCGCTCGCCAGTTGGCGGCGATCTGCGCGAGATCGACGGTGATCGTGCCGGTGGCGCCCGCCAGCGAGCCCGACATGCGTGCGTTCACCGTCATTCGATCCTTCCCAGCCCGAGCCTAATGCGAGGGCAACATATAGTCCCGCGCCAGATTGCCAAAGCGCGTGAACTGGCCTTCGAACGACAATTCGACCGTGCCCACCGGGCCGTGACGCTGCTTGCCGATGATGACCTCGGCCTTGCCCGAAGCCGCGCTCATCTTCGTCATCCAATCGGCAAATTCGGGCGTTCCTTCGGCGGGCTTCGTGCGCTCGATGTAATATTCCTCGCGGAACACGAACATGACGACGTCGGCGTCCTGCTCGATCGAGCCCGATTCACGAAGGTCGGAGAGCTGCGGACGCTTGTCTTCGCGCTGTTCCACCTGACGCGAAAGCTGCGACAGCGCGATGATCGGCACCGCCAGTTCCTTGGCGAGCGCCTTGAGGCCCGTGGTGATTTCCGTGATTTCCTGCACGCGGTTGGCGCTGCTGCTCGCTTTCGATCCTGCGAGCAACTGCAGGTAGTCGACGACGAGCAGATCGAGCCCGTGCTGCCGCTTGAGCTTACGCGCCCGCGCCGAAAGCTGCGCGATCGTGATGCCGCCCGTCTGGTCGATGTAAAGCGGAATGCGCGACATCTCGTTGGCGACATCGGCGAGCTTGCGGAATTCTTCCTCGTTGATCATGCCGCGCCGGATTTTCTCCGAGCTGATCTCTGCCTGCTCTGCGAGAATACGTGTCGCGAGCTGCTCCGACGACATTTCGAGCGAGAAGAAGCCGACGATGCCGCCGTCGAGCGTTTCCGCCGTCCCGTCCGAGCGCTGTCCGGCGCGATAAGCCTTGGCGACGTTGTAGGCGATGTTCGTCGCGAGCGCCGTTTTGCCCATCGACGGACGGCCCGCGAGAATGATGAGGTCCGAACGCTGCAGACCGCCGAGCTTGTTGTCGAGATCCGAAAGCCCCGTCGACGCGCCGGAAAGATGCCCCGAGCGCTGGAAGGCGCTGTTCGCCATCTCGATCGCGGTCGTCAGCGCCGACTTGAAGGTCTCGAAACCCTTGCCGTACTTGTTCTGCTCGGCGAGCGAGTAGAGACGCCCTTCGGCTTCTTCGATTTGCGCGCGCGGCGCATTGTCGACGGCGGCATCGTATGCCGTGTTGACCATGTCCTCGCCGATCAGGATCAGCGAGCGCCGTGTTGCGAGGTCGTAGATCGTGCGGCCGTACTCGGCGGCGTTGATGATCGTCGTCGCGTTGGCGGCGAGACGGCCGAGATATTGCGGCACCGTCATCGTTGCATCGATCGGTTCGACGTTTTCGAAGAACGTCTTGACCGTGATCGGCGTCGCGGTCTTGCCGGCATGGATCAGCGCCGCGAGCGTCTCGTAGATGCGTCCATGCAGCGGATCGAAGAAATGATCGGGAGACAGGAAGCTTGAAACGCGATCGAGCGCCTCGTTATTGACGAGGATCGCGCCCAAAAGCGCCTGCTCGGCTTCCAGGTTATGCGGGGGCTGACGAAAGGTCAGCGGTTCAATTGCCGAGCCAGCTTGCTTGAGCTTCTCGGTTGCGAGGACTGCGGGATCTGCCATGCGCGGGACGCTAGCAGATTCCGTTTCCCGCCTCGCCACCCGCGGTGACGCTTCCTGCTTCCGTCCCCGTTATTAACACCACGAGGCGGAAAGATCCGGAAAGGCTTGGCCGTTGCGAATCGAGCAACAGCCAAGCCGGTTGGTGCAACCTGATCGCGATGGATCAGGCTTTGTCGGCGTCTTCCGAATCTTCGGTCGTGTGGCCTTCCTCGAACACGGCGTCCGGATTGAACGTCTCGAGTTCAAGTGCTTCGTCCTTGACGACCGCGACGTCTTCGCCGCGCGCCTGCTTGTCGGCTTCATCCTGCGACCGCGCGATGTTGAGCGAAACGGTGCTGACGACTTCTGGATGCAACTGAACCTTCGCCGGGTTGAGACCGAGCGACTTGATCGGCTTGTCGAGAACGATCTGGTTGCGGTTGACGGTGAAGCCGCCCGCGCTGATCGTCTCTGCGATGTCGCGCGTCGAGACCGAGCCGTAGAGCTGGCCCGTGTCGCCGGCGGCGCGGATGATGATGAAGGTCTGCCCCTCGAGCTTCGCCGAGACCGCTTCGGCTTCCGCCTTGTGAGCGAGGTTCTCGGCTTCGAGCTGCGAGCGGCGGCCTTCGAACACCTTCTTGTTGTCTTCAGTTGCGCGCAGCGCCTTTTTCTGCGGCAGGAGGAAGTTGCGCGCGTAACCGTCCTTGACGTTGACGACGTCGCCCATCTGTCCGAGGCGGCCGATGCGTTGAAGCAGAATGACTTGCATGAAAAGAACTCCTTTTTGGTTTTTGCGTTTGTTGAATGCGATGAATTTCAGCTTGGCGGAGGCGGCGGCTTGCCTGCGTTCCGGTAGTTGAAAACGGTTTCGGCGAGGCCGACGAGGGCCAGGAGCAATCCGATGTGCGGAACAAGGATCGCGCCGATATAGAGCGAGCTCAGAATGAAGCTGCGCCACGGCGAGCCGCGCGTCAGCACATGAACGAGGCCAAGGCCGACGAGCGCGAAGGCAAGCGTAAACGGCGCCGCGACACCCGCCGAGAGCAGGCCCGTCAGTCCGTCCGTGAACGTCAACCCGATGGCAACGAACAGCGCGAGCGTTGCCCCGGCTGGCATCTTGAACTGCGCGAGATCCGGCCACGGACGCACCAGCCGTCCGGATGCGAGCGTGATGCGGCCCGCGAGCCAGAGGTTGAGCAACGTGGTCGCCATGGCCAAAAGGCCCAGCGCCCAGGGCAGAGTCGAGAGCGTCGAACGCGTGATCTGATCGATCTCGGCCTCGCCGATCGCCGGCGCTCCAGGGATTTGCGTCAGCTCGGATTTGACGAAGGCTTGGACGGCGCCGCGCAGCATCTTCGTCAGGGTTTCGATGTCGCCGCCCATCATGATCAGCGCCAGCATCGCGAACAGTCCTGCGAACAGTGCCGCGAACACGACGATGCGGCCGATCGGATACCATTCGCGCTGGTCTTCCGGTCCGCGGCTCATCAGCGTGAAGCGCGTGCAGACGAAAGCCGGGATGGCCGTGCTGATCGCATAGATTTCCGCCGTCAGCGGATTGGTGATCAGCATCACCGTCGTCGTCGCCGTAATGGCGGCGATCGCGCCGGGGATCACACCCAGTCCAAGACCTGCGAGATAAAGGGAGAGCGGCGTCAGCAGAAACAGCACGACGCGCAGCACCATCGCTCCAGTCGTCGCCGAAGCGAAGACGACCGCGGAAACAATACCCGCTGCAATGGCAAGAAGAAAAACGTTCGTCGGCATCGCCTGCTGTCCCGCGTTTCGAGCGGTTAGAGCCGGATCCGGTTTCCCGTCCCGACCCAACGGAGTTTTAGTGGCGCCTTGCGACACGCGTTCTGCGCGCCGGCCGCAAGGCGCATAAAATCACTTGATTACGTACGGCAGCAGCCCGAGGAAGCGGGCGCGCTTGATGGCCTGGGCCAGCTCGCGCTGCTTCTTGGCCGAGACGGCCGTGATGCGGCTCGGGACGATCTTGCCGCGCTCGGAAATGTAGCGGCCGAGCGTGCGCACGTCTTTGTAGTCGATCTTGGGAGCGCCTTCACCCGAGAACGGGCAGGTCTTGCGACGGCGCTGGAACGGACGACGGGCACCGCCGCCGCTGGAAGCGATTTCAGCCATGGATTAGCCCTCCGAGCCAGGATTGGAATCACGCGGCGGACGAGGCGCGCGCGGCGCATCTCCATCACGGGGCGGACGCGGACCGCGGTCGCCGTCTCTCGGCGGGCGCGAACCGCCGAAACCACCGCGATCACCGCGCGGCGGGCCGCCACGGCCGCCACCGCCGAAGCCGCGATCACCGCGCTCTTCGCGATCCTGCTTGCGCATCTGGACGCTGGGCTCGGTCTCGTGCTCTTCGACGCGAATGGTCAGAAAGCGAATGACGTCGGAATTGATACCCATGCGCCGCTCCATCTCGGTCACCGCTGCGGGCGGCGCGTCGATGTTGAAGAAGGCGTAGTGGGCCTTGCGATTCTTCTTGATCTTGAAAGCAAGGTTCTTCAGTCCCCAGTATTCCTGCTTGGTGACTTTGCCCTGGCCTTCTTCGACGACGTCCTGAAATTCTTTCATCAGGGCTTCGACTTGAGCTTGGGTCACGTCCTGGCGTGCCAGGAACGTATGCTCGTAAAGCGGCATACGATGGCCTTTCGGTTCGAGTTGTCGCGTTCTTGGAACGCGGTCGTTTCCCTCCGGCGCAAAGCCCCAATCAGGCCCGAGAAAGGCCGATCTGGTACCCATCAGGAGAAGACACTGGGGGACGACGTCAGAAACGCCTCTCGGCAGCATTTGATAGCAAATGCAACCTGAGCCCCCGATCAGCCTCCAACCGGAGCGGAAAGCGCGCTTATACAGCATTTGGCCGATCCGGCAAGGCGTCCGGGCCGCCTCCAGGCGCAATCTTTGAGGCTCGGTCGCCGCACCTGCGTAATTTCTTCGTCGACAACTTCGGCCTGTCGCCCCGCTGCCAGGGAATCATGGCCTAACGGGCAATTCAAAACGCCTCAGCCGGCGCGTCGAGGGAGAACCAGCCATGAAGTTCGCAGCATACACCGAGGAAACCATCTGGGCGGTTGAGGATACCGAAGAAGCGGCCCGCTCCGAAGGCGAGGCCACGATGCAGGAACTAGGCTCGACGGCCGATGCCGCGTCGCTCAAGGTTGCGCCGATCGACGACGATCTCGTCGAAGCGCTCGCCCAGGCGGAGACTTCGGGCGAAGACGTTCTCTTCGACCTGATCGACGGCGAACTCTGCGAGGTCGAGACGGTCGAGACCTGAAACGTCGCGCGGTCCCTACGCAAACCAAGCACGCCTAATTATCGTCGCTGGCGGCATCGTCCGCCGGTGACGCTTGCACGGGAAGGATACCGGCACCGCCCGATAGAACCAGGGTCGGCGCCGATTTTCCGTTCGCGCCGGACAGCGCCTGTAGCACGCGCAAGTTCATCAGTTCCGGATTGCCTTTGAGAAGGCGGGCCGCGTTATTGAGCGCCCGCAACGCGGCTTGCTCGCCGCGGGCGCGCTCAAGACTTGCCGCCGCTTCGAGTTTCGCGCGCACGGCGTCGGTTGCGATGCGCCGGATTTCAGCGGGCATCATCAGGTCGCGCACATCGGCGCGATCCAGCTCGCAGCCTTGCTCCTCGCATCCCGCCTTCGCCTTCGCCTTCGCGAACAACTGTTCGTCAAGCTTGCCGCGCTGGTCGAGAAGCTCCTCCAGCGTCGCCGCCGATGCGATATCGCGCAGAGCAAGCTGCAGCGTACGGTAGATAGCGCTGTAATAGCCCTCGGCGCTGGTTTCCAGCGCCTTACGCACATCCTTCACCCGGACGATCGCGATTGCGCTCATGCGCAGTGCGAGGCGGTCCTGGCTCAGCACCTCCTGGCTCGCAACGGTGATCGCGATTTCGTTGACGTTGACTGTCCGGAGCGTCGAACGCGGAGAAATCCAATGGCGTCCCGGTCCCACTTCTCGGTCGAACTTTCCGTCCTTGTAAACGACGCCACGCAATCCCTCCGACACGACAGTCCCGGAACTTGCGATGAATTTGAAAAGGTAAAAGGCGATTGCGATCGCAATGCCCAATGCCATGATCAACGGCAGAGACGTGATGAGGTCGGATTGGGGCTGCATCGCTAAGAAGAGTCCGTATCAGGAGCGCTTCCGGCGCCGTGGCCGCGTCACGGGAGCAGTCCCCGAAGGTCTGCTCGCAGGGCGGCGCGGCGACTGCCTTGCGGCGGGCGCCGGAAGCGCCGGTTGCTTTGGATCAGGCTCATCACCCGAGGCCGCGGAGCATACTCCTGCAGACGAAAGGCCTACGGCCTTCCCGCAGCCAACCCGCGCGGCGTTGAAGTCCTAGCATGAGGCGTCCGGCAAAACGAAGGCTGATCGCCAAAATGCTTGCCTGGTCCGGGTTTCCTGCCCATGTCACGCTCACCCTTGGCATACGAGGCAGACCGATGGACGAGGCGCGCGGCGAGACAACAAGCACGGCAACGCCGATTGATCCCGGCGTCCGGATTGGACACGTGCATCTCAAGGTCGCCGATCTCGAACGTGCGCTGGGTTTCTATTGCGGAGTCCTCGGCTTTGAGCTGACGCAGCGCTACGGCAATCAGGCGGCTTTCATATCGGCGGGCGGCTATCACCATCACATCGGCCTCAATACCTGGGAGAGCCGGGGAGGGACGCCGCCGCCTCCGGGCACGACGGGCCTCTACCATCTCGCCGTGCTCTACCCGACGCGCGCGGCCCTGGCGGACGCGCTGCGCAGGCTCATGCAAGCGGGCATTCGACTGACCGGCGCCAGCGATCATGGCGTCAGCGAAGCGCTGTATCTCGACGATCCGGACGGCAACGGCGTCGAACTCTACTGGGACAGGCCCGCGGCGGATTGGCCGCGCGACGCGTCCGGCGCGATTGCCATGTTCACCAAAGCCTTGGATCTCAACGATCTTTTGAGCGAGCTGAAGGCCGGCGCGTAAGCCTGCGCTTCACCCGCGCGGCGTCGGCGCGCTGTTACCTGCCGCTCTTGACACGTGCGCGATCGGCGTGGACTAAGGCCGCCCAATATCTGAGTTCTCGCAGCGATTTCATCCTTCAGTCCAAGGAGCACCTTCTCCACGATGGCACGCGCATTCGTCTTTCCCGGACAGGGCAGCCAGGACGTCGGTATGGGCAAGGCCCTTGCTGAAGCCTTTCCCTCGGCTAAGGCCGTTTTCGACGAGGTCGATGACGCGCTGGGTCAGAAGCTCTCGGCCATCATCTGGGAAGGCCCCAAGGAAACTCTGACGCTGACCGAGAACGCGCAACCGGCTCTCATGGCGGTGTCGATGGCCGTCATGCGCGTGCTCGAAAAAGAGAAGGGCTTCTCGCTCGCCGACAAGGTCAAGTTCGTCGCCGGACATTCGCTCGGCGAATATTCCGCGCTCGCAGCAGCGGGAGCCTTCTCGCTTGCCGATGCCGCGCGGCTTTTGAAGCTTCGCGGTCAGGCGATGCAGAAAGCGGTGCCAGTCGGCGTCGGCGCGATGGCCGCGCTGCTCGGCGTTGGCGCAGAGGCGGCTGAGAAAGTTGCCGCTGAAGCCGCGCAGGGCGACGTTTGCCAGGTCGCGAACGACAACGATCCGACGCAGATCGTCCTCTCTGGTCACAAGACTGCAATCGATCGCGTCGCCGAGATCGGCAAGAAATACGGCGTCCGCCGCGCCGTGCCGCTTCCTGTCTCCGCACCATTCCACTGCGCGCTGATGCAGCCCGCCGCCGACGCGATGGCGGAAGCTCTCGCGACGGTGACGGTCAACAAGCCCGTCGTTCCTGTTGTCGCCAACGTGCTTGCCGCGCCGATTTCCGATCCCGACGAGATCAGGAAGCGCCTTGTCGAGCAGGTGACCGGGACCGTGCGCTGGCGCGAATGCGTTGCCGCGATGGCAGCCGACGACGTGACGGAATTCTACGAAATCGGCGCCGGCAAAGTCCTTGCCGGTCTCGTGAAGCGGACCGCGGCTTCGGCCAGCGCCGTGAGCCTCGGCGCACCGGCCGACATCGACGCGGCGCTCGCCGCACTCAATGCTTGAAGGAGACCTCATGTTCGATCTGACTGGTAAAACGGCGCTCGTCACAGGCGCCACCGGCGGCATCGGCGCCGAAATCGCGCGCGTCTATCACAAGGCCGGCGCGACGGTCGCCATCTCGGGCCGCAAAGTCGAAGCGCTGGAAGAACTCGCCAAGGAACTCGGCGACCGCGTCCATGTTCTCCCTTGCGATCTTGCCGATCGTGCGAGCGTCGCGAAGCTGATCGACGAAGCCGTGAAGGTTCTCGGCGGTCGTCTCGACATTCTCGTCAACAACGCCGGCTTGACGAAAGATAACCTCTTCATGGTGATGAAGGACGATCAGTGGGACGACGTCATCGCCGTCAACCTGACATCGACGTTCATGCTGTGCCGCGCCGCCTCCCGTCACATGATGCGCTCCAAGACGGGTTATGGCCGCATCATCAATATCGCCTCCGTGTCGGGAGTGTTCGGCAATCCAGGACAGGGCAACTACGCCGCGTCCAAGGCCGGTATGATCGGCATGACCAAATCGCTCGCACGCGAAGTCGCTTCGCGCGGCATCACCGCGAACTGCGTTGCGCCGGGCTTCATCAAGACGGCGATGACCGATGTCTTGACGGACAAGCAGAAGGGCGACATCGCGCAGATCATTCCGTCGCAACGTTTCGGCGAGCCGCTGGATATCGCTGCTGGCTGCCTGTATCTCGCCTCCAACGAAGGTGGGTACATGACCGGTCAGACGCTGCACATCAACGGCGGCATGGCGATGGTCTGATCGTCTTCGAAAACGATGGTAAACGGCCGCAAAGCTTCAATTTCCTAGGTTTTGCCCGTGTGCTGTACGAGCGTGTTGAGCTGCGTCACCGTGTGCTTTGCAAGGCCACGTAAACGTGTTAACGACACCACGGTTTTGAGGCGCGAAAAGCGCGCCTTCGGGACGGCGTGAAGCTGGGGACAAACCAGCGTAGCGTTACGCGAATACGGTACTCCGGGGTAAGACTCACGCTACGGGGACCAAAGAAAAGACTTCTGAAAACGGACGCGAGCCCCTATCCGAGCAGGCTGAATTTCCCTTAAAGTTGAAAATAGGCATGCGGTTTCCAGCGGGTTCTGCAGAGCGAACGGAGCGGGCCATTGAGGTTCGCCGAATAATAGAAAGACACGAGGATTGACGATGAGCGATGTTGCAGAGCGCGTGAAGAAAATTGTCGTAGAGCATCTTGGCGTCGAGGCCGATAAGGTCACGGACAACGCCAGCTTCATCGACGACCTTGGCGCGGATAGCTTGGATACGGTTGAGCTCGTGATGGCGTTCGAAGAAGAATTCGGATGCGAAATTCCGGATGATGCCGCTGAGCACATCCTCACTGTCGGCGATGCTGTGAAGTTTCTGGAAAAGAACGCCAGCGCGGCCTGAGCGTCCTCGTTCATCCGCAGAATTGAGGCGCGGGCACTCGCGCCCATCGGATTGGATTTGAAGGGGGCTGGGATGACCGGCCCCCTTCACATGCTGATTGCGATCGACTTTCATTTCCAACAGCCAAGCAAGAAGAAGCCATGCGCCGAGTTGTCATCACAGGAATGGGTATCGTCTCCCCCGTTGGCTGCGGTGTTGAGGCAGCCTGGAAAAATCTGCTCGCGGGGCAAAGCGGCGCCCGCCGCGTCGAAGAGTTCGAAGTCTCCGACATCACCTGCCAGATCGCGAATTTCATTCCGCGCGGCGCCACTGCGGAAGGCAAGTTCAATCCCGATGATTGGATGGAGCCGAAAGAGCAGCGCAAGGTCGACGACTTCATCATTTATGCCGTCGCTGCGGCCGCGCAGGCCATTCGCGATTCCGGCCTAAAATTCGAGACGGCCGAAGCGCAGGAGCGCGCCGGCGTTCTGATCGGCTCCGGCATCGGCGGATTGTCGGGCATTGCCGACACGTCGATCCTGCTCAAGGAAAAAGGTCCGCGCCGGGTCTCGCCGTTCTTCATTCCGGGGCGGCTGATCAATCTCGCGGGCGGCTACGTTTCGATCATGCATAACTTGCGCGGGCCGAACAACGCCGTCGTCACGGCGTGCGCCACCGGTACGCACGCGATCGGCGACGCGGCGCGCATCATCGCGCTCGACGACGCCGACGTGATGGTGGCGGGTGGTTCCGAAAGTCCGATCTGCCGCATTGCGATGGCGGGCTTCGCCGCCTGCCGCGCGCTGTCGACGGGCTTCAACGATACGCCGACGAAAGCTTCGCGCCCCTACGACAAGGATCGCGACGGGTTCGTGATGGGCGAGGGCGCCGGCATCGTCGTTCTCGAAAGCTACGAGCATGCCAAGGCGCGCGGCGCGACGATCTACGCCGAAGTCATCGGCTACGGCATGTCGGCCGACGCCTTCCACATTACGGCGCCTGCCGAAGACGGCGACGGCGCCTACCGCTGCATGAAGATGGCGCTCAATCGCGCCGGTGTCTCGCCGAGCGAGATCGACTACGTCAACGCGCACGGCACCTCGACGCCGATGGGCGACGAGATCGAGCTCAAGGCCGTCGAACGCCTGTTCGGCAACACGGCGGGCAAGCTCGCGATGTCGTCGACGAAGTCGGCGATCGGCCATCTCCTCGGCGCCGCTGGCGCGGTCGAGGCGATTTTCTCGACCCTCGCGATCCGGGATAACATTGCGCCGCCGACGCTCAACCTCGATACGCCGTCGGTCGAAACCGCGATCGATCTGGTGCCACACGCGCCGAAAAAGCGTGACATCAATATCGCGCTGTCGAACTCGTTCGGCTTTGGTGGCACCAATGCCTGCCTGGTGCTGCGAAGAGCAGCTTAAACACCGGCCGGCTTCGCCGTTTTGCCACAATTTCCGTTGAGCGTCCGATCGAGGGGCGGGGCTGATGAAGTGTGTGTGATTGAGCTATTCTCAATCGCTCGCTGCCGCTTCTTCAAGGGACAATGCTCTGAGTATCATGAGTCAGCAAAGACGCCGCCCGGACGGGAACAAGACCGCCCGCACCGCCGGAGCACGAAGCCCAGCTGAACGCCTCGAACCCGGCCGTGCGCCCCGCCGGCCGCGCGGCCTCGACGCGCGCGAGCCGTCACGCGTGGTGTCGACAATCGTGCGCATCATCAGCGGGGTGCTCACGGTTTCGCTGATTGGCATGCTGCTCGTCGGCGGCATGTCGTTCACCATCTATAACCAGTATGAAAACCCCGGCCCTCTCGATGCGCCGCGCGTCGTCGTCATTCCGAAAGGCGAGGGGCGTATCGCCATCGCGGAACGGCTCGAGAAGGACGGCATCATTTCCAATCGCTGGACGTTCGTCGGTGGCCATCTGATGCAGAACTTCTTCGGCCAGCGAAAGAACGGCGAGCTCAAAGCCGGCGAGTATGAAATCAAGGAGCACGCGTCGATCCGCGAAGTGATCGACACGCTCTCCGAAGGCAAGTCGATCCTCTACAAGGCGACGCTGCCCGAAGGCCTGACGAGCGAGCAGATCGTCGAACGGCTGAAAGCCGAGCCGAGCCTCAGCGGTGAAGTCACGCACGTTCCGCCGGAAGGGTCGCTCTTGCCGGATACCTATTATTTCTCGAAAGGCACGCCGCGGCAGGAACTCCTGGAGCGCATGCAGGCCGAGATGGGAAAGGCGCTCAGTGCGCTCTGGGAGAGCCGCGATCCGAGCTTGCCGATCAAGTCTGCCGAGGATTTGGTGACGTTCGCGTCGATCGTCGAAAAGGAAACCGGGCGTGCGGATGAACGCGATCGCGTCGCCGCCGTTTTCTACAATCGCCTGAGAAAGGGCATGCGGCTGCAATCCGACCCGACGATCGTCTACGGCATCGTCGGCGGGCAGGGTGCGCTGGGTCGAGGCATCACCAAGTTCGATATCGAGACGAAGTCGCCATACAACACTTATCAGATCAGCGGTCTGCCGCCGGGGCCAATCTGCAATCCCGGCAAGTCGGCGATGCAGGCAGCGCTGCATCCGGCGCAGACGTCGGATCTCTACTTTGTCGCCGACGGCACGGGCGGACACGCATTCTCCGAAAATCTGAAAGACCACAACACGGCGGTCCAGAAATGGCGTGAAGTCGAGAAGCAGCGCGCCAAGCAGGCGGACGGCACGGACGGTAAGCCGGACGACAACAGCGCGCCCATCCCGCAGGCCAAGCCCGACGCGGCCGCCAAGGATCAGGCGCGCAAGGGTAAGGCGCTCCAGCAGGCCCGCAAGAGCGCCAAGGCAGTGCAAAATCAGGCGCCGGCCGGCGGAGCGGCGGCAGGAAGCGGTGACGGCGCCGCAGCATCGGATCAGGCTTCGGGAGCCACAGACACGGCCGACGTTCCGCTCCCGGTCAAAAAGCCGAAGAAGCAGTAACCAAGAAACACGCAGGCTCTCGCTGGATCGGGTTGGCGTATTGGGCTCGACCCGTTAAGTTGCGCGCCGCATAAAAGTCCAGGCGAGACCTTCCGCGATGACAATCTCCAGCATGACCGGTTTTGCACGCGCCGACGGCTCGACCGATGGTTTGAGTTGGATTTGGGAATCGCGCAGCGTGAACGGTCGCGGGCTCGATGTCCGCTTGCGCCTGCCTCCGGGTTATGAGGCGCTCGAAATCCCGGCGCGTGAAGCCGTCGCCAAGCGTTTCGCGCGCGGCAGCATTTCCCTGTCGTTGTCGATCGAGAAGCAGCAGACGAATGGCGCCATCCGCTTGAACGAGCAGGTGCTCGCCGACGTCATCAAGGCCGCCGATCGCGTCTCGACCTTGAGCGGCGCAACGAAGCCCGATGCCGCGCAGCTTCTGATGATCAAGGGCGTGCTCGAGACGTCCGATCAGGCGACCGAAGACGCCGCCGCCCGCGCGTCCCGCGAAAAGACAATTCTGCAAAGTCTCGAAGCCGCGCTCGATAAGCTTGGCGAAGCCCGCCGCGCGGAAGGCGCGCGCCTGGGCGGCGTCATTCAAGATCAGATCTCGCAGATCGAGCAGCTGGCAGCGACCGTGCGCGCATCTCCGTCGCGCGCGCCGGAGGCGGTCATGACCCGCTTGAAGGATGCGATTGCGCGTCTCGTCGATACGACGGCTGCGCTCGACGATCAGCGCTTGCACCAGGAGGCCGTGCTGATCGCGACGCGCGCCGACGTCGAAGAAGAGCTGCAACGATTGTCGGCCCACGTCGCCGCTGCCCGCGATATTCTCGCCGAGCGCGGCTCGGTTGGGCGTAAGCTCGATTTCCTCGCGCAGGAATTCAATCGCGAAGCCAACACGCTGTGCTCAAAGGCGAACGCCGTTGACATTACGCGGCTCGGCCTGCAGCTCAAGACGGTCATCGACCAGTTTCGCGAACAAGTCCAAAACGTCGAATAGAATGAGAGCAGGGATTTACAACATCCGATGAGCGTCGCGGCAACCGAACCCCACATCGCACGACGTGGTCTGCTCTTCATTATTTCATCGCCATCGGGCGCTGGGAAAACGACGCTCGCCCGCCGGCTGCTTACCGCCGACAGCGGCATCGAGATGTCGGTGTCGGTCACGACACGCGCGCCGCGCCCCGGCGAGCAGGACGGCGTCGACTATCACTTCGTCGATCGCGATCGGTTCGAGACGATGAAGTCGCGCGGCGAGCTTCTCGAATGGGCGCGCGTTTTCGACAATTACTACGGTACGCCGCGCCAGCCGGTCGAAGCCGCGATCGCCGCCGGCAAGGACGTGCTGTTCGACATCGATTGGCAAGGCGCGCAACAGCTTTCGGAAAAGCTGAAGGGCGACGTCGTCCTCGTGTTCGTGCTGCCGCCGTCGGGCAATGTGCTTGAGGATCGGTTGAAATCGCGCGCGCAGGACACGGCCGAAATCGTTGCCCGGCGCATGGCCGCCGCGTCCGCCGAAATCAGCCATTGGGCCGAATACGACTACGTGATCGTCAACACCGAGATCGAGAAAAGCGCGGCTGCCGTGCAATCTATCCTGGTCGCGGAACGGCTGAAGCGCGACCGGCTTCTCGGACTGTCCGACTTCGTGCGCGATATGCAGTCGGTGCTCTAGGTTCGCTCCCACTCGCCACGATCGAAGATCGCGGCGAGGCGCGCGAACTCCTCGACCGAAAGATCTTCCGCGCGTCGCTCCGGCGCGATCCCGCCCTCGCGCAAAAGAAGCTCCGCCATCGGCGTGAGTTGCTTCAAACTCGATCGCAACATCTTCCGGCGTTGGCCGAATGCAGCTGCCGTGACGCGCGCGAGTGTCGAGACGCGGCAGCGCGGTTCAGGCTCTGCGATGGGGCGAAAATCGACAACGGCGGACGAAACTTTCGGCGGCGGCGTGAACGCTTCCGGCGGGAGATTGATGGCGATCCGTGCTTCGGTCCGGTACTGCGCGAGCACGGAAAGCCGGCCATAAGCTTTCGTGCGCGGCGCGGCGATGATGCGCTCGGCGACTTCGCGCTGAAACATCAGCACCATGCGATCGAACCACGGCGGCCACGGCTCCGTCTCGAGCCAATCGACCAGAAGCAGCGACGCAATATTGTAGGGCAGGTTGGCTGCGATCGTGACCGGATGCGCGCCCGCGATGAGTTCCGTCCAATCGGTTTTCAGTGCATCGCCCGCATGAACTCTGAGACGGCCGGGATATCGAGCGGCGATCTCGTCGAGTGCGGCCAGGCATCGGTCGTCGCGCTCGATCGCAATGACGTTCTTCGCGCCTTCGATCAGCAGCGCGCGCGTCAGGCCGCCGGGACCGGGACCGATTTCGACGACCGTGCTGTTGCTAATGTCGCCCGCCGCGCGCGCGATCTTGCGCGTTAGATTGAGATCGAGAAGAAAATTCTGGCCGAGCGATTTCTTCGCCGCGAGCTCGTGCCGCTCGATCACGTCTCGAAGAGGTGGAAGTCCGTCGGCTGTTGTCATGGCACTCACGTCACGACCGTGCGCGCGCGACGCGTGCTCATCTCGGCCGCGAGTTTGATCGCTGCGATCAGGCTGGCCGCTGACGCCGTACCTTTGCCCGCGATGCCGAACGCCGTCCCGTGATCGGGCGAGGTCCTGACGAACGGGAGCCCGAGCGTGGCATTGACGCCGGAATCGAACGCCAGCGTCTTGATCGGGATCAGCGCCTGATCGTGATACATCGCGATCGCGGCATCGTACGTTTCGCGCGCGGCGGCATGGAACAGCGTGTCGGCGGAATGCGGACCTGTCGCATTGATACCGTCCGATCTGAGTGCCGCGATGGCAGGCGCGATGATATCGCGATCCTCGCTGCCGAGCGCGCCGTCTTCGCCTGCGTGCGGGTTGAGCCCGGTCACGACAAGGCGGGGCTCGGCAATTCCGAAATCCTGTTTCAGCGCCGCCGCAACGATGCGCGCGGTCTCGATGATTTTCTCAGAGGTCAGCAGCGCTGGCACGGATTTGAGCGGCACGTGGATCGTCACGGGCACGACGCGAAGCTCAGGCGAGGCGAGCATCATGACCGGCTCGGCAGGCTGCGCGGGCCAGAGCTCGCTTGCGAGCGCGCCGAGATATTCCGTGTGCCCCGCGAATTGAAAGCCGGCGTCGTAGAGTACCGACTT
>Ga0209933_1001649_pt1 | contig 18283 bp, 12 predicted proteins | sample ThiBiot_300_biof_FD_183944 | JGI IMG/M metagenome (GOLD analysis project Ga0209933, IMG submission 183944) | Wastewater bioreactor microbial communities from Cape Town, South Africa - Thiocy_cont_300_biof (SPAdes) | ecosystem: Engineered > Bioremediation > Thiocyanate > Unclassified | place...
CCCAGTATGTTCAGGCGACCGACCCAGCTACCCGGCAGGCGACCGAAGTCGTCTTTACGGCTATTCATCAATACGGTGGTGTTGTGCTGGGTGAACATCTGGGCCAACTGCTGACCATTGCTTATACTGTTTTGCTATCGCTGGCTTTACGTCGGCTGGCTATGGTTTCAGGGTGGGTAAGTTACCTGGGTCTGGTGGCTTCTGGCATCTACCTGCTGGCACAGGGCGACCTGTTTGCGACTGTACTGCCGGGCTTCCCAACCTGGGAACTGGCTGGATTAGTGGGGAGTACACTTTGGCTGGTCTGGCTACTGGTTTTAGGCATTCAGTTTCGTCGGCTGGATGAGGTTGCCGTTCAGAAAGCCTAATTTACCTTCCAACGAGGGGAAGCAGCAGGTGATGTATTTTGGTGTTGTGCGATAGCTGCTTTTTCGTAAGTTCGATTAGTTATTAAACCAGACAGAACCTATGCCAGTTAACGCCAAACATTTAGCCACGTTTATTTTGGGAGCTGCCGCCGGAGTCGCGCTCAATAAATATGCACAAACCGAAGATGGTCAGAAATTGATGGCCGACCTGAAAGAAAAAGGACTGCAACTGAAATCGGAGGCCGAAGGAGCCATTGATAACGCACCGGAGTACTTTGAAAAATTAAAAGCTCAATTGGCCGACGTGCTCAAAACCAATTTCCCCGATGCGGAAGCGACGATAAACGATGTACTGGGCAAAAAGCCGGACGCGCCTAACACCTCTAGTCCAAGCTAGAAAATAACCTCTTTGTCAGCAGGACAAAGAGGACTTCTGTATGTACCTGTTGACCAATACTAGCGGGAACCAAAAAACAGCGCCGGACAATATTGCCCGGCGTGTTTGGTTTAGAGAAAGCTAGAAATTGACGTTGATCAGGCTAGTTCAAAGCGATCAAGATTCATAACTTTGGTCCATGCGGCAACAAAATCCTTAACAAATTTTACCTTCGCATCCGAACTGGCATAGACTTCTGCCAGAGCGCGAAGCTCGGAGTTCGAACCAAAAATAAGATCGGCACGAGTGGCGCTCCATTTCAGGTCGCCCGACTTGCGGTCGCGGCCTTCAAACACTTCTTTATGATCGGAAACGGCTTTCCAGGCTGTGCTCATATCGAGCAGATTGACAAAGAAATCGTTGGTCAGTACGCCGGGCTGAGCGGTGAAAACGCCGTGTTTAGAACCATCGTAGTTCGTATTTAGCACCCGCAGACCACCGACCAGCACCGTCAGCTCAGGGGCAGTGAGGGTTAACAACTGCGCTTTATCGACCAGTAACTCTTCCGTCGAGATCGTGAATTTAGCTTTGAGGTAGTTACGGAAACCATCGGCAATAGGCTCCAGCACCGCAAACGATTCAACATCGGTTTCTTCCTGCGAAGCGTCCATCCGGCCAGGTGTAAAGGGAACCGTGGTATCGTAACCCGCATCTTTAGCCGCTTTTTCAACAGCGGCACTACCAGCGAGCACAATCAGATCAGCCAGCGACACCTTTTTGCCGGTTGTTTGCGTACTGTTAAATTCTTCCTGAATGCTTTCCAGTATGCCCAGTACTTTCGCTAACTGAGTCGGATTGTTAACGGCCCAGTCTTTCTGAGGAGCCAGCCGGATACGGGCACCGTTGGCACCACCCCGTTTGTCAGAACCACGGAACGTAGAGGCCGAAGCCCAGGCTGTCGATACCAGTTCGGATACGGTTAATCCCGAAGCCAGGATGTTCGCTTTCAGGGCAGCAATGTCGGCTTCATCAATCAGGGCGTGATCAACAGCCGGAATAGGATCTTGCCAGATCAGCACTTCTTCGGGCACTTCAGGGCCTAAGTAACGGGCTCGAGGACCCATGTCGCGGTGGGTTAGCTTAAACCAGGCACGCGCAAATGCATCGGCAAATGCGTCGGGGTTTTCAAGGAAATGTCTTGAGATTTTTTCGTAAGCCGGGTCGAAGCGAAGGGCGAGGTCAGTGGTCAGCATCCGTGGCTCGTGGCTTTTTGATGGATCATGGGCATCAGGAATTGTACCAGCACCTGCACCGTTTTTCGGTTTCCACTGATGAGCACCGGCTGGGCTTTTGGTCAGTTCCCAGTCGAAACCAAACAGGTTTTCGAAGAAGCCATTACCCCATTTGGTCGGTGTGCTGGTCCAGGTAACTTCCAGGCCGCTTGTAATGGTATCGCCACCTTTGCCGGTTCCGAAGCTATTACTCCAGCCAAAACCTTGTTGCTCAATACCAGCGGCTTCGGGTTCTGGACCTACGTGCGTTGCCGGAGCAGCACCGTGTGTTTTGCCGAAAGTATGTCCACCTGCAATCAGCGCAACGGTTTCTTCATCGTTCATAGCCATCCGGCCGAAGGTGTCCCGAATATCTTTTGCGGCTTTAACGGGGTCTGGGTTTCCGTCTGGCCCTTCGGGGTTCACGTAGATCAGGCCCATTTGTACAGCTGCCAGCGGGTTTTCCAGATTCCGTGAGTGGATATCGCCATCAGCATCATCGTCAGAAACAAGTACGCCCCCAGCTTTTTCAACACCGTCGGAGCCATGCGCATACCGGATGTCGCCACCAAGCCAGGTTTTTTCTGCACCCCAATATACATCCTGCTCGGGTTCCCAGACGTCGGGGCGACCACCCGCAAAACCAAAGGTTTTAAAGCCCATCGATTCAAGCGCTACGTTGCCCGTCAGAACCATCAGGTCAGCCCAGGAAATTTTGCGGCCATATTTCTGCTTGATTGGCCAAAGTAATCGGCGGGCTTTGTCCAGACTAACGTTGTCGGGCCAGCTATTGAGGGGAGCAAACCGCTGTTGACCAGCGCCAGCGCCACCACGACCGTCGCCCGTACGGTACGTACCCGCACTATGCCAGGCCATACGGATAAACAAGGGGCCATAATGTCCAAAATCGGCTGGCCACCAATCCTGTGAATCGGTCATCAGGGCGTGAAGATCCTGCTTTACAGCCTCCAGATCCAGGCTTTTGAACTCTTCAGCATAGTTGAACGCTTCGCCCATTGGGTTCGATAGCGACGAGTGCTGCCGAAGGATATTCAATTGCAACTGATTGGGCCACCAGTCCCGGTTCTGCGTTCCGTTACCGGCTACACTAATCTTTTCAGCAGTCTGCATATTCCCATTGTGAAAGGGGCACTTGCTGATATCACCTGACATTGTATCCATCTTATTTTAACGATTTGGTTTACGCGTGAACGTGGTCTTTGTGTTGTTCTCGATTTGTTTTACAAGGCAATACTAGCAGGAACTTACTTATCAATCAAATTGATTTAATTGATTATCGTATCGACAATATTTATATTGAATAAGTAATGCTTATGGTTTTTCGGGTACCTTACTGGCTACCTGCTGGATCATTCCAATCATAATCAGGTATTGTGCCGTTGCGTAGGGTGTCATAACCAGCCAGGTCGAGCCACTAAATGGACTGAGAAACTTATTGACAGCAATAGCCGAGTCGGATATAATAAACAGTAAGGCGCCGATCACTACCTGATTATAACCAGGAAGACCCTGTCGCTGGGTTGCCAGAAGGCCCATTCCATTCAGGCAACTGGCATAGATGACAACAGGCCACCAAAGTACTTCTAAATCCGGTTTGCTGATAAAAACAGGTCGGAGTAAAACCAGAAAAATAATCAGGTATAGGCTAAAGGGAATCGCACGTTTCACTAACCTACGGCTTGTAATCAGTTGTTCTCCCGCCCGGATCGACTTCAGGAAAGCAATGCTGTAACAAATTTGCATCATCAGAAAAGCCCCTAGTCCGGCAGCAAACAAGTCGATTTCCTGAATCATCAGCAGGATATCGCCAACCAGCGCAAACACCATTCCAACCAGAAGCCATCGTATATACGAAACGAAGCCGACGGCCTGACAAAACTGCCACACGTATAGCATCAGCAGGGCCATAATCAGTGGTTTGCATCCGTAATGCAATACGCGGATAGTCAGCGAATCGCCAAGTATTTCCAGCAGCGTAATGGCTATAAACGTAAGCGTGAACGGACGGGTGGGCCTGATATACATAGCATTCGGTTCGGGTTTAGGTGAGCTAAATGTACGTGTTTCGTTGCCAGAATAGCTAAAATAGGGTAGGGAGCGTAGGTGGAAATGTGGCTAAATTAGACTGGGTTTTATAGATGAAATTAACGAGTAGCTACCAGACAAAATTTGCCTAATAATTTCTTAGTCTATTAGTTTTATTTATTAAGAAAAATTTATATTAATTATTTAATTGTGTCACATAACGGTAACTTTAATTCTGTTCAGTATTTTTAATCGATTTTTTAGACTAAATCGCTCTACACCCGATTTTGGTGAAAAACAGAGTGGATTTCTGGATAGAAACGTTCCTGCTATGAACAGATACCGGCGGATCTCCCTGATGGTAGCTTTGGGGGTTCTTATAACCGTAATCATCGGAATTAATGCCTGGCAGACGGTGAATCGGCTGACTGAAATGAATAAATGGGTTGTCCATACCCATCAGGTAATCAGTAAAACGCAACGGATGCTGGCACTACTGACCAATATGGATAATGATTTACGAGGCTATTTGCTGAGTAGCAATCTCTATTTCAAATCAGATTTTGAGCGCACAAGTCAGCAAATGAGTAAGGAACTCAAAGCCATACAGAAACTGTCGGCTGATGATCCTATACAAACAAAACGGCTTCAGTTGCTCGATCAACTTTTCCGGGCGAAGATTGCCAGGAGCCGCCCATTATTTGCGGAGGGGCTAATTAAGCCGGGAATGGCCCGACTGGATTCTATTGAACATTTTCTGAGCATCAGCAGCGACTTTTATCAGGTTTTAAAAGAGTCGGACAGCTACGAAAACGTACTACTCGAAACCCGCGTTGCGCAGAGTAAACGGTCGGCTGCCTATGCTACGATCAGCAATCTGGTTGGTGCGGTTGCGGCCTTGCTCATGATTATTGGGGCTATTTACCTGTTGTATCGCTCCCTGCGGGAAAGTAACTGGCTCAATCAAAAACTGACCGAAAGTGAGCAGCAAACCAAGAAATTGCTGGAAGCGGTACCGGCTCCTATTGTGATCATCGACCGGGATGGAAAGTTCTACTATGCGAACCAGGCCGCTATTAAATTATTCGGTGATCGTATCCAATTTGGTCAATATACGGAAGGGCTCAATGCCGATTCACTATTCCGTTTTCCGGATGGCCAGCCTTATCCGGTTAAGCAAAGGCCTACCTATCGGGCGCTGCAGGGCGAAACGGTTCAGGTCGACGATCTGGAACTGCGCATGAACGGTAAAGCCATTCAACTGCTTAGTACGGCCACGCCTGTTTACGATGCACAGGGCGATCTCCAATACGTAATTACGTCCAGTATTGATATTAGCGACCGTGCACAGTCACAGCATCAGTTACAGGAAGCGAAGAAAATAGCGGAAAAAGCGGCCAAGCTCAAGCAGGATTTCCTGGCTAATATGAGCCACGAAATTCGAACACCGTTGAACGCTATGCTTGGGTTTTCTGAATTGCTGGACACCACCTCCCTTGATGCCGACCAGCGCGAATACCTGGGGCATATTCGAACGTCGGGCAAAAACCTGCTGACCATCGTTAATGATATTCTGGACTTATCAAAGCTGGAAGCGGGTATGATCAAGCTGGAGTCGATACCCTTTAGTATTCAGCTGCTCGTTGCTTCGCTTAAGGCGATGTGTCAGGTATCCATTGCTGATAAAGGGCTGGAGCTGGTGATAAAAATTGATCCGGCATTGCCAACTGTTTTTCGGGGCGACCCAACCCGACTCACCCAGATTTTATTGAATCTGCTCAATAATGCCATAAAGTTTACCAAGCAGGGTACAATTACTTTACAGGCTGAGCCCCGTGGAGAGGTTGATGCCGACCTGGTTCTGGTGCGCTTTATAGTAGAAGATACAGGCATTGGTATCGACGCCGACGTATTGCCTACTATTTTTGATCGCTTCCAACAGGCCGACGATTTCACAACCCGATATTATGGTGGAACGGGCCTTGGCTTGAGTATTGTCAAAGCACTGACGGAGTTACAGGGTGGTACAGTTCGGGTAGTAAGCACATTGGGTAAAGGCTCTCAATTTGTCGTAGAAATTCCATATCCGGTTGCTGAAGAGCAACTGTTGCTGCACCAGCCCAATAACCTGGCCGTAGCTCCTGTGCTGGGTGATGTTCGTGTGTTGGTAGTGGAAGATAACCTAATGAATCAAAAGCTAGCAATTCAGGCGTTGAAGCGATTGGGGTATCAGTCACAAGTGGCCGACAATGGGCAGAAAGCCCTTGCGCTGCTCGAAGAAACCAGCTTTGCCATAATTCTGATGGATCTTCAGATGCCGGTGATGGACGGGTATGAAACAACCCGCCAAATTCGTTCAACACTCAAAAGTTCGGTGCCTATCATTGCCATGACGGCCCACGCGCTGCCCAGTGAACAGGAGGAGTGTATCAAAGTGGGCATGAATGATTTTCTGCCCAAGCCATTTCAGTTAGAAGAGTTACAAGCGCTCATGCGTAAATACGTAGTGACGGGCCGCCCTATCCCAAAACCTGCACTGGTAGCTGAACCCTCAACCCGTTCGTCGGCCAGCTTTTCTATAGAACCTTTATTAAGCGCAGTGGGCAACGATACGGCATTGGCAATGGAGTTAATCGAGATTTACCTGGTCGAAACGCCTTCGGGACTTGAGAGCCTCAGACAGGCAATCGATCAGCAGAATTTGGACACAATCAAACAGATCGTTCATACCCAGCAAGTCCATACAAAAATGCTGGGTATGAACGAAGCCACCCGATTAATTCTGGAAATCGAAGCGCTGATCAGAGAAAAGAAAGGGATTGACGACGTAGCTCCCCTGGTTGAACAATACATACTGCAAATTGAGGCAATCTTACCACTGATGAGCCACTATGTAGAAACTAGCCAAAGTCGCGCTGAGTAAATGTATTCGCCTATCCAACCTAAGGTATGTAGCGTAATCTATGGGTTTACCTGAGGATTTCAAAAACCATTTTCTGTTTAGATAGTTAAGTAAATAGACTCAACAAAATAGAAAAATTATGGATAAGGCACAGAAGTTTGAACTGATGAACAAAGTGGTTCGTGAATTGGAAGACCTGCAAAACAGCCAGACGGCCCTCATTACCAAAATCAGTCAGATCGAAGTGGACAATATGAATGGTCTGAACGATTCGACGCTGGAAAAAAATCTCAGCGATATGCATTCGAAAATTGCCGAGAATGTTGACTCGATCAATGACATTTTTTCGTATTTCGAAAGTAAACGGGACGAGTACGGTGAGAAGAATGGTGCAGCTATAGCGGCTATAGAGGCCGCAGCGGCTGTCGAAGCCGTTAAATAGATCAAAGAATACGATCAGGCAACAAGCCGGACACGATGTCCGGCTTGTTGTATTTAGAGCTAGTCTGTTTTTGCACTAGTCGGATAATAATGATTAGGGCCTCTCCAAGTGAAAGTTCAGGTTAAGAACCAATCAAAAAGTGTACGTAGAAGCTTGGTCTACATGGGCTGTATTACCTGGAAAAACGGCGGCTATAGGTTGAAATGTATTGGCAAGACGATACAATCAGGCAAGCCATATCCATTACGCGCGTGGTCTTCTGTGTGTTTTTCCGATGGATTGCTCTTGTTAAACCTTGTAAAAAGTCTTACCGTAAAAAATACGTAATGATAAAAAAGCATAGTAGATTCGTAGCGATTTGTTAAACCCTTGCTTTACGAAATTTATGACGTTACGAAATTGGCTACTGCTATTCGGTTGTCTGTTGTTCCAGACGGCAACACTTCTGGCTCAGGTTCCGCGAATGCCCGCCGTCAAATCCCCGGAAGTGACCGACGGCGGATTGATCTTCCGGCTGCGGGCGCCAAACGCTAAAGAAGTAATTCTTGACATCGAAGGCGTTTCGCGGGAAACGATGACCAAAGATGATCAGGGCGTCTGGAGTTTTACCAAAAAGCTTGACCCCGATGTGTATGATTATGCCTTTGTCGTCGATGGCCTTCGCATTCCCGATCCAGCTAATCCCGTGGCTAAACCCTGCTACCAATGTAACGGACAGAGTCTGGCCCATATGCCGGGACCAGCTTCGCTGAGTTGGGAGATCAAGGATGTGCCTCGCGGTATTGTCAACCACCATGTCTATCGGTCGGCGGTGATGGGCGAAGACCGGGACTACTATGTGTACCTGCCGCCAAACTACGACCCCAAACGCAAAGAGCCGTATCCAGTATTTTTCCTGCTTCACGGTGCCACGGGGACGGCCCTATCTTGGATCGTGAATGCGCAAGCCAACATTATTCTGGATAACCTCATTGCCGAAGGCAAAGCTAAACCTATGATTATGGTCAATACGCTGGGCTATGGCGGTAATGAAAAATACACCACCGAAGTGCTTCAGGAAATCATACCTCAACTGGAAAAGACCTACAATGCTGCTAAAGACCGAACCCAGCGAGCTATTGTCGGTTTGTCGATGGGTGGGGGCACGGCTTTTTATACGGGACTGAACAACCTCGACCATTTTGCCTACGTTGGTGGGTTTAGCAGTGCGGTTGGTATGGGAGGTCCGCGTCCAGCGGCTTCGGCATCCGGCAACCCAGCTACGACAACCCCGTCGGAGGAACAGATCAAAGCCATGAATGACAGCTTTGCCAAAGCGTATCCGAAGCTGGACGAGAGCGCCAATAAACAGTTAAAGCTCTTGTGGGTTTCCTGTGGGGTGGACGACTTTCTGTATCAGAACAATAAATACTTCAAGCAATATCTGGCCTCGAAAAAGGTAAAGTATAAAGAGGTCGAAACACCCGGTGGACACACATTCATGGTCTGGCGACGTAACCTCACCGACATTGCACCCCTGCTATTTCGGTAGGATACTGTTTTTTGTGTGAGCGGGTTCTTAAACCCGCCCACATTAGTACCTTACTGCTGTAATCACGTTCTGTAGTCTTGTTTGACCGAAATGGTTTATAAGTCCTGCGTTGTCGCTGGTAAAAGCCGGAATACCTTATGATCGGCATAGAAGGTTCCGCCCGGTAGGATCGATGCCAGCAGTGCCAGTCCCGTTTTGCTCGCCGACCAGCCATACTCGGTTTTGGCCTGAATAATGACCAGTACGTACCAGACAAACAGCAGCCCATGAATTGGTCCCAGAATTTGCACTGCTTCGGGATGACCACCAATTCGTTTTAGTGGCACAGCAATGAACAGAAGCAGCAGGTAAGAAATTCCTTCGGCAAAGCTTACTACGCGAAGCCGGATTTTGAGTGAATTGAAAAAGTGCATAATAGGTTGGAGAATGCTTAAAGCGTTCGATATAATGGTCGGGTGGCCAGCGGTGAAAATGGCCAGGGAATCGCAAGGAGGATGAGCAGCAAGGTAATGGTAAAATAAATAGCGGTCGTTCTGAATTTCTGTTGGGATGTCGGCTGGCGTTTCGCTTTGCTCGAGCCAACGGTCATTATCACGATGGCCGTGAACATCAACCCAATATGAATCAGGCTAAAAAACCGAAACTCGGGCGATTGACTGGCATCGGGCGAAAACGTCCAGTAATAGCTTACGATTGGACTTTTGGAGTAAAGATAGAAGCCGACCAGCAACTGCGTATGGGCAATTGACGTAGCGATCACGCGTATTGTCTGGTCGATGGGTCGGTACGAACGCCCTCGCAACCAGCCCGAATAACTGTTGCCCAGCGCTATCAGTAAACTCCCCAGAACCAGCCACCGTAGCGCATTATGAACAACCAGCAGAATAGGATAAATCATGGAGCTATCGAAGCCTGAATACAACCGCAAAGGTCCGACAGCTTACCGAGATATATGTAGGCAGGAACAGGGTAAATCTGGTCAAAATCAATCACGTTGTAAAGCCTCTACAAACTGGCTCCTGAATTGAGTCGGGGTCAATTCAGTATATTTCCGAAAGAGTTTTCCAAAAGTCGATTGATCGGGGAATCCCATTTCATGCGCGATCTGGGCCACAGTCAACTCTGTCTGAACAAGTAGCACCTTAGCTTCCAGTACAACCCGTTCGTCGATCCATACGGAAGGGGATTTACCTGTTCGATTTTTCACCACTTTGTTCAGGTGATTCGGGCTAACGGCCAGCCAGTCGGCATACTGACTGGCGAGTCGGGTTTCGCGAATACGTGTTGTCAGTACGTCCATAAAGCGCTGAATCAGTCGTTCGCCCAGGTCGGTTTTGGTTGCCATCGGACCCACATACGCCCGGTCGATCTCGGCAAACAGCGCCAGCAGATACGGCCGGATCAGCTCTGGTTTAGTTGCTCCGTTCTCCTGATATTCAATAGCGAGTCGATGCAGAAGCGTACTGACAAACTGTGCCTGCTGATCCGATAAATTTATGTGCGGATTGCCCGTCAATTTCAGAAAATCGAATTCACTAGCAGCGCCTAAAAGTAGTTCCTGACTGATAAACGACATAAACCCAATCGAATCGGGTCGGATGCTGTGCAGGGTAAATATTTGGAGCGCAGGCACTATGACCAGTTCCTTCGACCGAAGCGTATACGCCTGATGCCCGATGGTAATGTCGACCTCCCCATGTTCTACCAGAATCAGGGCATGATTGCTGGTGCGCGATGGGGGTAAAGGCAGTTTGATGACCGGCCAGCTATACTCCAGGGGCGCAATGATAAACTGGTTAAAATTTTCTTTAAACCGATCTCCCCACGATGCATCCCTGATTAGAAAAAGCTCGCGGGCCATTGCCGGACTGATGGCCGGAAAAAGATCACTGGACGTCATAGGTGATACAGCAACTTACTTGCCCGGAATGGCCCATCGGCCGCCTGTAACAGCTTCGCTCGCAACCGTGGGTTATAGTTCGGGCGGTCAGCCAGAAATTTCCGTATCAGTTGAACGGTTTCGGGTGTCTGATAGCTCGACAGGGTGGAACGAAGCCACGATTCAGGAAAGAAAATATCACCCGTCCGCTGAATTTCTTCCAGCAGTTCCAGACTTTTAGGCAGGTATTTGGCGGAGGTTTCTGTCCGCAACGGGTGGTGTAGGTACCCTAATGCCGCCGTTACCCAGGCTTCATGCTCCCGGTTGGATTCCGTTGCCAGTGACGCAAAAAACTGATCTCGCTCAGCTACGTTCGACGATAGAGCAGGCATCATAAATTCCAGCCGTTTCTTCCGGTCTGGGTTTTTGATACGAGCCAGTTGCTTCGCCAGAATTCCCTCAGCCGGGTAGTCGCGAACGGCCAGGGCTAAGGCCAGACTGGTGTAATCGTCTTCAGTGAGGGTAACGCCCGCTGGGGCTTTCTGATCGCGCCAGATGGCATACAGCCGGTCGCGGGCGTCGGTGCTTAAGGCAATGTTTTGGTACAACCGAAACAGGAGTTTCTTCTTACCCGGATTCGGTTCCTGTTCCATAGCCTGCCAGGCTGCCTGCTCAATTGAAGCTGCCAGGGCGGGCCGTTTTTCAGGTCGGGTAAAATTCCAGAAAATATCCGATAGCTGGCTGGTTATCAGACGTAGATTCAGTTCTTCCGATTCTATACGTAACATATTCTGATACCCAAAGGCCATCTGCTCCGGGGAAATTCCCTGACCAGATACCATGTTTTCGTATAAATTGATGTACGTAGCAGCCCGTGTTACTGGGTTTTTCGTGAATTCCAAATTGACAGCTGTGGCCGTATCGACGGGAAAAATTCCATACCCCTGCCCCGATGAATTGAACGTAACAAATAAAGGCGTTCGCTTCCCGATCGCTTCTTTTAGAACAACCTGTGGTTTGTCCATATGCACGGTCAATTCTTCCCGGTGATCACGATAGACAAATGCTATTTCAAAGCTCTGGGGCCAGAATCGATTGGAGCCGTCTTCACCCTGTTGCGAAATCACAAACTGTTTGATGGTTCCTCCTTTGCCATCCCATTGGTACGAAAACCGGGGGCGGCCGGTTTCATTTACCCAGACCTTGTTCCAGGCCTGGAGGTCGGCAGGGGTATATGTATCCAGAATCGAAATCAGGTCATTCCAGGTCGCGTTGCCAAACGAGTATTTTTTCAGGTAGTCACGCAGGCCGTCGCGGAGGGCGGTTTTGCCCATCAACCGCTCCAATTGCCGCATCATGATTGGCGCTTTGTGATAGATGATGCCTCCATACAGCGTTCCGGCTTCCTGTAAATTGGCCAGCGGCTGACCAATCGGGTTGGCGCCTTCAGTCCGGTCAACGGCATAGGCTGCTGGAAAATGATCGACCACAAACTGAAGGTCGTAATTAGCCTCCGGTGAGGATACTTCGGTAATCTTATCGGCCATGAAGTTGGCAAACACCTCTTTCAGCCACACATCGTTGAACCAGCGCATGGTAACCAGATCGCCAAACCACATGTGCGCCGTTTCGTGCGAAATCAGTGTCGCCCGTGAGAGTTTCTGGTCGCGGGTGGCACCGTTGTCGAGAAACAGGCTCGATAATCGGTAATCGATGGCCCCGACGTGTTCCATGCCGCCGTACTGAAAATCGGGTACGGCCACAAAATCGAATTTCTGGAATGGATATGGAATCTGGGTGTAGTCTTCCAGGAAGTTCAAGGCATCGGCATGGAGTTTAAAGATCGGGTCAAGACTCAGCCGGATTTTGGTCGTATCCGTTTCGCGATGGAAAAGGGTCATCGGTCGGCGGTCGAGGGTTCGGCTGATGGAGGTGAACTTCCCGGCTGCAAACGAAAACAGATAGGTCGGTATCACTTCCGACTGACGGAAATGGATGGTTTTACGGTCGCCAGTCACCGTCGAGTCGTTGACAGCCGCATTGGTCATAGCCTGCCAGTGGTTCGGAATCGTCAGCGACAGTTGGAATTTAGCTTTCAGGTCGGGTTGGTCGAAGCAGGGAAATACCGTTCGGGCGCGGTCGGGAACAAGCAGAGTGTATAGGTATTCATCATTTCGGTTGAGCGATAAATTACCAGCCATAAACTGGATAAAAATTGTGTTCGCTCCGGGCTTCAGATAAGCAGTAGAAATCAGTAGATGTTCGCTCTCAAACACAATAGGAATCGCAACCGAATTGACAGAAATGGTCTGTACCTTAGTATGTTTCTCTTTAAAATCGAGCTGGAGAGGGGCTGCGTTTTTGGTCCAGTTAAACGATATTGATTCAGTGGCTGGAATAGGCTGGTTTTTTTGCGCAGGAATGTCGAACTTTAAAGCATAAGCCACGTCACGGATCGTTTGTTTCCGGGCTTTGGCCAGCGTTTGCGACACGCCTGTTTCAACGGTTTTAGATTGACTTAGAGCAGGCTGTTGGCTCCCGAGCATGGCAAGTAGAAGAAGTGCAGTAATACCGTAACGCATCATAGAAGTTGTTGGTAGTCATGACTACACATGACGATGAATTAGGTCAAAAATAATGCACGCTATGAAACAGCACTTAACTTTTCTGCTGGTATTACTGGCTTTTGTTGGCTGGGCGGCTCCTGCCTGGGCTAATTACGTCCTGATTCCAATGGACGACCGACAGACCAATCACCTGAAAGCCTATGGCATTGCCTATAAAGTGCTGAAAGACGACCAGGACGTAGAGTGGCTTCTCAATTACCGGGGTGGCAGTTTTATGATGAAATACACCAAGTCAGTAGAGACCGAATGCCGGGTTCGAGGGGTGTCATTCGAGGGTATTTCAGATTCGCAGGCTGAATCGATCCGGCAGCAGTTGTCTAATCCAGATGTAAATATGGATGTGGTCAAACTGCAGAAGGCGGCAAAAATCATCGTGTATTCACCCGCTAAAGTTGGTCCTGCCGAATTTGAAAATACGGATGCTGTACTGCTCGTGCTGACCTATGCCGAAATTCCGTATGAACTGGTGTATGACGAAGAAGTGCTGAAAGGCGACCTGCCCAAGTACGACTGGCTGCACCTGCACCACGAAGATTTTACGGGTCAGTATGGGCGTAACATGCATCGGCAGTCGCTGGCCGACATCAAAGCGCAGGAAGACATTGCCCGTAAGTATGGCTATTCGAAAGTATCGCAGATGAAGCTGGCTGTTGCCAAAGGAATCAAGCAGTTCTGCGCGGGTGGCGGTTACCTGTTTGCCATGTGTTCGGCGGCCGAAACGCTCGATATTGCACTGGCGGCTGATGGCGTCGATATTGTCAGCAGTAACTACGATGGCGATGGCATGGACCCCAATGCGCAGGAGAAACTGGACTTCAGTAAAACGTTTGCGTTTGGCAACTTTACACTCGAATCCGACAATGGGTATCGCGGTTTTTCAACCTTCTCGGATATTAATTCGGCCGCTAATCGTGGATTCGATGAGCCCAGCGGCTTTTTTGAGCTGTTCAACTTTTCGGCCAAATGGGATGCTATTCCATCCATGCTCACTCAGAACCACGAAAATATAATCAAAGAGTTTTTTGGTCAGACGACAGCCTTCCGCAAAGGAGCGGTCAAGCCCAGTAGCCTGGTCATGGGCGAGGGCAAAACGTCGGATCGCTATCTCTATGGCGAAATGGGCAAGGGGCAGTGGACGTTCTACGGCGGGCACGACCCCGAAGGAACACGGGGGGGCGGTTTTCGTAACCCAACCGATCTGAATCTGCATCCCCATTCGGCGGGTTATCGGCTTATTCTTAATAACGTGCTGTTCCCATCGGCCCGTAAGAAAAAGCGCAAAACGTAGCCGAAGGTACACAGCCTTTGCCGTTTCAGGGGTTCTGATGGGGATAGGTTTTTTTAACCGCTGCCAGCATCTGATTTAATTCGGCAGCACTAAACCAGATTCCTTTCAGCATGACCCCGTTTATTTTTTTAGTGTTGGTTATGTCTTTTAACGGATTCCCTTCCAGCAGGACCAAATCAGCTTGCTTGTGAGGCTCTATCGTACCCACTTCCGATTGATTCTTCAGGAAAATGGCCGCATTGACCGTACAGGCTTTTAAGGCCTCGTATTCGGGTAAGCCTGCACTGACCAATTCCTGGAGTTCTTCGTGAATGCTGAAACCGGCTAGCACATAGGAATTCAGGCAATCAGTTCCCGCAATAAATCGCCCTCCATGTTTATGGATTAATTGGGCCATCTTTTTTTGTAAACTGTAGTGATCCCGGCTGTAATAATGAAGGCGCTGTTGCCAGAACGTTCGGGTGATCTTATCGACATAGCGTTCGTAATTGGTCGGAATACTCGGGTCGTTGGGGTGTTTCTGCATATTTTTATAGACCAGCAGAGTTGGGCACATCCATTTTTTGGATTGACCAATCAATTCTAATCGTTTCACCAACGGAAGATGTGGCGAGATAGGGCTCACATCGACATGCTCCAGCGAATATTGCGAAGATGCCAGGACTTCCTTAAGGTCTACCTGAAAAGGAATATGGCCTACTACCGGAATCTGGAGCGAATCGCCTACCCGCAAAATTTCCCGGTACAGTTCCTGGGGTAACGTGTGGTAAATTTTAATAAAATCATAACCGGCTTTGGCGAACTGGATAACCGCCTGACGGGCCTCCTGCTTCGTCCTGACGATCCGGCTAAACTTCCACACATTCGGACTCCCTTCCAGAATTGGGCTGGCCGTGTAAAGTGTTGGCCCCAGAAGTTGCCGTCGATGAATCTTTTCCCGCAGACTAAGATGAAATGGGTACCCGGCCATATTCCGAATCGTGGTTACGCCATTGGCTACAAATAGAAGCAGATTGTTGTCATCATTGATGTGTACGTGCAGATCATTCAGGCCTGGGATAAGAAACTTGCCGGTTCCGTCGATAAGCAGTGGATGGGCAGCCGTATCCACAGTACTTAAGTCAGGAGTGAGCTGTTTAATTCGGCCGTTTTCGACCAGTACATGGTAATTAGATAGAAGGGTATCCTTCGTCATAGGAATTACCGAAACATTACGGATCAGGTAGGTGCCTGCTTTTTTTAAGGCCTCTGTTCCAAATTGAGAAGGGAGCCCGGATTCCAGGTGTACGGGAGGTATCGCTTTGGGAGCAAAATAAAAATAGGCCACCAGTGCCAGTACGAGAATGATGGCTGGAAGCGCTGCCTTTTTCATGCCGTCGAGGGAGTAGGGGTAACAAGAAGTGGGGGCGTTATTGTGATTTTTTCCGTTTCTGGGCAAATAGCCAATCGAATATCCCAGGTGTAGTTGCCAGACCGGGCCGCAGATCGTGTCCTATTCCCTTAAATTCGGTATACCGAGGATGTCCACCCGCTTTCTGTATGGCCTTAACAACGTTTCGGGAGCCTTCTACCGGCACATTCTTATCGTTATCCCCATGAAAAGCCCAGATTGCTACGTCCACCATGTGGTTAGCGAAAGCCGGATTCCCCCCTCCACAGAAGGGGAGGGCAGCCGCAAATACGCCTGGATGAGTGCCAATGAAATGCCAGGTTCCATACCCGCCCAACGACCCTCCGGCCACATAACGCCGATTGGTATCGATAGCAAATTCGTATTCCAGGGCATGCATTAATTCAAAAACGACCGTATCCCGAGCTACCACGTTAGGTAGCCCGCCCCAGCTACTGCCAAGCGGGCATTGGGGAACCAGTACAAAGGCAGGGTATTTTTTTCGGCTTGCCGGTTCGGCCAGTTGCTGAACTTCCCAATTCGCCAATTGACGGATATTGTCTGTTCCGCAGCCTGCTCCTCCATGCAGACTAATTACCAGCGGATAGTTTCGGGTAAAATCATAGCCTGCCGGTTTGAGCAATCGATACGACAAGGTATCGCCACGCGAGTCAATAAAGGTTCGCGCTTCGAAAATTTGAGTCAGTTGGAGAGCCTCCTTTGAGGGATAACGGGCACGAATGCCCTCGCCAAATAGGGGTACGCCCAGAAACAGCAATGCAGCTACGCCGAGGAAACGAGCAGCGTCGATCAGCATGTCTGGCCACGAAGCTATGGCCGACTGAGGGATTGGCGCATGAAGTTGGGCCTGTTTTTGCCAGAAATGGCCAATCAGAAGCAAGGGAGGGATAGTACCCGCGAAGGAAAGCCATTGCTGAATGCTGACCAACATTGGATTGCCGGGACCCATATGTGCCTGTATGGACCAGATCAATAAGGCCAATGTGCTGCCTGATAAAACAAAATAGACCAACCCCGCTCCTTTCAACCAGCTATTCCTTCCAGTTCGGGACACAACCAGGCTACTGGCGTAGATAAGGCTGGCGCCAATATCCAGAAAGAGTACGGGCAGATAATAGCGCTCGAAAGCCCGCGTTAAAGGCACCAGTGTACAATAAAGCAGAGTCGCACGCAGCAGGGCGGTGGAAAAAGCGAATATACCCGTCCAAAAGGCCACCCGGTATGGCTGCTCATATAAATAACGGAGCAGAAAGCCCGTGCTAAGAAACGAAATCAGATTGGCTGCCAGAAAGAAATTGGCAAATGAGGGGAGCGTGGGCAGGCTTGCCCCTATTTGAACAAAAAACCAGCTTTGCAAAAGGCCAACCACAACGGTAAGTCCTAGAAAGAAAATCGTATTCTGATAGAATTTCTTAGTCATCACATCGGCAGTCCAGCCGCTTCTGGGGAAAAGTAAGCCTGTCTATTATTGTAAATCGGGTCATTTCGTTCTGGGCAGATTTATAGCCCTGCGTAGTTTTTAGCGGTATCGTCTAGCACCAGTATCCAGTCGTGGCCGTAGCCTCTGGAGGGCGGAGAAAATTGCCTGGCCTGCTGATTGTCGAAGGTGCCCGCCGATTGGGTTTTGCCCGTACGCGGATCGAACCAGGTGGCCGTGATGGTTTTGCCTGAAATCTTTCCCGGATTGACCGTAAACGGCTTGCCGACGGCCGAATACACAAAGGCATAGTCTTTGCCCCGTGTGGCCTGAATCCGTTCGGCCGGGCTGAGGTTGTTTTCCACAATAATCGACTGGTCGGGTACGCGGTCGAGTAGGGGGCGGGCGGTCATTAGTTTCCGGACATAAGTCATTTGATGGGCACCGGGTAAATCGAGTGCCTGCTGCCAGAATAGATGCGGGCCATTTACGGCGGGGCGCTGGCTACTGTACATCTGCCAGATGTCGTGACAACCGTAAGTGTGCCCGTGTGCACCCGCAAACAGATCCAGATAGGCATACACCCGCACATCGTAGGCATTGGAAGTTCCCAGATCCTTGACGTTGAAACAAACCGGATGGTCTTCATAAATGGGTTCGGCATCCATCGTTGGCTTGGTTGGCTGGCGGTTGTACGAAACGCTGATCTGGTCATATACAGGCGT
>Ga0209933_1001652_pt1 | contig 18234 bp, 23 predicted proteins | sample ThiBiot_300_biof_FD_183944 | JGI IMG/M metagenome (GOLD analysis project Ga0209933, IMG submission 183944) | Wastewater bioreactor microbial communities from Cape Town, South Africa - Thiocy_cont_300_biof (SPAdes) | ecosystem: Engineered > Bioremediation > Thiocyanate > Unclassified | place...
CCGGCCAGTGCCGCGTATCGGGTCACGGTGTTTTTGGATAATTAGGCATTTAAGCTATCAACCTGTGCATTGCCTGCGAAATGGACAAGTCATTCGCAGGCAATGAAAACCAGTAACCCAGTACCCAGTCAACCTAAAAGTCAAATCATAAAAACATAAACCATGAAATCAATCCTTTTTTCTTTACTACTCCTAGTAGCCGTTACATCCTTCGCCCAAACCCCGCCCAAAAGCCGCGTATATCCGGCTGGTAAGTACTTTATTATTGCTGACACGCTCGGTAAAAAACCAACGCTCCATACCGACGTTTTGCCCGTTGCGGACGGCGGAAAAGTGCGGCTTTATATGGATGGTAGTAAAACGGGGGTAGTCTACCCCCTTACCCATTTTCTGAATGAATCGGGTTTACCCTATAACCTCAATTCAGCCGATTCCGCCGTCAGTGGGTTTATTACGGCCATCAAAACAACGCCCGCCAACGGTTCCGTCTTTGGCTCGGTTCCTTCGTCTGTTACCAATATTACCTCTACATCGGCGGTAGTCGATCTTACGGGCGTCGTAGAGGTGTATATAGAAAACGTCGGTTCGACTACGGCAACCGTTACCGAAGGCGGATTAGCCTACACGTTACAGGCGGGCGGCTCGAAACTGTTTGAGGCCAAACGCGACCCGACTAGCGGAAAGCTCATTCCGATTTTACCCCTTGCGATCAACCCAAACAGTTCGACAGTTCGGCTACGACGGACGTTTAAACAGTAATCCGGCTCCTTTTCTCCACTCAACCCATGACAACGCAAATGCCCCGAATTTTTGCTTTCAGCGTGTTTTTAGCCCTTAGTCTAATCGACTGGCTTATTAATTACTTCCAACCGCAACAAAATGCGGGCAACTGGCTTTCGGCCGCGTTTGGGGCGTTTGTGATTCGGTTTGCACTACCAAAAATCCCGTTTGGCGCGTCGGTTATGGGTTGGTTAGTGGCTTTTATTATCGCGTGCCTGTTCGCCCCGGATGTGATTCAGGCGGGCGGGGTTTTAGGTATCAAACGGCCCGAAGGCAACTACGCGGCCGTTGCGCTGATTGGCGACATAGCGATACAGTTATTAGCCTGGATTATTCGGATTGCTCAGGGAGTCGGCAAGTACGCCGAAGCCAACCCCGGCGAAGCCTTTGACGAAGGATTAGAACGAATTGAAAAAGTAACAAACGTTTGGGTTCGCATTAAAGCCCCGTTTCTGGATTTACTCAACTCAATTTTTCCAACTAAAAAACCATGAACACAGTCTTAACCTACGTACCCTTAGACGGGCCATTTAATCAGGTTGACCACCCGGTAATCTGTATCGGTCAGGCAATCATATCGTTTTATATGTTCCGGCTGTTTTTCGCGCTCCGAACGGCCCCGGCTCCGTTGCCCCAACTGATTGGGGCGGTTGCGTTCGGGACGTTGGCGAACCTTGCCGCCCGCGTCGGTCACGCGGGTTGGTTTTGGTGGACAGATATTGTACAGTTTGTCACGTGGGCGGGGGCGGCTGTTGCCGCCGTCCGGTTGGTCAATCATCAACGCGAAGAAGAAGCCAGCCAGCCCGATACGGCCCCGGTTCGCGTCGATTACTTCGCCCGATGGGAAAATAAACTAACGTGGGGTTTCGGGTTGATCGTTGCGGCCGTTCTGGTTTACTCCTACGTCGATGTATATACCCAGCGACAAAAAGACAACGCCGAAGCGGTAGCGGCCGCAAAACAGGCCGAAGCTAAGGCAACAAACACGTTTACGCAGAAGCTACGCCAAACCGACGCAAAGCAGGATACCCTATTAGCCGCCGTTACGTCGATTTCAGCCCTACAGGGAACAATCATAGCGAATCAGGCCCGGAATACTACGTTACTGCAACAAAGCAACCAAGATGTTAAAAAGGTCGTCAAATCGACCACGAAAGAAGTTAAGAAGACTCTCCAAAGTTCGGTTATTCAGGCCCGGCCAATCGAACCCAGGAAACCCGACGAACCGAAGCCCGACCCGAATCTATGGAAACGGTTTAAAGGCTGGTTTAATGCGTCCCGTATGCCGTCCGATACGCTGATTTTTGCCGCGTCTGACACGTTAACGATAGACTACTAATCAAATGACTCTCTTACTATTTTTAAAAGCGTATTGGCGGTTTTTGGCGGGCATTCTGGTAACAGTCGGCTTTTGCTGGATTTGTACAACGTGCCAGAATCGCGGGGCCGATATTGTGTTTTTGAAAGGGGCAATCAATCGGCTCGATTCGCTGGTTTCCCGCAAAAACGACACGATAGCTATAGAGCGCAACCGGGTTTACTGGCTCCAAAAAGATACCGCCCGATTGGGGCGGCAACTGGCAGATAAGCGCGTCGAAACCCTACAGCTACAGGCTCAGTTAACAGCCGGGGAAAAAGCCGCGCTGTTAGTCGATCAGGCGATAACACAGGGCAAAGCGAAGGTTAACAACCTCGTTAATTCAATGGACGCCCTACAGAAGAAACTAGCCGCCGACGCTGGATTAGCCGCCGAAGGGTTGGGCTTCACTTCGCCCGTCGATCAGGAGCAAATAAACGACCGTATAGCCAAATTAACCGGCTACGGTCAGGTTTACGCCGACTCTACCCAGGCACTAAAAGAACTAACCGGACAGCAACGGGAACGAATCGACCAGCAAACCGAAACGATAGCCCAGCAGGAAGGCCGTATAGCGGAATTGTCGGCCGATCTATTCGGGGCGCGGTATCAGGTTCAGGAAGATTTTATAAGCTCTCAGAAAGAAAAACACCCGTTCGGCTTCGGTCAAAAGAAAAGTAAAGAGCGATTACGCCAAACGGTTTTATCACGCTTACCTAAAACAGCGAACTAATGGCAGATTTCAATAAAGCGTTCGCGCTCACGCTCAATTTTGAAGGCGGTTTGGCTAATGACCCGGACGATAAAGGGGGTCTGACTTATGCCGGGGTAACTACCCGCGATTGGCCCAACTGGAAAGGTTGGCCGATTATTCACACGGCTATTGCTCAGTATAAAAATACGGATGTTGTAAACCGGGCATTAAAAGCGAACGGTACACTACAAACGTTAGTGAAGGAGTTTTATAAAACCTACTATTGGGACGTTCATAAACTCGACTTATGTACCAATCAGTTGATTGCTTCGGAATTGTTTGATACATCGGTAAATCAGGGAACCCGAACGGCCGCGCTGTATCTACAGCAATCGTTAAACGTGTTGAACAATCAGGGTAAAGCGTACCCCGATATTGCCGAAGACGGCATAATCGGGCCGCAAACTATCGCACTTGTAAACACACACCCGCGCCCTAAAGATTTGCTGTTAATGCTGAATATCCTACAGGGGTACAAATACTTCATAAACGCCCGAAATAACCCGACGCAAGAGAAATTTATGCGTTCATGGTTGAGCCGGGTAGAACTCGCATAGTATCAGGTTGATTGAGTATAATAAAGCCCGACTGTTTTACGGTCGGGCTTTATCGTTTTAGGGTTAAAATTCAATCGGACAAATGCCGTATAACTGGCAGTCTCGTTGATAGCCAACGGTAACAAATGATACATAGCCATGCGTTAAAACCCAGCGTAACCCTTCGGGGCTTAATTGCCAAGCGGACGTAATCGAAACGGCGGGTTTGCCGTTAAACGTCGTTAGTTCTTTGTAGGCGGGCAAATCAATTCCTAATTCTGGATTAGCTTTTACATCTAAACTTTTGCCTTCAAAATCGACAGGTTCACCGAAACCGACGTAGATATACGGTTGCTGATTGTAAAAGCGAACAAATACGGTTGCTGTATCTTTAATTACTTCCAGTTCTTCGGGGCTAAATTCCCAAACTGAAACGCATTCAAAACCCTGCTTATCATTTGCCCGATACCAAACCGGATAGGTTTCACCGTTAAAGGTCGTAAACGTGTCGTTTTGCTCAATAAATCCTATTGGAGTTGCCATATTAATATTTGAAATCCGTCCAATGAATTAACCGTAACGCAACTCCTTTTTTACCTGTAGCCTGTGCAGATTGACAGATAGGCATAAACCAGCTAGAAAATTCATCGAACGTCTTAAAGCCGTCGTTTCGATAAAACCGTACCACATCGGCCCCGGTCAGTAGCCGCCCGTCAACGTAGATAAAAACATTAACGTTATCGGTTCGTAAAAATACCTTTTGGATTCCGGTGCAAATCCCTTCCAAAAATTGTTCGTATTTCGGGGTTCTTACGCCCGTAGCAAACTGAATTTTTGCGCCGGGTTTCCAACGCCCGGTTACGTCTTCGCGTAACGTATGTATTTTTTGCCCGGTCAGAATTTTACGAACAAACCCGGTTGGTTTTCCGTCGTCGGTTTTTATCTTAAATTGTAAAATCATTTCTTTTTATTGGTTAACGATTTTGTTATAAGACTTGAAAAACGTTTGTCTTTTGGGACGTTGATTTTAAACCCAAAAACAGATTTTCCGTTATCGGGTTTCATGACTTCGGTTTCGTCGGGGTCGCCAATTTTTCGGAGTACCAGCCCGCCCGCTTTTACGTGTTCTTTCATGCCTTCGCTTTCGTACCGTTCAGGGTATTTCGGCTTATACCATTCGTGCGTTGGTGGCTCCAACGGTTGCCGTTTTACATATGTGCTTTGTGCCTGAAAACGGCAACCGGGACGCCGACAATTTAGAAGCATTGGCGTAGTGCCTTCGTCTATAATTCTAGTAACAAATACATGGTTACTAGAGCAAGTATAAACAGCGAGTCGGGGTGTAAATTTCAATTCTTCGCACCCCTTAAATTCGATTGGCGGCAAATCGTTTGAGCAAGTGTTAAAACTCATAGAGTTAAATTTTAAAGGGTTGTTTCTTCTAATTTTCTAATCGGCTCGAATACGCTAACGACACTTACCAAAACTATTTTTTGCCCCGGCCCGCAATTCATGTTATTAATCATAGTCATTGCCGAATCAAAATCTTTCGGCTTTTTATCTAAATTAATGTATAGCATATCGCTAAGATTATCCGCACCAGTTAGCCCGATTAAATACGTTTCGGTTTTGTCGGTTTTTTCGTCGGTCTGGATTATTGCGTTAGTGGGTTCCGGCTCGTTTGCGCTATTGGCTTCGGCAATTTTTACCAGTTCTTCGGGTTGCGGCTTAACAGGCTCGTTAGGGTCGTCTTTTTTATTAGCCTTTGCCAGTTCTTCCGAAATATTTTGCGCGGTAACGGTTTCTAGTTTTGGCAAGGCTTTGTAGTAATACGATTTACCTTGTTTACGCCGACGCGTTACGGCATTTAGTTTGAATAGGGCCGTTAAAAACGACGTACTAACGCCAAACTGTTGGTTTAGTGCTGTCGATTGTAATTCTACTTCGGCGTTAAATTTCAATACACTACGAATAAAATCTAACGTTTTGTTGTAGCGATCAGTTGCGGCTGTTGGCATAGCGCGTTTACGAGAAACAGGCCGGGTATTGTCCGAAGGAAATAGGGGGTTCATTGCGGGAATCATAAAAATTAGAGTTTAAAAGTTTTAGTTTAATTCTTTAAAAATTCGTTTATGGTCGATTCCTTCCATCATTCGCATTAGCTTCAAACGTTTTTGGCGTTCTTCGGGCGTTTCTTCGGAATCTTGTTCCGTTTGGTTTGGGTCTGGCAACGCGTATAAATGATTTTTCTGAATGTAGGCCGCGTAGAAAACTGCTAATTGTTGTTGATAATCGGCCCAATAGACGGCTATCTTTTGCTCGATTTCGATTTTTTCGGCTATCGTAACGTCAAATTCTAACCATTGATAGCGCGTTTTTTCGTTTATGTAGGATTCAAAATCTTTTGTACGTTCGCCCCCGATTACACTTGCGACAACTTGCCGGTAAAATGAATTTTGATTATTAATATCCGTCTTTAACCATTCGATTGTTAGCTTTACGGTTTGCGTATCTTTTTCAAATTCTTCAAGTGTCAAACCGTAATTACTTAAATGCTTAATTAAAAGTTGTTCGGCGTTTTCTCGTTCGCCCCCAACCCCGCGCCGGGCTAACTCTAGTAGCTTTTCGGCTAGGCTTTTCGCTTTATCTGTCATTGTTGTAATTTCCAAGCCGTAGCGTTCCATTTAAGACCATGTAGCGGGCAAGTGATACAACCCTCAGCATCGGGCTTGATCGTCGTCATATCAAAACCTTTGTGCGGACAACGGCCATTTTTTGCCGTCGTGTGTGCGTATTTTTCTTGCAACTTCGTAAACCAGGGGGCTATCTGACTTGGATAATCCCTAAAGTCCCGTTTGCACTTCATACGGCGGGTTTCAATCCGTAAGATATGTTCCGGCATTATTATTATTCCATGTTCCAAACCGATAACTTCGGAATAATCCGTATCGGTAGCGATTGCAAAATTTCGATTCCGAACAAATCGCCAATCAATATGATAATGTTCGCTCGTTACGTTGATAATTTCTATGTCGTTGTGTTGCTCTCCCATTAAAGGAATTACAGAGTTTGGATAGAAACCCCGGTAGTATGTTTCGCCTAAAATGGCAACCGGAACGTTATAGAATTTTCCGACTTCGTAAATCATTTTACTACAGCCATTCGGCTGGATTTTGACGGATTTTCAGGATTAGAAAAAGATGTTTTTCGGCGTCGTCTTCGATGTTGTTATAGTGCTTTACCCAACCATCGGCGCAAGATGAAACGTAGGGTTTTCGTTCGATGGTTATACGGCCTTTTGTCGTAATCGTTAGCCGATGGATTACGCCGGTATCGGGGTGTTTTCCGATTATTTCGCCGGGTTCAAGTAATTTTTTATCGGCTTTTAAATCGTAAATTGCCATAACCGAAAGGGTTAGAATAACCGGGCGCAAATCGGCCCGGCTATTACTCGTAATTCAACAAAAATTTAAGATTGTTCGCCGTTATTTTCGGCGGTTGGTGGCTGGTTTCGTAATCGGCGCAATACGTATTTTTCTTTCTTTTTGCGCTTCGGTTTTTCCGGTTCCGGGGCGGGGTTTTCCTCGCTCGTTTCTTCGCCTTCGCCCGTCTGGTTTTCCGCTTCGGTTGCTTCTACGTCTTCGAGTCTAATTAGGTAGTCGTCAAAGGCTTTTTTAACCTCGTCAAACGTGCCGCGTAATTCAGGAAACAGCCAAATAAAATGCTCGATTACTTCGCTCTTAGCGGACGGACAAACGATTTTCCAGTTAGCCGAATTTTCGCGGCCGTTACGACGTTCGGTTAGCGGGGAAACGATAGTCATTTGTTCGACTTCGTTATACTCCAACCGGCTAAATCCTTCGTTTGTCGTCGGCTCTTTGGGGGCTTCGTCGGCCGGGGCGTCTTCGCTGGTTTCGTCGACTACAGGTTCGACGGCCGGGGTTGGTTTGGCTTTACTTTCAAACGCTTTTACGTCGTCGGTAAATTCGGAAATATGCCGCTGTAAATCCTTCGGCTCGAACGGCTCAGTTTTGAGTAAATCGCCCGTAACGGGGTCGTAATACTCTTTTTCGTTGGTAAGGTAATTCTTATGTAGTCGGGCTTCTACTTCGCGCATTTCAAAGCCATTATTTACCCGATCTACGTTTTTATTAAAGTTCTTTTTTATATCGGCTATTTGGTGGTTAAAGTCGGCTACAACCGTCTTTTTTTCTTCCTCTTTGGTTTTAATGTCATTCATTAGCCGGGCAACATCGCGGCCTAATTGGGTTATTTCGTCTTCGCTGTAGTTATAGCGGATTTCGGTTTTTGTGATTTCCATTATTGAAACAGGTTTATAGATTGAGAATTTGACTACTGAGCGATTTATTTAAAGTCCCACATGGTACGGCAAGCGTCCCGTATTTCTTCGTTGTAGCCTTTTTCTAGGCCCGTAGCGCGTTTAAATGTGTGGGTGTCCCATTTAGCCGACTTGGGCGGTCTTGTTTGAACCTTGAAGCCGTTAGCGGTCAGGATGTGAACGATTGATTTGCCAACCCCGAAATTTTCACCGACGCGGGTAGCGGCTTTAGCTATGTATTTTAGCTTTTTGTCTTCGTCCCAATCCTTCCAGGTTTCGGGAAATTTTTCGATGTGAAAAAAGCCGTTATTGTCCCAGCCGGACTCTACGAAAATTTCGATTTCTTCGGCTTTGTATTCGCTTATTATAATCTCCTGTAGTTCGTACTGAGTGACGGTTTTACAGAACCAAGCGTTTTCTTTTCGGTCGTAGATAACCAAACCGGATTTATCTAAATCGGGGTCGATACCGGCCACAAACTGAACTTTAGGCCGATGGATTGGCATTTGGTACATTATTCGGCGTTTTGGGGTTGGCTGTAATCCTGGACTATACCGGCGCGTTTTTCGGCTAGGTAGCGGGCGCGGGCTTCGGCTTGCTTTTGGCGGTCGTCAGAAACCCGCTTTGGTTCGGGCTTCGGCATCGGGTTTTTGGTTGTGGATGCCTTTTTGTAGAAGTCGTCTAACCCTTCGGCGGTTAGTTTCTCTTTCTTCTCAATTTCGACCGGCTCAGTAGAGGACGCAACAACCAACGGGGTTCGTTCTTCTACGTCGTAGCGTCTTATCCACTCCATCACTACCCCGCCGTCGATACGGTTGTAATCTTTGCCATAATAGCCGTCTACGGCCCGTTGAATGACTAATAGAATTTCGTCTATTTTCAAATAGTAGTAGTGTTTCGCAATCCGGGCGGCACAATCTGAAATCTGAATAGGGGTTAACGTATTGGTTGCATTTAGCAGGATTTTGGCCCGATCAAGTAGCAGAGAAATCGTTTTATAAAAACTTGATTCGTTATGCCGTCGAATAACTGACAATTGAACACCCGGCGCGTTTATAGCTTTTTCGGGCGTCAGATTAGCCGTGTATTTACTCAGGTAAATAGAGGTTTTATAGTCACCCGCGAAACTAACCGCCAAAGACGCTATCAAATTCGTTGAACATTGCAGAGAGTTCGCTAACTCTTTCCGTTGTTGATCTGTGAGCCGGGGCCACTTGTCGGCCGTTAGAACTATAGCTGTTTCGGTTGTTGCTAGTTCCGTTGTTACGGGCGTTTCGGAGTTGGGTAACGATTGCATTGTAATTCTTGTTGAGGTTGGGCAAATCGGTGAATTGATAGTAGTCCTTTAATTCGGCCGTCCGGTCGATCAGGACGTTAAAGGCGTTTTCTATTTCGTCGTCGGTACAGTCGGGCGCGGTTGGGTCGTTTTCCCGTTTCTTGGCATTGATGCCGACCCGAAGTTTTGCGGCTATTCGTTCGGCGGCTTTTGCTTCTTTACCATCCCAAGTATATGCACTATCGCGGGCCTGAATGACGCGCCGGATTCGCGTAACTATAGGCGTGTCGGCGGGGGGGATTGGCGCAACTTGGGGGGCTTTTTTTTGACCGTTTTTTAAAGAAGAATTTTTTTGAGAAACCGGCGCGTTAGCGTCGGAAGTGTTTTTTGTATTATTCCCTTTATTACTCTCTGTATTATTCTCTTTATTATTATGTCGGTCTTTTTGCCTATACCCCTCGGTCTTTTTGCCTATACCTGTAGGCGTTTTCGCCGTTACCCCTCGGTCTTTTTGCCTATGGTTACTATAGGCGTTTTTGCCTATACCCTCGGTCTTTTTGCCTATACCCTCGGCTTTTTTGCCTACGGCTATCGGGGTAGCTTCGGTTAAATAAATCCGGCGAATGGTTGGGGCCATTTCGTCTTTTTGGGTGCGTATGTAGTCGCACTTTTCTAAGGCACTAACCCACGCGCTAATGGTGTCTTTATGCACACTGTAGAGGGCGGCAAAATGTTGATTACTTGCCCAACAATAGCCCCGTTTATTGCATAAGGCTGTTATTTCACCATAGAGTAATTTTGCGTTTGGCGGGATTCGCTTATCATACCGGACAGTTGCCGGAATGACGGCGTAATAGGCGGGTTCTAATTCCTGTTCCATACTTACAGGGTTTAAAGGATTGACCAAAAGAGCCGTACAAAAACGGCTATGATTGCGACGACGCAGAGTAGGCCGGTACACAGTACGCCGGTAGTATCGCGGTTGCTTTCGCTGTTGGGGTTATACATGGGAAAGGGTAGAGGTTTAATTCAGTGAATAATTGATAGGGGTAGTAATTGTGGACAGAAACGAATAGTATTCATTACAGGCCCGGCATATTGACGGGTCAGCGCGAATGGTTTTAAGTAGGGCTACTTCCAGCCAGAACCGTATAAACATTTCGTCTATAGCCGTATCGGTTTGGCGTTGATAATCGCGGTAATAGAGCCGTTTTGCTCGATTGCGGGCGGCTTTAATTAAGTCGAATCCGGTTAGGTTTTTGGCCGATACGGTTAAATCAAATTCGGCCAACCATAGCGTTAAATCTTCGGCGTATTGCCCCGGATTTTCCGCCCAGGCATCGGGCAGAAACGGCCCGAACAGTTCGATTAATTCGTGGGCCTGTATAAAGGCTGTTGGGTGAAAGTCTTCCATCTTACCCGACGATTACAAGGCCCAGCCATAGCAGAATAAACGCCGAAGCGATTACCAGAAGCCCGCCGAAATCATCGGCATACAGCAACCAGCGTTTACGAAACCAGCGACGAAGGCCGCGAAACCACGAGGGCGGAGTAACCAAGATAGCTACGTAAATACTTACGTTCATTAGTACGCAACCTAGAATTATGGCGTACATAAGACCATCAACGAAGGCGTTTAAAAGTACCATAGTAAGAGAGGGGGAAAGGCCCGACCAATCGGCCGGGCCGGTTAAGAATTAGTAAGAAGTTTTGCCGATTAGCAGGACGTTGATTTGTCCGATTAGGAGAGTTGCAACGGTAGAGACGGTAAACGATTTTTCAATCATTACCTCAATTGGAAACCATTCAAACACTGGGTTACAGCCGTCGTTATCAAATTCGTGACGGGCAATAACTTCGGCCCGGTATTCTAAGGCCCGATAACCCCGGCTCGTATTGTCGTCTATAAATTCGATAGCCCGGCAACCGTAAGGCCGATCTTTTTCGAGTAAGGTATCTAACGGGCTAAAGTCTTGATCGTCGTCAAGATGGGCAATCGTCAGAATTTGGGGGGCGGTAAGTGTCAGCGTTTCCATGTTTTTCTATCGTTGTTGAATTACAATGCTAAGTACGTATTAGTACGGTAAATTTGCAAGTAAATAGGCAAAAAAATAATCAATTATATTTTTTGTTTGCCGTACTATTGTGATTTGATGAACGTACATTCTGTAATTCTATTGCTTGGTTAGCCAGGGTAACAGGCTGAAATGATGCGTTTATCAACCTCTGAGCCGTCAATTTTTTGGGCCGCTAAGTAATTACGAATAGAAAAAAGGTCGTAATATGGCTTTGCTCCTTCGTACCTGTGAGCAATTTTATTTGATGTTGTCAACTGCCATAGTTTATCCTTTTTGCATCCTAAAGCCGTCATAGCCTGACTTCGGGTTATCCACCGTTTGCCCGTCAATAGCTCTTTTAAAAAGTCGTTTTCCTTTTCGACTCGTTCAATCCTCGTAACTAAATCGTTGAACTGTTCGATTGATGGTACTTGAAGCATAATCTATTGTTTTACAAGTAGTTTACGGGCGGTTTCGACGGCTTCATCTTGTTCGCTTTGTTGGTCGTCCTGTGCTTTTTGTAACATCCTTAGTAGTTCCTTTTCGCGCCGGGGGTTGATGGGTTTGCGCTGTGACCATTTAAAAATGGTTGTTCGGCTAACATTGCCGAAGGTCGTCAAACGGTCGATTGTAACCCGTTGAATCTGTTGCTTAATGCCGCTAAAAACGGCCTCGTCTGTCTGAATAGCAGATAATTCGTTTTTTAATCTTGCCATTTTCTTAACATTTATTTAGCATATTTACCGTACACGCGGCAAAGCAACCGTTTGTACTTCGCTCGGCAAATATGCAAAAAGGTACGGTTTATTTGAAAGAAAATTAAATAAATAATTTACTCAACCTGACTAGCATATGACAGCCATAGCGCACCATTCAGAAACAACCCCTTATAGACTTGTTTCATTTACTATGCTTACTTCTACGGAACAAACCAAGATAATAAGCCGCGTTCGACGGTTGATTGCGGAAAAGGCAGACGGCAAACAGACGAACCTTGCCCATGATGCAGACATACAGCCGTCTATGATGTCCCGACTATTAGCCGGGCATGAAGCGTTTAACCGGCGGTATTTGCTCAAAATAGAGAAAGCAACCGGGGCGCGGCTGGTTTGGTTAGAACAGGGTGTGGAGCCGATATATTACCCCGAAGGCAAAGTACCCGAACGCGAAGAAGCGGAGTTTCACGAAGGCAGTTTATTGCGGGCTTACTTGGATAGTAAGAACATCGAATATTCAGAATTTGCCCGTATGCTCAACAAAAGTAAAAACACCGTACAAGGTTATTTTAAAACCGAAGCCTTTAGTAAGTCGAATAAATCGTCTATTCTAAAGGCACTCAGCGCAACCGAAGCCGACGTATTCGGCGGGGTTCCTGCTTACCCGGCCCCGGCCCGGATTCGTCAGTATGTCAACGAAGAACCGGCCGCTACCTATGAGCGACTACGGCCGATTCGGGTAGATGATACCGATATGTTTAACGTGTTGCGTATTCCGATCAGAGCGCGGGCCGGGTTGGGTTATCACGCTTATTTTAACGAAAACCAAGACGAATTACAATATAACCGGGTTCCGGGCGGCAAGATATACCCAGGTGTACCGCCCGAACGTCACGTAATTGTAGAGGTAAACGGCGATTCGATGGAACCTGTAATGGAGCATGGTTACGAAATGTTGGCCTATGAGTTGCCACACGGCCACTTTCCCAACTATGTAAAATACATTATGGTCGATTTTCGAGACGAACTAACTATTAAGTCTTTGGCCGCTATTGATTACATCGAAGGCACGTTAACGCTACGAAGTCTAAACGGCGGGGCCGAAATGCGTATTTCGATGGATGAGATTAGAAAGGCATGGCACGTTTACGACTATTATAAAGCAAAATTGTAAGTATGAGCCGCGTAACGCTAAAGGTTTGCTTAAAACCCGACCCCAACGCCAATAAAGAACACGTTGTTAGGATTCGCATAACCAAAGACCGAACGCCCCGCTATTGGGCCTTAAATATATCCGTACCCAAATCGACCTTTAACGAGAAAGGCACGTTTAGTCTTCGTAACTGGATAAATTCAAAGCACCCCGATTACAAGACCTACAATGAACGCATACGGGAGCAATACCGGAAAGCGGAAAAGGCTGTAGAACAGTTTGAAAAGGACGAAGATGCGGCTTTTACCGTCGATCAGGTTATTAGCTTTCTAAAATTAGGCGGCAAACCCGATCTATTGATAGATTATTTTCAGGCCCATTTAGACCAACGCCGGAAACTAGCCGGTAGTGATTTACAGAAAATACGTACTTGGAGAGAATACGGGTTTTCATTTGACCGACTAAAGGACTTTTTGACCGATACAAAGCGGCTTAAACTACCTGTAAGGCTCTTAACGAAAGAAATTGTATTGGAGTATCGTACATGGTTGTCCGAACGGTACGCCCATAATACCATAACGCTTAAACTAGCCTGTCTTCGGAAAGTGGCTATTGAAGCCATGAAGGATAAGTACTTTCCCTTTGATAAGTACCCTTTTGACGGCGTTTCGACCGTCTTTAAACGTAAAACGGTTGTCCGGTTGAAAGAATCCGAAATTGATTTAATGACCGAAGGGGCGCGAACGGGTAGGCAGGGTAAATACGGACACGTAACCGACCGCGAACACGCCCGGCCTTGTGCGTTGCTTATGTACTATATGCAGGGTATTCGTATAGGCGATTTTGTACTGCTTCGTCGGTCAAACTACAGCGTAGAAGACGGCCAGCACCGAATAAAATACACGATGGGTAAATCTGATAAAGTCCGTAATGTGTTGCTACCGCCCGAAGCCGTTGAACTTATACAGCCGTATTTAAATAATGCAGACGGTACGCCCAAAAAACCGAAAGATTTCCTATTCCCTTATACAATTTCTACGCTCGATAAGCTAACGCCCGATGAACAGATAGTTTATATCAGGCGGGCAACAACCCGGCTAGGTCTGCAAATGAAACGACTAGCCAGCCAGGTAGGTATAGATAAAACAGTAACCCCGCACATTATGCGGCATAGCTTCGCGGATTTGCTTCGGCGTAATGGGGTCGATTTGCTGACTATACAAATGACGCTTGGACACTCTGACCCGCGAACGACACGCGGTTATTTAGAGGCCTACGATTTGGGGGCCGTTGATAGCGTTGTCGATTTATACAAGCGGAAAACAATAGGAAAACAATCTACAGAAACTACTAGAAAGAACCCCGAAGCCAGCGAAGGCGAAGGAATAGAATAAGCTATAAACCGAATAATTTAATCTAAGGGCTTCTGTTATCTACAATACGGCTATTTTTGCAAGAAATCAAGTTATGCGGCTGAAAAGCCGACGAATCCATTGCTATCGTTAGCGGCCTTCCTGCCGCGTTACCATTATGGCCGACTACAATCACCGCGAAACCGAACAAAAATGGCAACGGTTTTGGGACGAACACCAGACCTACCAGCCCGAAGCCAACACCGACAAGCCAAAATACTATGTGCTCGACATGTTTCCGTACCCATCAGGAGCCGGATTACACGTTGGTCACCCGCTTGGCTACATTGCGTCGGACATTGTGGCCCGGTATAAGCGACTGAAAGGGTTTAATGTCCTGCATCCGATGGGTTTCGACTCGTTTGGGCTTCCGGCCGAACAGTATGCCATTCAGACCGGACAGCATCCGGCCATCACCACCGAGCAAAACCGCGTTCGGTATATCGAGCAATTAAAAAATATTGGCTTTAGCTTCGACTGGAGCCGTGAAGTGCGCACGTCCGATCCAGCTTATTACAAATGGACGCAGTGGATTTTTATGGAGTTGTTCCGGTCGTGGTACAACCGCGATACGGATCGCGCTGAACCCATTGAAACCCTGCTGGAAAAATTTGCCACCAACGGAACTACGGACGTCAATGCCGTTTGTGATGACGACCGCGACGGCGGACCGGCACCAACGTTTACAGCCGCCGAATGGAATGCGATGTCGGCAGAGGAGTCCTATAAAATTACGCTGAAATACCGCCTGACCTACCTGGCTGATGCCGTTGTGAACTGGTGCCCGGCATTAGGAACCGTGCTGGCCAACGACGAGGTGAAAGATGGGGTTTCGGAACGGGGCGGCTATCCGGTCGAGCAGAAACTGATGCGTCAGTGGATGATGCGGATTACGGCCTATGCTGATCGCTTGCTGACCGGCCTGGACACCATAGACTGGACCGAATCGTTGAAAGAACAGCAACGCAACTGGATCGGTAAAAGCGTAGGCGCAAGCGTGAAGTTTCCAGTAGCGAATACTCCTAACGACTATATCGAAGTCTTCACCACCCGCGTGGACACCATTTATGGGGTAACCTTTATGGTGTTGGCTCCCGAACATGAACTGGTACATCAGTTGACAACACCCGAACAGCATGAAGCTGTGGAAGCTTATGTCAATGCCGCCAAAATGCGTTCTGAGCGGGATCGTATGGCCGAGACGAAGGTTATTTCGGGCGTATTTACGGGTAGCTATTGCATCAATCCGTTCAATAGCGAGAAGGTGCCTATCTATCTGGCCGATTACGTACTGGCCGGATATGGTACGGGAGCTGTGATGGCAGTACCGTCGGGCGATCAGCGTGACTGGAACTTTGCCACCCATTTTGGATTACCCATCATTCCCATTCTGGATGCACAGAAAGACATTGATAAACAGGCCGACAATACGAAGGAAGGCCATTATATCAATTCAGGCATCATCAATGGCATGACGTACAAGGAGGCAACGGCCACTTTGATTGCATGGCTGGAAGAGCGGGGATTGGGTCGTGGAAAGGTCAATTATCGGATGCGGGATGCCGTATTCAGCCGTCAGCGCTATTGGGGCGAACCTGTGCCCGTGTATTTCAAAAATGGTGTCGACGGTCAACCGTTGCCCTATGTGATTGACGAGAGTGATTTGCCGCTGGAATTGCCTGCTATCGACAAATACCTGCCGACCGAAACGGGCGAGCCACCCCTGGGCCGTGCTGAAGGGTGGAAATATAAAGGGGAATATGAGTACGAATTGAGCACCATGCCGGGCTGGGCTGGCTCGTCGTGGTACTGGTATCGCTACATGGACCCGAATAACGATACAACCTTTGCCAGCAAAGAAGCGATCAATTACTGGCAGAATGTGGACCTCTACATCGGCGGTACTGAACATGCAACAGGACACCTGCTATACAGCCGTTTCTGGAACAAGTTCCTGAAAGACCGGGGTTATGTGCCGCAGGAGGAACCGTTCAAAAAGCTGATTAACCAAGGCATGATTCAGGGCCGGTCAAATTTTGTGTACCGAATAAAAGGTACCGGGCAGGAGGGTGTTGCCCCCGTTTTTGTCTCGCTAAATCAAATCAACGGACAGGAAGTAACGCCCTTGCATGCTGATGTAAATATTGTTGAAAACGATGTCCTGGATCTGGATGCCTTCAAAGCGGCTCGCCCTGATTTAACGGAGAACGCTGAGTTTATCACTGAACCCGATGGTCGTTACATCGTTGGCGCTGAAGTTGAAAAAATGTCGAAATCGAAATTCAACGTTGTCAACCCCGACATGATTGTTGAAAAATACGGTGCAGATGTTCTTCGGCTGTATGAAATGTTCCTGGGGCCACTGGAGCAGGCAAAACCCTGGAATACGAATGGCATTGATGGTGTATATCGGTTCATTCGGAAGTTCTGGCGGTTGTTTTATAAGGATAACACCGATGGTAGTAGCACCTGGCTGGTGACCGATGAACAGCCTACACCTGCCGAACTGAAGATTTTGCACAAGACGATTCAGAAGGCCGAAGGGGACATTGAACTGTATTCGTTCAATACATCGGTCAGTGCATTTATGGTCTGCGTGAATGAGTTAACAGCGTTAAATTGTCGCAAACGGGCCATTCTGCAGGATTTGGTGCTGATTCTGTCGCCTTATGCGCCACACATTACGGAAGAGTTGTGGGCTGCGCTGGGCAACGAACCCGGCACCATTTCCAAAGCGAAATTCCCGACATTTAACTCGGCTTATCTGGTAGAAGATGCCTTCGAATATCCGATTCAGATCAATGGGAAAGTGCGTACCACCATCAGCTTCTCGCTGGATCGCGCACCAACCGAGATCGAGAAGGAAGTACTGGCTGACGAAATCGTTCAGAAGTGGCTGGATGGAAAGTCCCCGAAGAAAGTGGTCGTCGTTCCCAAGCGTATCGTGAACGTGGTGATATAATATAAAAAGGGCGGTTCAGTGGACCGCCCTTTTTTGTTATGAATCGTTAGGCTAATGGCGTTTGGCTTTAAGCAACTATACACGAACTTACGAAATGGGCATATAACTTGTCTGCTGAGTCGCCAGTGCATCGCGTACCTGTGCGGTCAGGGTAAGGGAATGTTTCCGGGCTTCGTGGTCGAAAATAGGAGCGGAGAGGATGAATTCATCCGCCTGGGTCTGTTCCAGAAAGGTACGTAACTGACGCTGTACCGTTTTAGGAGAGCCAACCAGTGCATATTTAAAGACCGACTCGATACCCGCCAGTTCATAATCCGGCCATTGAGCCGTCAGATCATCGACGGGCGGTTGCATTTGGCGGGCTTTTCCCCGGCGTATGTACAAAAACTGCTGTTGAACCGAAGTGAACAATCGCTCCGCTTCCCGGTCGGTATCGGCTACAATCACATTCGCGGCTACCATCGCGTAGGGTTTATTCAGTTGGGCCGATGGGGTGAAATGAGTACGATACATATGCAGAGCATGCATCAGATCTTTCGGGGCAAAATGCGAGGCAAATGCATAGGGTAGCCCAAGCATAGCCGCCAGTTGGGCACCAAATAAGCTCGAACCGAGTATCCAGATCGGTACATTGAGTCCATTGCCCGGTACAGCCTGCACAAACTGGTTGGAGTCGTCGGGCTGAAAATAGTGCATCAGTTCAACCACATCCTGTGGGAATGTATCGGGGCCGGTGGCATCCCGTCGTAAGGCGCGGGCGGTGGCCTGATCAGATCCTGGAGCCCGGCCAAGACCCAGGTCGATCCGACCCGGATAGAGCGATTCCAGCGTACCGAATTGTTCGGCAATCACCAGGGGCGAATGATTGGGCAGCATAATACCACCCGACCCT
>Ga0209933_1001655_pt1 | contig 18205 bp, 19 predicted proteins | sample ThiBiot_300_biof_FD_183944 | JGI IMG/M metagenome (GOLD analysis project Ga0209933, IMG submission 183944) | Wastewater bioreactor microbial communities from Cape Town, South Africa - Thiocy_cont_300_biof (SPAdes) | ecosystem: Engineered > Bioremediation > Thiocyanate > Unclassified | place...
CCCTGATTCTAGTCGAACACCCGTGCGATTTCTACGTGTTTGCACAGTTCAGGACACTTTCGGTGTTGCCTGGGGGTTGAGTCGCCCGGGGTGCAGGGTCAGGTCCGACCGCGGGCCTGAGGTTGGTTCCGGGTACAGGGCCGGGCACGACAGGATGATCTGAGTGTTCGGCGCGGGGACCAGCTGACGTGGGGCCGGTCGGATGCGGCCGCTCGCGGGCGACCGCGTCGCACGGACCCCCACCGGATACGCCGAGACCGAGCACGGCCACGGCGGCGGCCACTCCGGGCCTTCCGGGCCTACGCCTGATCGCGACCTGGCACGTGCAGCCGGCCGACCGGCACGAAGACCGGCCGCGGACCCACGGGCCGCCCCACCACCAGGTCCTGCTCACGAACCAGAACCTGTCGCCGTGATCTGGGCCCACAGCCACCGACCATCGACCTCGGAATCAGTCATCGAGGTGGCGCCGGCGTACCGGCGGCCAGCCGCGCAGACGCGTCGCGGAGCTCGGTGGTCCCGACGACCAGATCGGTGTCGAGATCGCCGAAGGGCGTGGCCGAACCTGGCCACGATCACGACCCCGGAACCAGCCAGCCGGCAGCGGTCCGGCCCGACCTCCTCCACGATCCCGTCGCCCGGCAGCGGCCCGGCCGCCTCGTCGTCGTCGTCGATCTGGCCATGCGGCCCCACAACTCCGGGCACTGGACGATCGAGGGCTCCCGCACGTCGCAGTTCGAGCAGCACCTGCGCGCCGTGCTCGACTACCCGCTCGGCGCCACCACCCCCACCGCGCGCCGTGGTCATGGCCAACGTCCTCGGCGCTGGCCCACCACCAGGGGGACTGCGCTCGCCGCAACGGTCGTGTGCGGCTGAGCTACCGGTCGATCCTCCGATAACACAGGTGCACGGTGCCGTCGCGGAAGACGCGCTGCTCGACGAGCCGCAGCCGCAGGTCCGAGCCCGTCGGGAAGTACGGCTTGCCACCGCCGAGGACTGCGGGCAACACCCTCGGCCGGAACTCGTCGATCAGGTCCAGCAGCGACGCGGCCAGGCCGGCACCTCCGACGGCCAGGTCGCCGTCGGTCTCCTGCTTGAGCCGGACCACCTCGTCGATCGCGTCGGCGCGCCGCACCAGCCGGCACCCGGGCGGGACCGACTCCAGCGAGTCGGAGAACACGATCCGCGGCGTCGCGACGTACAGCTGGGCGAACTCCGCCTCCACCTCGTGCCCGTCGGCCCGCTCGGGCGCCGTCCAGAACTCCTCCATGACGTCGTAGAGGCCGCGGCCGAACAGGAACGCCGCCGTCTCGCGAGCCTGCTGGTTGGCGAAGCGGTGCACCTCCTCGTCCGGACGGGAGAAGGCGATGCTGCCCGTCCCGTCCTCGATGTAGCCGTCGAGGGAGATGCTCATCGCGTAGCTGAGGATGCCCATGAGGATGTAGACCGCCGGGCTCTCCCGAACTCATCGACGGTGGACCTTGACCCTCCCGCAGCGAGAGAGATCACGGTGGCCGCAGGGACACCACAGCAGTCACCTTCCCCCGGCCGAGCTCCCCGAGCCGATCACCGACTACCTGGTCGTACACCGGGTGCACGATGTCGACACGGCTGTCCGGCTCTGCACCCCGACGCCGAGGTGACGGACGAAGGGCACACCCACGTCCGCCACGTGGGCGCCGGTCGCTCGTGCCCTGATCAGGCGGCCGGCACGGCCGTGGGGTCCATCCACATGACCTGCCAGCCATGGCCGTCGAGGTCGAAGAAGCTGCGCGAGTACATGAACCCGTGGTCCTCGGCCCCGTCGGCCTCGGTGCCGCCCGCGGCGAGGGCCGCGTCGCAGATCGCGTCGACCTCGTCGCGCGTCGGCGCGCTGAAGCAGTAGAGCGCCAGCGCGTGCGTCGTGGGATCGGCGATCGGCAGCTTCGAGTGCTGCGCGAACGTCTCACGGCTCAGCAGCATGACGAAGGCCTGCTCGCCGACGAGCATGCAGGCGGCGTTGTCGTCGGTGAACGCGGGGTTGAAGCTGAACCCGAGCTTCGCGAAGAACGCCGTGCTGCGCTCGAGATCAGCGACGGGCATGTTCACGAAGAGCATCCGGCCGGGGTTGGTGGTCGTGGTCATGACGGGCTCCAGTCGACGTTGCGGTGAGGTCCAGCAGGAGGACCGGGCCGGCCCGCGGATCTCATCGGTCTCGGGGCGATGTCGAGGTCGGGGCACACCTTCGCCTAGGGAGAGGTGGTGCGCCCCATCACGAAGGTCCGGGCGCTGACCACCCCGGAAGGCGCCGGCCGCCCTCGAACGGGGCCGCGTCGCGGGCCTGCGGACGCTCGCCGACGAGCCCGGCGTCGCCCGCGCCGGCGACCTCGTGCTGACCGCAGTGACCAGCGCACCCATCGCTGGTCGACCGTTGTACGCCGCCCTCCGCGCGCTCCCGGCACCCGACGAGCAGTACGCCTCGTCGTCGACATCGGGCCGGTCTCGGCCGCCATCCCCACGCTCATCCCCTGGTAGCGGCCCTGCCGTCCCGGACCTCGATGGCGCGGGTCGCGAGCAGGTGGAGCTGGCACGGCCAGACGTAGTGCCCCGCCTGCCGGCCCGACGAGCACACCACGCAGCGGCCGGAGCCGTCGTCGGCGTGGACGGCGAGCAGCCGCTCGGCCACGCCTGCCATCCGGGCCAGTTCGACCGCCAGATGGTGCCACTGAACGTCGGCGTCCATGCGCTGCCCCAACCCGTCACAACTCGCACATCAGATGACAAGCAGTCATGATACGTGATGTTACTGATGTCGAGTAGGAACGACTGACGATCAGCACTTACGGTCTGTAGTCATGGCGGACGAGGGGCCATTGCTGTTCACGGCCGAGCTGGCGAAGCGGTTACGCGTCGCCGCCGGCACCGTGCAGCGCTGGCGTCGCGACGGCCTCATCACCCCCGCGCTCGTCACACCCGGAGGGCAGGCGCGCTGGGTGGAGGCGGACGTCCGCGACCAGCTCCGGCGCCTCGACGAGCAGCGCCAGTTCGACGCGGTGGCCGAGCCGGATCCCGGCTTCAGCCAGGGAGATCCGGACTGACGCTGCGCCAGCCATCGCCTGTGACGATCACGTGGTCGAGCAGGCGCAGATCGAGGCCGCGGGCCGCGGAACGCAGGCGGGCGGTGACGGCCACGTCCGCGCGACTCGGGTCGAGCGTTCCACCGGGGTGGTTGTGGGCCAGCGCGAACGCCACCCCGTCGTGCCGCAGCACCAGCGACAGGATCTCGCGGACCGGGACGACGCATCCGGAGGAGCCACCGCGGGCCACGGTGAGCACCCTGGTCAGCCGTTGCCCGTGATCGGCGACGAGCAGGACGACCTGCTCCACCCGTTCCCGTCCGATGAGCGGCGCCGCGACGGCGGCGACGTCCGCGGACGTGCGCAGCAGCCGGCTCCGCGTGGCAGAGGCGGCCCGGTCCGCGAGGGCGAACGCCACGACGAGCCGCGACGCCTTCGCCGGGCCGACGCCCCGGCGGCGCGCCAGCTCGTCGACGGCGGCCCTCGCGAGACCTGCCATCCCACCCCACTCGGCCAGCAGGGCCTGGGCGAGGGAGAGGGCGCTCTCACCCGAGCCGCCGGTCCCGAGCTGGATCGCCACCAGTTCGGCGTCGGACAACGCGCCCGCCCCGAGCGTCGCGAGACGCTCCCGCGGGCGGTCGTGCACGGGCAATGAGGGAATCGCCGCCCCCCACATCACGACGGCCCCGTGGGTCGATGTGGCATCCGGCAAGTGTGACCGACCACGGACGTCGCCGGCTGCGGTTTCACAGAAGTCACACGCCGCCTGCCCGGTCCACCTCTGTGCTCCTACCCCTGGCGGGCGGGGTCGCTCCGAGGGGAACGTCGCGGTGTCGGCGTCGGGGGCGACAGGCGAGGATCCCGAGCACACCGGCCACCGTCACCGCGGTGGCGACGAGCAGTGCGGTGTCGAATCCCTCGAGGAGCCCGGCCGGGCCGGCGGCAGGCCGGGCCTCGTTTGCGATGACGGCGACCACGGTGGTGCCGATCGCGGATCCGACGTAGCGGGCGGTGTTGTTGGCCCCGCTGCCCATCCCGGCGCGGCCGCGCGGCGCACTGGCGACCGCCTCACGGCCGAGTACGGAGTTCACGACACCGGTCGTGATCCCGGCGACGAGCAGGCCGGGGACGTAACGCCAGGGCGAGGACCCGGGTGCCGCTCCCACCAGCAGCAACTGGCCGACGGCGACCACGGTGAGGCCGATCCCCAGCTGCGTCAGCCCGCTCCAGGACGTCGGCGCGACCGCGCAGATCCATGCCTGCCCTTCGAGCCCGGTACCCAGCGCCGATGCCGGCAGCGTCGCCAGCGGGGTGGTGAAGACGACGAGCGAGAGGAACGTCGCCGAGGACGCGACGGCGACCGTCGCCCGGTCCGTGCGACCCATCTAGTGGCCTCCCGTCGGCGCTGCGGACCCGACTGCGGGCCGCCGCCAGGCGACGACCCGTCCGGTGGTTCGTTGCCGCAGCTCACCGTGCTGGTTGATCGTGTCGTAGGCGAGGGTGACGCTGCCGCGACCCGGGCGTGTCTCCGAGTGGGTGATCGCACCGACCGAGATCTCCAGGTGCAGGACGTCGCCGGGACGGGTGGGACTCGGCCACTCGAGGTGGATCTCGCTCCCGATCACCCCCGTCGCGATCGGGAACGAGCAGTCCAGCAGCCGCATCGTGATCGCGGCGGTGTGCCAGCCGCTGGCCGCCAGCCCGCCGAAAAGCGTGCCCCCGGCTGCGTCCTCGTCGAGGTGGAACGGCTGGGGGTCGTAGCGGGTGGCGAACTCCTGCACCTCCGCGGTCGTCACCTCGTACGTCTCGCTCCGGAAGGTCATACCCTCCGCGAGATCGTCGAGCCATAATGTCTCCACCCCGGTGCCGGGGGCGACCGGACCTGAGATTTTCACGAAGTACCTCTCACCGAACGTCAAGGGTCGGGTTCCGCCCCGGTCGGCGGCGAGCTCGATCCGATAGAGAAAGAGAAGTCACGGCCCGTCGATCGCTGTGTGTCGATCGCTGTGCACGTCGCCATTCCGATGGTTCCGGGAAAGCGGATCGCATCACCGTGGCCGGAACGCGCCGTCCACATCACCGAAGGGGTCCGCGTCGGCGAGCGAGTCGAAGGTGCCCTTCTCGATCACCTCGACCGCGGCGCGCCGGGCCAGCGAGTACGCGGCCTGGGCGACGGCCTGCCCGACGGTCACCCGGCGCACGCCCGCGGCCCGCAGATCGTCGACGCTGGGGGCGCCCGGCCCCGCCATGGCGTTGACCGGCAGGTCGACCCGGCTGGTGAGCGCCGCCAGCCTGTCGAGGTCGAGCAGGCCGGGCACGAAAAGCGAGTCCGCGCCGGCGTCGGCGTAGGAACGGGCCCGGGCCACCACGTCGTCGAACCGCCCGGCTTCCGGCCCGACCCCGAACAGGTACACATCCGTTCGAGCGTTGATGACCAGCTCGGGCAGGCCTGCCGCGGCAGCGGCCTCCCGTGCGGCGCGGAGCCGGGAGACCTGGTCGTCAGCGGCGAAGAGTGGGCCACCCGGGGCGCGGGAGTCCTCCAGATTGATGCCGACGGCGCCGGCCCCGATCACCCCGGCGACGGTCTGCACGACGTCGTCCTCGCCCGGTCCGTACCCGCCTTCGACGTCGGCGGAGACGGGGAGGTCGACCGCGGCCGCGATCCGCGCCACGGCGTCGACCATCTCCGCGCGGGTGAGGTTCTGCCCGTCCGGGCGACCGAGGCTCCAGGACACCCCGGCGCTCGTGGTGGCGATCGCCCGTGCTCCGCCGGCGGCGATGAGGGCCGCGCTCGCGGCATCCCAGGCGTTGGGGAGCACCAGCACGCCGTCGGCCTGCAGGGTGCGCAGTGCAGCGGCTCTCGCCCGCTGCCGATCGGTGACCATCGTCGTTCCCTTTCGTTGAGTAGCGATTCGCTACCCATCTAACGGCGGCGATGATTCGCCCGTCAAGGCGCCCCCGAAAAATCGGCTGACTTGGAATTTCCGCGTCACCGGCGAACCCTCACTTGGCCTTTCCAAGGCACCTCCGACTTGGATTTTCCTTTCCAGGCCACGCGCCCACACGACACATTTCCCGGCGTACGCTCGATTCGTGTCACACCAGCACCCACTGTTCTCGACGACCCGCGCCGACGTGATCGACCACGAGCGCACCGGCGGTCTCGACGTCGCCGTCGACAGCGGCTTCGCCTCCGCCGAACGGATCCAGCTCGACGAGACGTCGTGGATCGTGCACGTGCACGGCTGGCTCTCCGGGGACGACGAGCTGATGCGCCACCTGATGGCCCATGCTTCCTGGGAGCAGCGGTCACGGTGGATGTACAACCGTGTGGTCGATGAGCTGGTACCGCGACCACACCGACGGCACGGGCTGGCACGCCGACCGCCCCGCCGACAGGCTCGACCGCGCCGTGATCCCGGTGCTGAGCCTCGACTTCAGCCCGCACCAGCCTCAGATCGCGTAGCGGTAGGAGATGTGCTCCCCGTCGACGACGGCGTCGTCGGAATCGACGAACTCGACCCGCACAGGCTTGTCCTGCTCCAGGGTGCGGCCGACCTCGGTGAGGCCGGACCCGCTGGGACGGTGGACGTCACCCCACTGCTGCAGGGCCGCCAGCACGAGCCGCATCTCCCGGCCGGCCTGGGTGAGCTCGTACCGGGGGCGGGCGCGGCGCCCGGGCTCCTTGTACGACTGCCTGGTCAGCAGTCCCTCGTCCACCAGCTTGGTCAGGCGCTGGGTGAGGATGTCGGTCGCGATGCCGAGCAGGTCCTGGAAGTCGGTGAAGCGCGAGACCCCGTTGAGGGCCGCCTCGCAGAGGATGCGCAAGGTCCACTTGTCCCCGACGATGCCGAGCACGCGGGCGATCGTGCAGACCCGCTCGTCCTCCTGCCCGGAGGCCGCCACCCCGTGCGGGACCGTCTCGGCCTCGGCTGCAGAGTCCACCGTCGTCATGCGTCCGACGGTACAACCTCGCCACGACACTCATCGCGGTTCGACCGGGAGGCACACCATGACCGCGCACCACGAGACCCGAGCGAGGGCGTTCGCCCGGCTCCACGACGGTCCGACCCCGTTGCTGCTGCCGAACGCCTGGGACGTCACGTCCGCCCTCGCGTTCGCGCGGGCCGGCCACCTGGCTGTCGGAACCACCAGCTTCGGTGTCGCCGCGTCCGACGGCCGCCCGGACGGTGGCCGCGCCACCCGTGATTCCACCCTGGCCCTCGCCACGGCCCTGCGCCACCTGCCGATCCCCCTGAGCGTGGACATCGAGGACGGCTACCACGACGACCCCGCTGCGGTCGCCGACGACGTCGCGGCCCTCGCCCACGCCGGCGCCGTGGGCGTCAACATGGAAGACAGCACCGCCGAGGCACTCATCGAACCCGCGCGGCACGCCGCGAAGATCGCCGCGATCAAGGACCGCTGCCCGGCGGTCTTCCTCAACGCGCGCGTCGACACCTACTGGCTGGGTCAGGACGCCACCCCGGAGCACACCCTCGCCCGCGCCGAGGCCTACGTCCGGGCCGGGGCCGACGGTGTGTTCCTGCCCGGCCTCACCGACCCTGCCGTCCTCCGCGAGGCCACCCGGACCCTGCCCGTGCCGGTCAACACCCTCGTCGTCCCCGGTCTCACCCTCGGTCAGCTCGCCGACCTGGGCGTCCGGCGCGTCAGCACCGGGTCGCTGCCCTACCGGGCCGCGATCCACGCCGCCCTCGACGTCGCGTCGGCGGTTCGCGACGGTCGCACCCCACCGCCCGGAATCCCCTACTCGGAGCTCCAGACCGCCCTCGTCGACCACACCACGAGGTGAGTCCGCATGCCGGAGCTGCCCGAAGCCGAGTCCGCTCGCACCGTCATCGCACGCTCCGCCCTCGGTCGCCGGATCGTCGACGTCGACGACTCCGACAGCTACGTCTGCCGCCCGCACGAACCCGGTGAGCTGCGCCATGCGCTGGAGGGAGCGACGCTGCGCGCCGCTCATCGCAGGGGGAAGTCGTTGTGGTGCACGGTCGACACCGGGGGCGTCCTCGGGGTGCACCTGGGCATGTCCGGCAAGATCGTCATCGCGGCGGCGGACGGCACCGAGGTGGACGGCGGTGACAACTGGGAGTTCGGGCGCCTGCCCGGCGACTACCGGCATGCCCGGTTCTCCCTGACCTTCCGCGACGGCGGAGCGCTGCACCTGATCGACCCGCGCCGGCTGGGCCGCATCCGGCTCGACCCGCACCTCGACGACCTGGGCCCCGACGCCGCCGACATCGACCTCCCCCCCTTCCTCTCGGCGCTGGGGACCGGCCGGACTGCGATCAAGGCTCGGCTGCTCGACCAGCACGCACTCGCCGGCATCGGAAACCTGCTCGCCGACGAGATCCTCTCCCGGGCAGCGCTCAACCCGGCCCGGCCGGTCCGCTCGCTGTCCGATCAGGAACGAGCCCGGCTCCACGAGTCGGTCGTCGGCGCGGTCGGTGATGCCCTGACCGGGGGCGGCGTCCACACACTTGCCTCGGTGTCACAACGCCACAGCCGCGGCCGATGCCCGGTCGACGGAACACCACTCCTGAAGTCCTCCGTCGGCGGCCGCACGAGCTTCTGGTGCCCCCGGCACCAGGGTGCACTACAGCCATCACGGCCAGAAAGATGAATGGAGCCGCCTTTGGGGAGTCGAACCCCAGACCTACGCATCACGAGAGATTTCGTCACCGGGTACACCGTGCACACTCAGTCCATCCGTGCACGTCACCGGTCCCATCGTGCTCAACCGAGAACACCGGTTTACTCCATTGGAGGCCACGCCAGCTGGCTGGAAGCGCGGTCATCACCTGGAGCCCGGCGTCTGCACGCGAATCAGGCAGTGCATCCTGCGATGCCGCCGTCCACGGGGAGAACGACACCGGTGAGATAGGACCCGGCGGGCGAGGCGAGATAGCGGATGGCGCCGATGATGTCGTCCGCAGAGCCGAGCCGCCGAAGCGGAATGGCCTTCTCGATCAGCGCTCGACCGGAATCCGACGCGAGCGCAGCGGCCGTCATGTCACTCGGGAACGCACCCGGGGCGACCGCGTTGACGAGTACGCCGTCCTGTGCGAGGACCGCGGCGAGGTGGCGGGTCATCATGTGCACAGCGGCCTTGCTCGCCGAGTAGGAGTAGTTCTCGAACACCGGTACCCGCAGCCCGTCGACCGAGCCGATGTTCACCACCCGTGCCGGGTGCTCGGCGCTCGCCGCGCGGCGCAGCGCGGGCAGCAGCGCCGTGGTGAGCTCGAACAGACCGACCACGTTGGTGCTCAGCACGCGGTCCCAACCCTTGCGGGGGAACGTGTCGAGCGGGGCGCCCCACGTCACGCCCGCGTTGTTGACCAGCACGTCGAGGGATCCGCCGAACTCCGCGTCCACAGCGTCGACCACGGCGGTGACTCCGTCAGCGGTGCTCACGTCCGCGGGCACTGCGGGACAGCCGAGCCGGGCGCCCGCGGCGCGGCAGGCGTCGGCCTTGCGGGAGGTCACCAGGACCCGGGCCCCGGCGTGGAGCAGGCCCTCGGCGGCCATCGCGCCGATCCCCCGGGTCCCACCGGTGACCACGACCGTCCGGCCGCCGACGTCGAACAGGTCCTTCGTCACGCGTCCACCGCCGGGTTCCAGTCCAGGTCGGTGGTCACCGGCTCGGAGCCGACGGCCTGCGCTGCGGCGACGAGCGCCGGGCCGAGCAGGTCGGACTCGGTCATCCCCTCGACGGGGCAGCAGCGCTGCACCTCGTTCAGGATCCGCGGGGGGGTGTCGGCGACCCCGATCCCGGCGTGCTCGGCCCACTTCTGGGTGGAGTTGCGGAAGTACCGGGTCACGGTCGGGGGCACGATCTGGTTCGCCGGGTCGCTCATCGCCTCCTCGAGCGTCACGAACTGGACGCCGACGGCCGCGTAGGCGGCGAGGACCTCGGCGTAGGCGTCGGCGGCGATCGGGGTCCCGTGGATGAGCGCGATGTGCGGAGGCTGCCGTCCGAACACCTCCTGGGCGGCAGCGGCCTGGTTGCGCAGGGCGTCGACCGCCGTCTCGGCGAAGCGCCGCCGCACCCATGCCGCGGCCTCGGTGTCCCCGGTGACCAAGGTTCGCAGGTAGGCCACGAGGAACTGCACGTCGTAGAACCAGTGGGTGATCGGCGCGGGCAGCAGGCCGCGGCGGACGAGGTGGGTCTGCACGTGGTCGGTCTTGTCCCGCGTGTCGCCCCACATGTCGAAGGCGTAGCGGAAGTACCGGGTGGGGGCCTTCGCCAACCACGGTTCGAGAATGTCGACGTTGCGGTCGAGGTCGGCGACGTACGACGCGGCGTCGGTCCAGTTGAGGCTGGCGTGGCTGTGGGTGTGCGCCGCGACGTGGTGGCCGCGGTCGGTCCAGTGGTCGAGCGCCGAGAGCCAGTCCGGGTGGTCCTCGACCGGCGCGGTCGACGTGAAGGCGTACACCTCGGGGACCCGGTACTGCTCGAACGCGTCGCACAGTCGGCCGAGCACGATGTCGGGGTCGTAGCCGGGAGGGAAGCCGGCCCCTCTCCACATGAACGGGTCGTCGAGCGTGACGGCGAGCCGCAGTGGCTCCTGCGCGCGTCCGCTCTCGTCGATGAGCGCGGTGGTGTCGGTCATGGGTCGAGCGTGGGGGACGCCGCAGGATCCCCGCGACGCGTCCGGCGCACACCGCCCGGTGTGGTCTCGCCACACCCGACCGGACCGCGGGCGACCCTACGATGCGCCCATGCCGAACTCCGGGACCGGAGCCAGGTCGACGACGCCGTCGCACCCACCCATTGCGGAGTTCGTCACCTGGCTCGACCAGCGCGTCGCCCGCATCGTCGACGACATGTACGCCGCCGTCGTCGCCGCCACGCCCTCCGTGGTGCGCGACGACGAGGACGTGCGGCTGCTCCGCGAGGCCCTGGACTCCCACATGCCGCTGCTGAGGGACGCCGCGCAGTCGGCGACACCCAGGGTGGGTGTGCAGCTGGGCCGGCCCGCGGAGCGCTGGTCCCGCCGGCTCGCCAGGGCCGAGACCGACCTGGCCGACCTGGTGCTCGCCTACGACGCCGCTGCAGACGTGATCGTCGCGACCTTCGCGGCGCACCTGCGTGAGAGCGGAGTGTCCGACGCCCGCCGGGCCGACGCCCTCGAGACCGTGCTGGACCGGCTCTTCCGCTACCTGCGCACCGCCTGCGCCGCCGCGACCGCGGCCTACGTCCAGGAGCGCGAGCTCCTGCGCCAGCGCGACGCCTCCGACCTGCGGGCGGTGATCGTCGACGTGCTCGCGGGGACAGCGGACAGCACCGCTGCCGAGGCACGTCTGGGCTACCGCTTCGCCGACACCCACACCGCCTTCGTGATCTGGGGATCGCACGCCACCTCCGCCGAGCTCGACCGCGCCGTCGCCCGGCTCCGCGCCGTCGTCCGTCCCCGTCAGCTCGTCGCGGTTCCGGACGGACCCACGGCCGTTCACGGCTGGTTCTCGGGCGGCGGCGTCGAGGCCTGGATGTCGGGCACCTCGGGATTGCGCCTCGCCCTCGGCAGCCCGCACCCGGGCCTCGCCGGGTTTCGGGCCTCGCACCGGGAGGCTGTCGAGACATGCAAGCTCGCCACCCGCTGGGTCGACGGCCCAGTGGTCCGGTTCGACGACGTCGTGGTGCTCGCCCTGGCCGACGGCACCCCCGGACTCGCCGCGCCCTGGGCAACCGCGCGGCTGGGTGCCCTCGCCGACCCCGCCCACTCCGACCTCCTGCAGACCCTCCGGATCTGGCTGGCCGAGCTGGGCAGCCCGACCCACGCGGCACGCAGGCTCACCGTGCATCCCAACACGGTCGTGAAACGGCTGGAGCGGATCGCGGCGCTGCTCCCGGTCCCGTTGGATCCGAGGTCCGCCGTACTGCGGGTCGCGGTGGAACTCGCACCCCTCACCCGAGGCTGACCACGAGCTTCCCCACGTGGCCGCCGTCGAACGACCCGACGAACGTCGGGACGACGACGCTGTCGAAGCCCTCCACCACGGTCTCGAACGCGCGCAGCCGGCCCGTCTCGACCTGCGCGCCGAGTTCGGCCTCGCACCGCGCCGCGCGGTCGGCGTGGTCGACCACGATGAACCCCTCCGCCCGGATGCGCTTCGTCACCAGCAGGCCGAAGTTCCGCGGCCCCGGAGGCCGGACGACGTCGTCGTACCCGGCGATCAGCCCGCACAACGCGATCCGGCCGCGGTTGTTCATCCGGTCCAGGACGGCTTCCATCATCGGGCCCCCGACGTTCTCGAACACCGCGTCGACCCCGTCCGGCGTCGCGTCGCGGAGCTGGTCCGCCCAGTCGTCGGCCCGGTGGTCGACGACCGCGTCGACGCCGAGCTCGTCGGTGAGCAGCGCGCACTTGCGCGGCCCGCCCGCACTCGCGACGACGCGCGCCCCCGCGAGTCGGGCCAGCTGGACGGCGGCCGAGCCGACCGCGCCCGCGGCGGCGGAGACGAACACCGTCTCCCCCGGCCCGCGGCGAGCAGATGTCCCCCGTGCCCACCCACGCGGTCAGGCCCGTCATGCCGAGGATGCCGAGCCGGGCGGTCGACGCGTCGGGCGGGTCCGTGCCCGGACCCCGCCCTCCGGGCAGCGCTGTCGGGGGACCTGGACCTGCGCGAAGTCGGAGTCGCGGACCCGGCCGTGCGGACGCTGGGCGAGAACGACGGAATGAGGCACCTCCCCAGGCTGGGGACGGCGCCGACGTCCGACCATGGTCCGGGGCACCACCGTGCGGTGGCGGCCGGGCCCATCGCGGGTGGGATCCGACGGACCTAGCGTCCGAGGGATGCCGGACACGGTCATCTCCGCCTTCGCCGCACACGTCACCGCCCAGCCGGACGCCGTCGCCCTCAGCTCGGGCGACGGCTCGGTGCGCTGGACCCGGCGCGAGTACGCCGAGAAGGCGGCGCGACTCGCGTCCGCGTTCAGCGCCCTCGGGGTCCGTCCCGGGGACACCGTCGCACTCCTGATCGGGAACCGGCCCGAGTGGCAGCTCAGCGACCTCGCGGCGCTACTGGTGGGCGCGGCTCCGTTCTCCCTGTACGTCACCGCGCCCCCGCCGGAGTCCGCCGAGCTCATCACCCGGGCACGCGCCCGTCTCGTCGTCGCCGATCCCGAACTGCTGCGCGACGACCACCTCCCGGCCGGCGTCCCCGTCGTCACCGTCGACGAGCTGGATCACCTGCCGACCGATCCCACGTTCGTGCCCCACGAGCCGGAGCCGGACGACGTCGCGACCCTGATCTTCACCTCGGGCACGACCGGGAAGCCGAAGGGCGTGGAACTCACCCACGCCGCGATCGTCTTCCAGCTCCGCGCCCTGGACTCCATCGTCGGCCTGGACGGCGGCACGACGGTCTCCTATCTCCCCCACGCGCACATCGTCGACCGGGTGGTCGGCCACTACGCCGCGCTGGTCGGCGGCACGAGCGTGACGACCGTGGCCGACCCGACCACCCTGTTCGACGTCCTCCAACAGGTCCGGCCGCGGCTGTTCACCTCCGTCCCCCGGATCTGGCAGCGCATCGAACGGCTGATGCGCGCCATGCTCCGCGACGGCGCCACGCACGAGCAGCTGGCCTCCCGGTTCGGGCTCGACGGCGCGCAGTGGCTGGTCACGGGGTCGGCGCCGCTACCGGCCTCGACCCACGAGTTCTTCGCCTCGATCGGTCTCCCCCTGCACGACCTCTGGGGCCTGAGCGAGACCACCGCCGTCGCGACCTACACCGGGCCGGACGACGCCTACCGGGACAGGGCCGGCACGGTCGGTCGCCCGCTCCCCGGCACCGCCGTCCGGCTCGCCGACGACGGCGAGATCCTGGTGCACGGCCGCCACCTCGCCCGCGGCTACCGCGACGATCCGCAGGCGACAGCGGACTCGTTCACCGACGGATGGTTCCGCACCGGAGACCTCGGGGAGTGGCGGGGCGAGCTCCTCACGGTCACGGGCCGGAAGAAGGACCTCATCATCACCGCGGGCGGTGAGAACATCTCACCCAGCCGGATCGAGGACATCCTCGCCGAGTCATCCCTGGTGGACCAGGTTCTCGTCATCGGCGACGGACGGCCCTTCCTCGTCGCCCTCGTGGTTCCCGATTTCGCCGAGCTCGCCCTTCGCGGCGTCCACGGCGACCCCGAGGAGGTCGTCGCCGACCCGAGGACCCGCGCGCTGCTCGAGACTGCGCTCGACACCGCGAACCAGAAGCTCGGCAAGGCCGAGAAGGTCCGAGCTCATGCCATCCTGCCGCGGGCCTGGACCGGCGACTCCGGCGAGCTCACCCCGACGCTCAAACTGCGTCGCGGGGCGGTCGAGCAGAGCAATCGCGCCCTCGTCGACGAACTCTATGCCGGCACCCGTCCGCGCGACCGACAGACCGACAGGACACCTGCAGGCTGACCACATGCGGAACGTCGCCGGCGAGGATCGTCGTGGGACGAGTTGCAGTCCGCCGGTGGCCTCAACCCGAATCCGGCCACCCGTGCCCACTCCTACCTGTGGTGCACGAGATGACGAACGCATCACGGGGAGGCCACGACGACGTCGACGCCGTGACCCGCGTAGGTCTCTGAACTGCGAAAATGGAGCCGCCTTGGGGAGTCGAACCCCAGACCTACGCATTACGAGACAGCACCAGTGCCGTCCGGGCCCGTCCACTGAGGTCCGGACGCGCTGGTCGCTGCCCTGATGCGACCGGCGGCGACTCGGCCAGACGCGCGCGAACTGCAACTACAACTGCAACCGCGCTGACCGCCTGACAACCGCGCTCCAAGATCGCGTCCGCACGCCGGACGCACCTCGGTCGAGCCTTCTCCGGAGGGCTCCCGATGATCGACCGCTCCCCCGCGCCTGTATCAATCGGCGCCGCTGATCCTGCCCGCTCGACGACACTGTCCACCGCGCCGGCTCCCGTCACCGTCCTCCCGTCCGCGCTTGACACCATTCACGGGACATCTGTGCCGGGCCGCCCTGCCCGACCGGCGCGGGCCACGGTCGGCGGCGGAGCCGGCCGGCCGGGGCGCGCCGGAGGCTGGAGCCCCGGCCTGGCCGAGCGCCGCCACGGCCGTGGCCGTGACCAGGCCGAGCCCGGCGGCCCGGCTGGGCTTGTCCCATGTGCCATATCTGTCCGAGGACCGGAACGGCCGGACGTCGACATCGAGCCGGCTCTGCTGTGGCAGCCGTCGTTCCCGAGCGCCGAGCTGGTCCAGCACGCGGCCGACCTGATCCCGCACTTCACGGCCGGCGCAGTGGGCGAGCAGGGAGTCCTGACCGAGGGCCCGCGGTGGGAGATCGTCGTCAGCCCCGGTGTGTTCCGCGTCCGCACCCGCGACTACGCCCGCGCGGAGCGCACCCACGAGCGCGCCGTCGAGCGACACCGCAAGCAGATCGACGTCGCTGCCACCTGGGAGGGCGACATGCCCGACGCCCTGCCGACCCGCGGCACGATCACGGCCTGGACGCGAAGGTCCCGCGCCCGGCTCGTGGAGCGGCTCTCGGACCTGGACTACACCTATCTCTACGGCCGGTTTCACATCTGCACCGGTTGCCGCAGGGAGTACGACGAGCACCTCGGCCACTGCCCGCGCTGCCGTTCCGCGGAACGCACCACGGAGGACCGGCGAGGCCGGTTGCCGGCCATGCTGACGCTGACTTACCCCGGCGACTGGCTGACCGTCGCCCCGGACGCCGGCACAGTCATGCAGCACTTCCAGGCGCTCTGCAAGCGCTACGCGCGAACCTGGGGCGAGCCGCTGCGGGGGCCGTGGAAGAAGGAGTTCCAGGGCCGCGGGGCGCCGCACTTCCATCTGTCGACCACGCCACCGATGGGCACCACGACCGTCCCCGATCCAGCCACCGGTCAGCCGATCCGCGTCGACTTCAAGCGCTGGCTCTCGATCACATGGGCCGACGTCGTCGGCCACCCCGACCCGGAGCAGCGCCGCCGCCACCTGCTCGCCGGCACGGGCGTCGACTACGCGCAGGGCATCAAGCTGACCGACCCGCGACGGATGGCGGTGTACTTCGCTAAGTACGGCACGGGCGGGAGCAAGGAGTACCAGCATCAGGTACCTCGCGAGTGGCTGATGACGGTTCTCGTGTGCACCGACTGCGGAGCGGGCTACGACCAGGATCGCGACGAGTGCCCCGACTGCGGCTGCCCGGACGCGGATGTCACCGAGGAGGGCAGCGTCGGCCGGTTCTGGGGCTACCGCGGGCTGCACCGCGAGCTGGCCATCCGGCAGGTGACGCCAGAGGTCGGGATCGCGGCCGGCCGGGTCGCGCGCCGCTGGTACCGGGCGAAGTGCCTCACGAAGACGATCAGCGTGCAGCGCATCGAGCAGTCAACCGGCCGCGTGACCTACCGGCGCAGCACCGTGCGGAAGGAGCTGTTCAAGCACGGACGGGGGTTCATCTGCGTTAACGATGGGTCGGAGTTCGCCTCCCAGCTCGCGTCGTACCTACGAGGCATGCGACCCCTCAGCGCAACCAGTGGACATGCCATCGCCCTCGTGTCGTCGAGGAAGGTCTGCACTCAAACCCAAGACCGACCATGCCTAGATCGCTAGGCCAATTGGCCCAACTCTACCGATCCCACCGAGTCGCTCTGAAGTAGCAGCGCTCTGCGACCGTACGGTGACAACGAGCATCAGGCAGCGCGCCTGACAACTCCCCCGCCCTACGGAGGCCCCGCACTGTGTACTTGAGCAAGCTCCTTGTTCGTGGTCTCCGAGCCAGCGCTGAGAACGACATCACCGTTCACCTGCCCGGCAGATTCAGCGTGATAGTCGGGACTAACAGCGTAGGCAAAACGACTGTCGCAGACGCAGCCTACATCGTTCATACTCGAACATTTCCCCGTCTCCCGAGAATTTCGTCCGCAGGTCTCGGCAGTGGTGAAAGACTAATTGAAGTCGAGTATAGCTTCGAGCCTCCAGGAAAACCCGAAGGGCCTCTCGGGCAACAAATCCAAAGCCAGACAGGCCGGAATGTCCCAGGAACGGTAGCTGCGACTTGGAGCAAAACCCTTGGACGAGACCTAGGATCGATCAGGGCTGAGACTCAGATCCGGAGCGAACACGCCGATTCCTTCCGGCTCGTATACCTTCCCGCGTGGCGCAATCCACTGGACGAACTCGCTCGGCGAGAGGCTCGGATCCTCATCGAGCTTCTACGATCACAGCAGCAGAACATGACCGGGAGCCGAAATCTCACAGATCTGCGGTCGCGCGCATCTAGACTCCTAGAGGACTTAGCTCGACACGGCTCCCTTGCCGCAGTCGAGGAGCGCATCGGACAGCATCTATCGGCGCTTTCGGCAGGTGTCAGCAAGAACTGGCCATACATTCGCGGACAGGTCATAGATGACGCCTACTTGGCTCGAGTTCTGGAACTGATGCTGGCAGCACTAGAAGGTCGAGAACACGCGCGCCCGCTTGAAGTTTCCGGCCTGGGCTATGTAAATCTCCTGCACATCGCAGTTACGCTTGCCGCTATTCCCGACTCGACGAATCCGACGCCCCCCGATGACACGGTCGCGCCCAGCTCTGGGCCTGCGGACTTGACAAGCGACGCGAATTCTGTAAGCGGGGCAGACGATGCCGATGCCGCCGTTAACCGACTTGTTCAAGCCCAGGCTGAGCGCGAATCGCAAGAGGATTCCTTCTATCCTGCAGCCCCCTTTCATGCAACGGTTATCATAGAAGAACCCGAGGTGCATTTGCACCCTCAGCTGCAGCACTCACTTGTGAGGTACCTAAGGAGAGTCGTCCAGCAGCGTCCTGAGCTCCAGGTCATACTTTCAAGCCATGCAACTGATGTCATAACCTCCTGCCGTCCCGAGGACCTGGTCGTGCTGCGTCGCCAGTCAAGTGGTCGAAGAATTGCGCGGGCGATTCAGGATATACCGATGTCCGATCGGGAGAACGTCCTCAGAAAAACACGCCTTCATTTGGACGCAAGCCGATCTGCCGCACTGTTTGCTGAACGACTAACCCTGGTAATTCATGAGAGCCGTGGATCGATCTTGTGACCGCGTCGGTCGGCCTGGCTGGTGCCGTTCCTGGATGTGGACATGGTGAGGTTTCCGGCGTGCTGGTTCTGCCGGTAGCTCCCGCCGCT
>Ga0209933_1001656_pt1 | contig 18195 bp, 10 predicted proteins | sample ThiBiot_300_biof_FD_183944 | JGI IMG/M metagenome (GOLD analysis project Ga0209933, IMG submission 183944) | Wastewater bioreactor microbial communities from Cape Town, South Africa - Thiocy_cont_300_biof (SPAdes) | ecosystem: Engineered > Bioremediation > Thiocyanate > Unclassified | place...
GGCATTGCCGCTATGGGTACCCAGCTTATATTTTTCCATGAAGTCGGAAAGCCGTACCCCTCCCCAATGCTGGATTTGACTCCAGCCTTCTACGCACTTGAACTCATAGACCATCTCGTGCTTAGGCAGGGCTTTTACATCATCGATGGTCAGCGTTAGTGGGGGACGGTTCGGGGTTTCGATCTGCAATTTCCAGTCTTCAGGTACAGGTGATTTAATCCCATCGTATCCATTCACACGGGCTTTTTTTGCTGCTTCTCCTACCGAATAGGTCGGAACCAGATGGGTATTGCTAAAATACGTCCGGGCAATGCTTTCGTTGGCATTCAACACATTCCGCAACGGTCGTTTGATTCCCTTTGCTCCCGGACTGTTTTTGATCCATTCGTAAACGCCAACCGGAACGACAGCCGCTAAGGCAAACCAGCCAAACGCTTTGAGCGTTCGCCGACGAGCGGTCGATTCGGGAATTGTATCTTCGGGCAATTGTGGTTCTTTACTCATGATAAAGCTGGGTTACGGGTTGGCTCAATTGGCTCCAGAGGTGTATCAGTAGGGGCATCGGGCTCGTTGCTGGCGGGCTTGTCCAGAACGGGTCGATCAGGATCAGTAGGCTGTACGATCTCAAACCCCGTTACCATCGACTGGAAGTTATTCCAACCCGCGCGTATTACCTGACCGATGTGGATAACGAAGAAGAAGACGTAACCCAGGGTCAGGATAAAGTGTTCGAGTCGGGCCGCTTTATAACCACCTACTAAAGACGTTAACCACGAAAATTGAGTGGGTTTGTATATAGCGTAGCCCGTCAGAACGGAACCAATCCCCATGAGCATGATGGCGAAATAAGCGATTTTCTGCGCGCCGTTGTATTTGATAAATGGTGGCTGGGTTTTGCGTAGTCCGAGGTCGTAGAGGGTTACCTGAATAGCCTCGCGAAACGAGTTTCGGTCAGGTACCAGATGTCGCCATTCACCCGAAATAAACGTGTATCCTACATATAGAACGCCATTTAGGATAAACAGCCACATAAATACAAAATGCCAGGCCATACCTTCAGCCAGGCGACGCGATACGCCCAGAAATTTGTAAAATCCATCCGGGAAAAACGATACCAGGGTATAATCGCCGATCTGAATTTTGTATGGATCGTAGGCCCAGTAAATTAGTAGGCCACTCCAGATCATGACGAACAGAACCGGGAAGTTAACCCAGTGAAACCACCGGATAGCCAATGGATGTTTATGAACGATTCGTTTCATATAGAAAAGCGGTACTATATAGGTTTAGACAGTTGTTTGTAGGTGGCCGTGTTCGTTGTCGGGTAGGTAAAGACGTAGAAAAATCCCTATTACGCGCAAGATATACGTCCAATAGTATTGAAAAGTTTTGATAATTACACAGGGCCAGGAGGGGTATTTATAGCTGAAAATTGGTATTAGTGATTGGTAGTCAGCAGGTCTCTCCTCCTGTTTTCATAGGATGATTGCGTACTATAACTTAATGAGCTCTTTTGTAGTTGTGTGAAGCGGATACCCATTATGGCACCGAAACAACTAATTTTGGGGTTTCGGTGCCATAATGGGTTATTATTTTTTTGAAAAACACGATCGTAATCAATGACAATTATTCAGAATCTGAGTTGCCTATTGACGAAATCTAAAGGGTGCCTAGTATGGGTACTGGGGTTTTTTGTGTTAACAATAAATGCCTTCGGGCAAGGGCGGGATGATTGGCACCTGGAGAAAGATAAAAATGGCATTCGGGTATATTCCCGGCATCTGGATGGGAGCCGATTAAAAGAAATTCGGGTAGATTGTGAAATGGCCGCTTCCCTGTCACAACTGGTCGCTTTTTTATCAGATGTAGATCAGTATAGTAAAGTGGTGTATAAAAACAAATCGGCCCGGCTGCTTCGGCAGGTGAGTGAAACCGAATTTTACTACTATTCGGAAAGTGAAATGCCCTGGCCAGCGACTAATCGAGACTTAGTAATTCACCTTCGGTTTGCGTATGATCCGGCTTCTAAAGTACTGCAAATCAACACTAGTTCAGTGCCTGATATGGTGCCTCCGAAAGATGGATTGGTGCGGGTCGCGTTTTGGCAGGCTGCCTGGCAAGTACGTTCGACAGCCGATAATAAAATGCACATTAACTACACTTTTCAGGTCGATCCTGGTGGAACATTACCAGCCTGGTTAGTCAACGCAACAGCAGCTATTGGTCCTTATCAGTCATTTTTAAATCTGCGGGAGAAAATCCAACTGCCACGATACCAGAAGCGTTCATTTCATTTTTTAGAGTAATGGACTAGCATTTCTTTTGCTATGAATTCGCTGATATAGCTTTGGTCGATTTACTTCTGATGAACCTTCCAGTTTTCAATGAATAAGTTAGCCCTTCCTGTTTATTATTTATCAGAGTAACCTGTCATTTTAGAAAGCACTTGAAAAGAAATTTTAAACCGGTGCCTATAATTAGCTCTTAATTATAACTTTTCGGCTGATGCTGGTTAATTCAGTAGTAAACTACTGAATTAACCAGCATTATAGTCTTAATATGAGTGATTTTAAGAACTGTTTTAAGCAGTTTCTAGGGTATATTCCTTCTTCTTTGTTTTTCGATAATTATTGATTTTTCTTCTAAGAGGATCTTCTATAAACGTATAGGTAAGAAAAGATATAGCTAGTAGAATCAGTAAATACGAATAAAAATGTAGTGTATTGCCTACCACAAGACGTCCTCTGGCCAGAAGCTTGTCATATATATGCATAATTGGGAACTGTAAGATAAAAAGTGAAAAGCTGATATCGCCGAGTTTCACTAGCAGAGGCTTTGATAATAGCCGCGGAAGAAACCAATCCTTTGGAAGTGCTGACAGGCTGGTGATGAAAAGTAAAAATAAGGTAGATAATAACCAGAACCCGTCAAACCAGGTATAGTGACAATATAAAATAGAAATGCACAACAAAATAATAGATAAGCCAAAAAGCCCAGCCATTAAAATGGAATGTCTGGAAAATAATGATTGAAACCGTATAAAGATATTGCCGCCAATTATACCCAAAGAAAAGTTTAAAACAGTTTCTATCGGTGTTGGCAAATACTTGGGCAAATAGAATCCATTGTAGTTAATTTGTAAACCGTATAAGGCTATACAATTTAAAATTAATGCCGTAACCAAAGCTCGGTTCGTTAGCGTAGAGATTGTAGGTATGATAAACGGAAATACAATATAGAAAAAAACTTCTGCTGACAAACTCCAGGCTGCTGGATTTAAATTATTACTGTTCCAATACCAACCATTTAGCAAGGTGAAGTTTAAAAAATAATCCCAGACGGAACTTGTGTTCGGGACGATTATTGAAATAATAAATGATACAAAATAGATTGGATAAATTCTGGCAAACCGTTTCCAATAAAACTCGCGCTTGTTAATTTTTTTTTCTGAAGATATAGAACTGATCGTTAATATAAATCCAGATAACACAAAGAAATAAAGTACAGATAGATTGCCTACCTGAATAAAGTCTACTACATACCGAAACGACGGTAAATATAAAGGCCAGACCAGATTGCTGATGGCAAAATGAAAGAAAACAATACTAACAGCAGCAATAAATCGCGTGAACGTTAATTGGTTTATAACCATACCCAAAGAATGCTACAAGAAAATTTTTAGGCTTAATTAGTTACAATAACGTTAAGTTGATATACGTGAAAGTGTAAGTTCAACAAATGTAAGTAGATTATTGAAAATACATTAGGTTATTTTCTGTCATCCCGAGAAACGAGGGATGACAGAAACGTCCCTGCAGCATACTCTAAACTATTCTCGTTTGAGTACTTATACTGTTTAAATTTAAAATTTTATATCTGAGCGATCATTTAATGGTGTTTTATAGGTACAAGTGTAAACTCGAATATTAACTATGCAATTACTATGTATCTAATAGCTACTGCTCACTTTGAGGTAGATAGACAGTTGGTAACAGATGTAGCGGTAAGTTCTAGCCAATGGTTAGTCGAAATGTAGCCGATCTGGTAAAAGTGACAAATCAGGGTTGGTTTAGGTAGATTGTTGACAGATACCTTATATATCCGGTTCACGAATAGTAGACTTGAAACAGGTAAACGATTTAATTTGCTAAAAAACCTACTATGGCTCTTCAAACCCTCGATACTGGCTTTTTTAAACTGGATGGTGGGGCTATGTTTGGCGTTGTGCCCAAGCCCCTCTGGCAGAAATTGAACCCTGCCGACGAACTGAATCGCTGCACCTGGGCTATGCGCTGCCTGCTTTACGAACAGGGTAATCGACTCCTGCTCGTCGATACAGGCATTGGTACCAAACAGGATGCTAAGTTCTTCGGGCATTACGATTTACACGGCGATGCCAGCCTCCTCGATTCAATTGCCAAAGCAGGATATTCGACCAACGATGTTACCGACGTACTACTTACGCATCTGCACTTCGATCATGTGGGTGGCGCTGTTGAACGAAATGGAGACAGGCTAAAGCCATTATTTGACAAGGCAACTTATTGGGTACATCCGTCGCACTGGGATTGGGCCGTTCACCCTAATCCGCGCGAAAAAGCGTCGTTTTTATATGAAAATATTATGCCTTTACAAGAGAGCGGGCAACTGACTTTTCTGAGCGAACAACGATTTCCGTATACAGATATACAGTTGTTGTATGTAGACGGACATACTGAAAAAATGACGCTTCCCGTATTTCAGATCAACGGGAGGACCGTTGCCTATATGGCTGATCTGATTCCTTCGTCGGGTCATATACCGTTGCCCTATGTAATGAGCTATGACGTTCGACCCTTGCTGACGATGGAAGAAAAGACGCAGGTGCTGCAAAAAGCGGCAGCTGAAAACTGGATTCTAGTGTTTGAGCATGATCCCATTACCGAAGCCGCTACGGTCGAAATGACCGAAAAAGGGGTTCGGATCAAGGACAAAGGTCGTTTATCGGAGTTATTATAACGCAGACTTCTAGTTCGCAGCCTTATAAGAGGTTAACTCTTTTACGGACTAGAAGTCTGCGTTACACAACCGGAAAAACATGAAAGTTGGATTAGTCTTATCAGGAGGAGGAGCGCGGGGAATTGCCCATCTGGGTGTCATTAAGGCACTTCGTGAAATGGATATTCCATTTCATCATATTGCAGGTACTAGCGCTGGTGCCATAACCGGCGCTTTATTTTCGCAGGGATTTTCGCCTGATGAGAGTCTTAAAATCATTGAATCGTCATCGTTCGTGCGGCATCTGCGCCCAGCCTGGAATCGTATGGGCCTGCTTCGGCTCGATACGGTAGCCGAATTGTATAAAAAATATATTCCCCACGATTCGTTTGAGGGCTTACAAATTCCATTGCATGTGTTGGCTGTTGATCTGAACGAGGGTGAGCAGGTTGTATTTGAACAGGGTGAGTTGATTCGGCCAGTGTTGGCTTCCTGCTGCCTGCCAGGGATTTTTGAACCTATGCTGATTAACAAACGTCAGTATGTCGATGGGGGGGTGTTGAACAACTTACCTGTCGAAATTATCGAATCGAAAGTAGATTTTCTGATTGGCTCACACTGCAATATATTAGGCCCACGGAAACCTATACGTTCGATGCGTGGAGTGATTGAACGGAGCCTTGTACTGGCTGTTCAGAGTAAAACCAAAGATCGATTCGCTCGCTGTAACATTCTGATAGAGCCTCCTCAATTGGCGCAGTATAGCACTACCGACCTGAGCAAGTCCCGCGAACTGTTTCGTATAGGGTATCAGTACACAAAATCGATGGCTACCGATATTGAACGCTACTTTTTAGCAAGCAATTGAGGAGTTAAACGGTAAATAGACGATGGCGCGAGGAGGTTGACATCTGTTCAACCTCCTCGCGCCATCGTCTATTTGGTATGAAAGTAATATATTTATTGTATAATTATGTATGCATTGAAATATATTTACTTGTTATTATGTAACTCGGAAAGCTGATTTTGCATGGTTTGATGGAGATTAAAAAGGGGTTAAAATTGCTTGTAATCAAGCACTATTCTTAGAATATTCATATATAAAAGCTACTTAAAATAGAACTATTCTGTGACGGTATATACCTAGTAAAATTGCTTAGTCCATAAATTATTCCGGCAAATAGCCGAAATTGAAAAAGTTCTATTTGTATGTTTGGGTTATTTGTTTGGTAATTCAGAATATTATTCGGTATTAAATAAAATTAATGCAACAAGTATTGGTTAATATGTAAATAGGTAGACGATTTGCAAGCGTTTTTTCTAATCTATAGATTTGTTAAGCGGAGTATTCTTTCTTAACTTAACACTAATTGACAGAATGGGAAAACGTTTATTTATAAGCATATTTCTACTATGCTTACTTGGGTCTACTGCGTGGGCACAGGATCGAAGAGTAATTGGTAAGGTTACATCAGCTGAAGATGGCTCTCCTTTGCCAGGCGTATCTATCCTTGTAAAGGGAACGTCAAAAGGAACTACAACCGACGGTGGAGGGGTGTTTGATCTGATGGTGCCTTCTACTAAAGGGACTATATTAGTATTTAGCTTCGTTGGTACCACAACACAGGAAATACTGGTTGGTAATCAATCCGAAATCAATGTAAGTCTAGTATCCGACTCAAAGTTGCTAACTGAAGTCGTAGTAACAGGTAGTGGGATTGAAACCAGCAAGGCTAAATTAGGTATTGCTGTCGAAAGCGTATCAGGAAAAAACTTACCACAAACTCCGACAGCTTCGATTGATCAGGCGCTGATTGGTAAAATTCCTGGCGCTCAAATTTCTTCGGTGAGTGGTAATCCCGGTGACCCCGTTAATATTCTGCTACGGGGTATCAACTCCGTTCAGGGAGGTACCAAGCCGCTGATCATGGTCGATGGAGTGCAGGTAGCCGCTACTGACATCAACTCACTCGACCTGAGCAATGTGGACCGGATTGAGGTGGCGCAGGGAGCGGCTTCCGCTTCGATTTATGGCGCCCAGGGAGCCAATGGGGTTATCCAGATTTTTACCAAAAAAGGAAAGAAAGGTCGAGTTTCGATCAACGCATCGACCAGCTATTCGACAAACGAATTTCTGAATACGGGCAATGTGCATAAGGCTGATTTGCACCCCTATTTAACCGATGGCAGTAACAATCTGGTTGACTCAAAAGGGAATATTTTGAAATATACAGATTATGGCTCGGTTTTAGGCCTATCTTATCAGTATGGTGGAGCTACCCGTTATGCTATTCAGGATATTCGCAACGTGGCAGATAAGCCATACAATGCCAACCTAAAATATTATGATCACTTCAAGCAGATCTTCCAGACAGGCACAACAACAAACAACGCCATCAATATTTCAGGAGCTTCGGAGAAAAGCGATTTTAACATATCGGTAGCCAATAACCACAACGTTACCCCGATTCTGAAAAATGGGTATATCGACCGTAGTAACCTGTCGGCTAATGTAGGTACTGAGTTATTTAAAGGGTTTACAATCCGCTCGACAACCCAACTCGTTTATACCAAGAATACACTGAAACCTGGCCTCGGTGCTGCCGGTGGGCGGTATTATGGATTGGGCAATTCGCTGGGAAATATTGGCCGGGTGTATGGCTTCCTGAATACCTCGCCTTTCTTTGATCTGACAGCCCGAATGGCTGATGGGAATTACCCCTATAAACAACTGGCGGACTTTGTCAGTATCAACGCCAACGATCCGTTCTATAACCTGCAATACACGGATGGGCTGGACAATAAAGTTGATGTGATTCAGAATTTCAGCGCCAACTACAAGGTGAATAAATTCGTGGAACTGGATGCTAAATACGGCATCAACTACCGTAACGAAAATGCTCGCTGGACCTATTATAACCAGTCGCAGAATGCGAGTGCAGTCTTTTTCGGAGGAGGTAACTTTGCCAGCAACTTCGCTCCCGATAATACGGGCGAAATCGACAACTACCAATACACCACTACGTTCCAGAATTTCCTGGCAACGGCTTATTTACGAACCGATTTCCAGAACGATTTTCACATCAATCTGCCTATTCAGACTAGTACACAGGTTTCGTTCGATTATCGGAAAAATAAATATACTGAGTTCGATACCTATGGGGTTGGTCTTGGGTTGGCTCCGCCTTATAATATTAAGTCTACGAACTCGCAGGCCGTCGATTTCGACTACGTTCGCCCGTTTGTGACTTATGGGTATCTGGTGAATCAGAAAATTGATTTTGGTGATTATGGTGGCGTAACGGCAGGTTTCCGAAGCGACTGGTCGTCGGCGTTTGGTGGTGGTTCTACGCCCTTTACCTTCCCGCACTTCGATGGTCATATAGCACCATTGTCGTTCTTTAAGAACAGTGGATTGTCCAGTGCATTGCCTTACTTTAAATTGCGGGCTGCGTATGGCGAAGCTGGTATTCAACCAGGAGCCTTTGATCGGTATCCGGTCCTCGACCAGCAGAATATAGGTACTGGTTCGGGTATTGCCTACTCTGTGCAGCCTACCAGCAATAATCCCAACCTACAGGTAGAAGTATCCAAAGAGTTTGAAGTAGGAACCGATTTCACCATTGGTGGCAATGCAAATCGGGCCTGGTTGAATTCGATTTCGGGCTCGTTTACCTACTGGAAGCGGAAAAGTGAAAATGTAATTTACACGGTTAGTGTACCGCCATCACTGGGATCGACAGGGCAGTTGACCAATGCCATCGATATGTCGTCGAACGGGGTACAATTCTCGTTGACATTCCCTATTTATAACTCGAAAGGGTTGAAATGGGATCTGACCACCAACTTCGGGCATCAGCTATCTAAGATCGACGCAATTTCGGGAGGGGCCGATATTATTCTGACCACCTCGGCCGGTAGTACTGCGTTGGTATTGACGCCTGGCCAGCCTATTGGGCAGGTATATGGCTACAAAGCGCTGACAAGTCTGGATTATTTGCGGCAGGACGGGAAAACCCGGTATATCCAGCCAGGCAATGAATCGCAGTATACCATTGTAGATGGACGTGTTGTGAATAAGACCACCTATCAGATGCAGTTTACTGATGAGACGTATCCTCTGATGAATCCGAACCCGAAGTTCAATATGTCGTTCATCAACGGAGTAAGCTTTAAGGATTTCCTGACCCTGAACTTCCAGTTTGATTGGGTAAATGGTAGCCACCTCTATAACCAAACCAAAGAATGGATGTATCGGGATGGAATCAGCGGTGATTTTACAAAACCCGTAACCATTGATGGCAAAACTGGAGCCTATACGGCCTACTGGTCCAGTGCGTATTACAATCTGTGGGGTAGCCTGCGTGGTGCAGGTAACAACGCTACGAAAGATTTCTTCGTAGAAGACGCTTCGTTTGTACGGTTGCGGAATATTTCGCTGGCTTTCGACCTGGCCAAAGTGGTTAAAATACCTGCTCTTAATAAGTGTCAGATTGTATTTACAGGTCGTAACATTCTGACGTTCACCAAGTACTCAGGCTATGATCCTGAGATCAGCTCAGGTTCGCCTAACTCTTCATTCGACAGAGGAGTCGATCACAGTACACTGCCGAATACGAAATCGTATCAGGTTGGGTTGAACATTGGATTCTAATTTTAATATTCCTTCGGACATGAAACTGATTACTAAAAATAAATTTCTTCTTTGTTTCGCAGCTGTGGTCCTGGGTACTACCGCCTGTAAAGATCAACTGGATGTGGGCAACCCGAATGCCCCTACCGTAGCAGCCAACGTCAATAACGAGTCAGGGATTATTTCATTGGCTCAGGGGGCTGTTTATATCAATGGGTTTGCCAATGGTGATGGCTGGTTGGGTGATAGCTATTTCTCGCTTCCGTGGGGATACCTGGAGTTGATGGCTGATATGGTTGGCGCCGATGCGTCGAATAACCAGATTACTACCATCGCTCAACCCGATTATATTATTCTGGACGACGGAACCAAACAAACCAATACGGCTCCGCAGGTTGGTATTATTCGTTCGTACAATACGCGTGCGGCAACCGGCAATGGTAACAATGCCATCTATTACCAATGGCTGAATATGTATGCGCTCAATAATGCCTGTAATCAGGTATTAGGACTGGTTGATGGTATCAAATTCTCAGGCGATGCCGCATCTCGGGCAAATACTATTAAGGCCTGGGCCTATTGGTGGAAAGGGTATGCCTACGCTTCTATTGGCTCAATGTATTACGCAGGGCTGATTCTGGATAAGGCTGGGTCGACCAATGGGAATTATGTTCTACACGATGCCATCATCAATCAGTCGAATACGTTCTTCAACCAGGCTGCTGCTACTCTGGGAACTATTACCAGTGCAAGTGATTATCAGACCGTATTGAAACAGTTGATTCCTACCATCAATCAGGTTGGGCATGGTGGCGTTCCTACGGTTGATATGTGGAAGCGGAGCATTAATACGATGCTGGCCCGGAATATACTGTTGAATAAGCTGGCTCCATTTGTGAATGGTAATCCGTCGGCCACCATTAGTAAGTCGAACATGACAGCCATGACCACAGCCGATTGGAACAGTGTTCTTACGCTGGTCACCAACGGGATCAAGAAAGACGATATCGTTTTTACAGGTCGTAGCTCTGATAAAAATACGTTCATTACGGCCACGGGAGGGACGGTAGCCGCGTTGACGACGGGGGTGAACAATAGCACCACATTTAAAATCAGTGAGCGCTTTATCCAGAACTTCAATGCGGGCGATAAGCGGTTCACTAACAACTTTAGCACAGTCAATACGTATAAAAACAATTACATTTATACGACTCGCTATAACATGGTTGATGGTGGGAGTGGCACTGCCGGGGTTTATGTATACGGCACCACAGCGGTCGGCGCTTACGAACTCTACATTGCGGGTAGTTATGAAGAAAATGCGCTGATGCTCGCTGAGGCTAATATGCGGTTAGGAAATATCGAAGCCGGCTTGGGTTATGTCGATGCGGTAAGAACGTATCAGGGCGCTGGGGTTGCTCCCGTAGCAGGTACAGGATTAACGCTGTCAAAAGCGCTTACTGAATTGACGAAAGAGCGTAGAACAGCCTTGTTTAGCCGAGGATTAGCGTACTATGATAGCCGTCGGTGGGGCTGGACCTACGACATTTCGGCAGGCGGTGGCAGCTACGGAAACACGGTTGTTACAACGGCTGGTGTTGTTAACAAGAACGTGACGATCAACTATAATTTTATGGACTACTGGGATGTGCCAGCTGATGAGTCGGTGTTAAATCCGTCGACATCAGGCGTTGCGACCAAAAATCCGAATTATTAGTCGCTAGTTCAGTCTAATATACAGTATTGAGGTTTTATGCAAAAAGCACCGATTGATCGGTGCTTTTTGCATGTATGGCATTTAAAAGTTAGTAGTTGAGCATATTTACTCAATAGGTGATTCTGTATTATATGAAAATTATTTTTTGGAATGAACCTCAGTTTTATAGTGCCTAAAAAACAAATTAAAGTTGCATGGTGGCTATTTAATAGACATTCAGCCTTGTTTTTGACCGCTTATGGAAAAAAGAAGAGGTTAATGCAACAATAAGTCATGCTATAACGTCTTTAAGTATTTTGTTTTGTTAATTATAACTATTTCAATATAGATAAATGGTAAGTGTAAAATCTTGATAGATATATTATTCTGAATATAATCAATATTTATTCGTTTTTATTAATTTTAATTCTGTTTATGGTATATTTATTGGAATAATATTTTTTATATAGGTCGTTTATGTCTAATAAAATTTTAGGTGTCTTATTGTTGTAATTTGTATTATTCCTTTTTGATGTTAGTTTTGTCGACAGTAAAAACTGTTTTCACCTAACATCTAACGTACATGAGTAAATTTCTATCCTTGAGTTTCCTTCTGGTATGCTCGCTCTGGTCCACTGTGTGGGCGCAGGACAGGCGTATTACGGGTAAGGTCACATCGGCTGAAGATAACTTACCCTTGCCAGGAGTTTCTGTTGTGGTAAAAGGAACGACAAAAGGGGCTACTACCGACGCAGGTGGTATGTATAGCCTCGATGTTCCTGGTAGCAAGGCTGCAACGCTCGTCTTTAGTTTTGTTGGCGTTACCACGCAGGAAATCGCTGTTGGTAACGAATCGGTTGTTGACGTTAAATTGGTATCAGACAATCGCCAGTTATCAGAAGTGGTTGTAACCGGGGTCGGTGTCGCAACCGACAAACGTAAACTAGGTATTTCGGTCGAATCGATTACCTCCAAGAATCTGCCACAAACGCCAACCGCTTCTATTGATCAGGCATTGGTTGGGAAGATTGCCGGGGCACAGATTTCGAGTGGGAATGGTACGCCCGGTGCACCTGTCAACATTGTATTGCGGGGTATCAACACCATCAACCGGGGAACGGCACCGATCCTGCTGATCGACGGGGTACAGGTCGATGCTACGAATTACGATTCGAACGGGAACATCAATAATAATCCGACAGCCCTATTGAGTAGTATCGATCCGAATACGATCGAACGGGTTGAGGTAGTGCAGGGTGCAGCAGCAGCTACGCTGTATGGGGCGCAGGGTGCCAACGGGGTTATTCAGGTATTTACCAAAAAAGGGAAATCGGGCAAACTGAACATCGACGTAAGTTCGGGTATTACCCGGAGTGAGTACCTGAATGTGGGTGGCGTTGCGAAAGCGCAGTACAATGGCTTCATCGTTGATGCCAGCAATAACGTGATCGGCACATCGGGTAAACCACTTGAATTCAATCCGAATACTTTGGTTTACAGCGAAAATGTGCAGTACAATCCACTCGATGTGAATAACAAAGCCGATAAACCTTATACGGCTAATTTGAAGTATCAGGACCATTATGCCTACTTCTTCCGGCCGTCAAATACATACAACAATAGCATTGCGCTGACAGGGGGCACCGATAAAGTCGATTTTGCTATATCTGCTTCGAACAATCAACAGGAGAGTAATGTCATCAACAACGGAAATTATCAGCGCAGTAATCTGATGTCGAATATTGGTCTTCAGTTGGCCAAAGGCTTGACATTCAGGACTACCACGCAACTCGTATACACCCGTAGTACGATCAAAACCAACGACCGATTGATCCTGTACGCGGTGAACAATGCCCGTCCATTTGCTGATTTTTCGGCCCTAGACCCCGATGGTAATCCGGGTATTTATTATGGCGATGCGGTAGGGGTGAACCACAATAACCCCAGTTTCTGGCAGAAGTATACCGACAATAAAGACAATAAAGTGGATGTGATTCAGAACTTCAACCTGAATTATGTTGTCAACAAGTTTCTGACGCTGGATGCAAAATATGGCATCAATTACTCCAAGCAGGAAATACGGACGACCTATGCCAACCAGACCAAAAATCGGAATGTTATTGCGTTGAACAATAACTATTACCAGAACTATTTTGGTACAGATCCTTCGGGTGAGATTGACAACAACAGCCTGACTACTACGTACCAGAACTTCCTGGCCAGCGCGTATATCAATACTGATTTCCAGAATGATTTTGGTTCGAAGCTCCCTATCAGAACATCTACGCAACTATCGTTTGATTACCGTAACCGGAACTTCAAGCAGTTTTACACCTACACACTGGGTCTACCAACCTATGATCCATTTACAGCCGCTCAATCAGCCGTATTCCGCGTTCCCGGTGTGAAAGCTGCATCGGCAGGACGGGCTGGTTTACCGGCTGGTGGTGATTATAGTGAGCCGTTTATTACCTATGGCTATGTCGTCAATCAGCGGATCGATTATGGCGATCTGGCGGGTATTTCGGGAGGCTTCCGTACTGACTATTCTTCCGCTTTCGGTAGCGGTTCCAAGCCGTTTACCTTCCCTCGTGGCGATGCGTATTTCCGCATTTCGGCGTTGAAATTCTGGGAAAACAGCCCGGTGGCGGGCTTCTTCCCTGAGTTGAAGCTACGGGCTGCTTACGGACAGGCTGGTATCCAGCCGAAGCCATTCGACCGCTATCTGGTATTGAATACTCAGACCTTAGGCTCATCGAACTCCTTTTATACGCCAGCCAGCCAACCAAACCCGGCTTTGGATGTAGAGGTTTCGTCTGAACTTGAGGTTGGCGCCGATTTGGCCCTGACCCCGTCGAAAACGTCAAACTGGCTGAGCAGCGTTCGATTGTCGGCTACCTACTGGAAACGTTCTACCGACAATGCTATTTTCGATGTGAGTGGAATTCCATCAGCGGGGATCAATTCAATCAAAGACAATGCATTCTCGCTGGGCTCCAATGGGTTTCAGGCTTCGTTGAATACGACTGTTCTGCGGACCAAAGATTTCACCTGGAACCTGACAACGAACTTTGGGCGGCAAACGTCGAAGATCACGGCTGTGAAGAACAACGCCGAAGTCGTCGTACTGTCGAGTGCCGGTAGCTCGAACTATGTGCTGAAGGCTGGCGAAAAGATTGGTCAATTGTATGGCTATGTAACGGTTCATTCGCTGGATCAGAAAGACCCGGATGGGAATTTGCTTATCCCGGCCGATCAGCAGTCGCAATACACTGTAGCCAGCAATGGGATTGTGGTGAGCAAGGCAACGAAACAGCCTTTCTTCTCGGCTAATAAGTACAGCTTTGGCGATCCGAACCCGAAGTTCAATATGTCGTTCATCAACGAGTTTACGTTCAAAAACTTCCTGACGTTCGGCTTCCAGTTCGACTGGGTAAATGGTAGCCATATCTATAACCAGACGAAGGAATGGATGTATCGCGATGGGATTCATGCCGACTACGCAAACCCCATTACGATTGACGGAAATACGGGGGCCTGGACAGCTTTCTACCGGGGTGTGTATGCCCAGCGTCAGGCCAATGGCACGAAAGATTATTTCTATGAAGACGCTTCGTTCGTGCGGCTGCGCAACGTACAGGTTGGATTTGACCTGAGCAAAGTGGTGAATGTTCCCCTACTGCGCCGGGCTCAGTTGGTGCTGTCGGGCCGTAACCTGTTGACCTTCACCAAGTACACGGGCTTCGATCCTGAAATCAGTTCGGGTACAGGTAGTTCGGCCTGGGATCGTGGTACCGACCACAACACTATGCCAAACCTACGTTCGTATCAGGCTACGCTTAACATCGGGCTTTAATTTCAACCTTCAAGAACTTATCAATGAAAAAGATACATATTCTAGTGGCTGCACTGGTGCTGAGCTTTGCGACTTCCTGTAAAGATCAGTTGGACGTAAAAAACCCGAACCAGCCGACCGTAAGCAGTGCCAATACCGAATCGGGGATCATTAACTTCGCCCAGGGAGCTGCTTACATAAATGGATTTAAGGAAATCAAAACAGACCTGTATGATGGGGTTCCGGGTTACTTCTGGTCGGGGGCAATGGGCTTTCATGACCTCATGGGCGACATCATCGGCGAGGAAGCGGCTAACCAGTTTGGAAATCAGATTGGCGCACCCGATTATGTCATTCTGGACGATGGCTCTAAAGTTGTCAATCCGAATGCGCCAAGCACACAATGGGCTTTGATTCGGCAGGTTAACGTCAATTCCAACCAGGGGTCAAATCCGCTGTTTCATGAGTGGTGGTATATGTATTCGCTCAATAGCCAGATGAATAAAGTGCTGGCGCTGGCGGATCAGGTATCATTTACGGGCGATGCTAAAGCTAAAAAAGCGACCATTCAGGCCTGGGCCTACTGGTGGAAAGGCTTTGCGTATTCACACATCGGGTCGATTTACTATGCCGGTATCATCAACAACGATGCGACCGGGACTAATAATAATTATGTGACCAAGGAAAAGCTGATTGAAGAGGCCAACGCCAACCTCGATAAGGCGGCTTCGCTATTGCCAGCCGCTTCTACGGATTATACAGCTATCATGTCGCAGTTGATTCCGCCATTCAATCAGGTGGGTAAAGGGGGCGTACTTACACCTGATATGTGGAAGCGGAATATCAACACGCTGAAAGCCCGTAATCTGCTGGTGAACACAACGGTAAAAACCATGACTGCCGCTCAGTGGGGCCAAATCCTGACGTTGGCAACGGATGGTATCACCGCTACGGATAATGTATTCACAGGCCGTTCGAACCAGAATGGGGATTTCCTGTCGCCAACAGCCGGGACTGTTGCCGCTAAAGCAACGGGCGATCCGTCGGGGGGAGCTACGTATAAGATTTCGGAACGACTGATTCAGGATTTCAAAACGGGCGACCAGCGATTGGTAAACAACTTTACCCAACGCGCTACCCCCTGGATTGGCGAAAGCAGCCGGGGAAATGCCTTCAATACACGTTGGGCACTGCTGGATGGAGGTAAAAAACTGGCGGGTGTATCAACGTTAAGTGATCGTACACCGGGCGCTACGGAACTATATCTGGCAGGCAGTTACGAAGAAAACGAACTGATGAAAGCTGAAGCCCTGATCAATACCAGCAAAATCGAAGACGGCTTAAAATCAATCGACGCCGTTCGGAAGTATCAGGGCGCTGGATTGGCGGCTGTAGCGGGTACAGGACTCACACTCGATCAGGCAAAAGAAGAACTTCGCCGTGAGCGTCGGGTGGGGTTGGCGTTCCGGAACCTGTCTTTCTACGATGCCCGTCGGTGGGGCGTTATCGACGATGTAGCACAGGGCGGTGGTCGAAAAGGAGCCGTTGTTGTGGATAAAGCCGGGAAGGTAAGTACCAACGCCACGATCAACTACAACTTCCTGGACTATTGGGATGTGCCCGATAATGAGTTGAAGTACAATCCGGCCGCATCGGGTAGTGCGCCTACCTCGAACCCCAAAAAGTAAATTAGGTCAGTTGCCATACTTTGTAAGGCTCTACGTCGTTGATGTAGAGCCTTATTTCTTTCCGCCGTTCGAGTATCTGATTAAACTTCTATGAAATTGCATCGGATGGCTGTATATTGACGTATAGGAAATGAGCCTATGAAAAAAGAAGTATAAGCAATGAATTAAAAACGAAAACAAGGCTGTAGGCTACGCTGTCAGTAGATTTATACGATGCCGATAATTTTTTCGTTTAAAAAATTGTAGCTTGAAGCGCTCATTAGTAAATCGTTTTTCAGATTTAGCGTGTAAACCCCCAAAAGCATTTACTTGGTATAACCTATACATGAGAAATTTTTATCGTGTTATTAGCTGGTCAGCTTTGCTGATCATGCTGCCGGGCTATCTGCTGGCCCAGGCTCAGCGTATAACAGGGAGAGTAACTTCAGCACAGGATGGTCAAACGTTGCCCGGTGTGAATGTGGTGGTCAAGGGAACCACCACGGGGACTACAACCGATGCCAACGGGAATTATAGCCTTACGATTCCCGGCCCTAATGCGGTTCTGGTGCTGACGTCCATTGGTTTAAACTCACAGGAAGTCCCGGTAAATAACCGAACGGTTGTCAACATTGTCATGCAGGAGTCCATCAACGAGCTTACTCAGGTCGTTGTAACCGGCTATAATACCACGCAGCGTAAGGACATTACAGGCTCCATTGCATCGATCACATCCGATAAGTTTAAAGATATTCCGATCAATAGCCTTGACCAGGCATTACAGGGCCAGGCAGCCGGGGTGCTGGTTACGCAGTCGTCCGGCACACCGGGTGGCGGACTTTCGGTTCGGGTTCGGGGCAACACCTCCATCTCAGCCTCTAACCGTCCCCTATATATTGTCGATGGTGTACAGATTCAGGCAGGGGCTTTAACAACGGGCTATGGTGGCCAGAACGACAATGCCCTGGCGCTGCTTAACCCGAATGACATTGAATCCTTTCAGATTCTGAAAGATGCTTCGGCTAAAGCTATTTATGGTTCCCGAGCAGCCAATGGTGTTGTGCTGATCACGACAAAACGGGGAAAGGCGAATCAGAAAACAACGATTACAGCGGATGCGCAGCGGGGCTTTACCGAAATCATCAAGCGGCCTAATCTGCTGAATTCATCCCAGTTGCTGGATTTACAACGAGAAGCCGTGATCAATGCGGGGCAGGACCCCGACAAGTTGGGTTTGATTAAAGGGGTGACGGACGGGATCAATACCAACTGGCTGGATATGGTGTTGCGGAAAGGGATCTATCAGCAATACCAGGTGTCGGCGCAGGGCGGTAACGAACGCACCCGCTTTTATCTGAGCGGTAACTATCGCGATGAAGAAGGGGTG
>Ga0209933_1001657_pt1 | contig 18179 bp, 17 predicted proteins | sample ThiBiot_300_biof_FD_183944 | JGI IMG/M metagenome (GOLD analysis project Ga0209933, IMG submission 183944) | Wastewater bioreactor microbial communities from Cape Town, South Africa - Thiocy_cont_300_biof (SPAdes) | ecosystem: Engineered > Bioremediation > Thiocyanate > Unclassified | place...
AGACCCGCACGACGCCTGATCGACTATCTGAGCTGGTCAACCTGGCGACGAGCCCACCAAGCCCGAGCACGCCGACTCCACTACCGCCGGCGCTGCGCCGGGTAGATCACGATGTGCGGCTGTCGTACTAGCTGCCGAGAGCATGATCAGCATTCGTCGGGATCACTGCTCGAACGTCAAGCGCTGGCGCGACGGCACGACCGCGCTCAACACTGTGGGTGCCCGAAACCCTGCACGCGTTATGCGACCTGCTGATATTCGTGGAGGAGGCCGCCGACGCGGTCGTGTCGTTGGATCTTGCGGATCTCAATCGGCGTGCGGTGGGGGAGTGGCCGCGAGGGAGCAGCCTGCCCCGGGCTGCGGTGCGGACGGTGATCGTTGTAGTGGCGCTGGAACTCGCGGAGCACGGCTGCGGCGTGGCGTTGGTTGATGATCAGAAGACGGTCGAGGAGTTCGCGGCGGACGGTGCCGACGAAGCGTTCGGCGATCGCGTTCGCCCGCGGTGCCCGCACCGGCGTCCTTATGATTCCGATGTCGATGGCTGTGAACACGGCGTCGAAGGCGGCGGTGAACTTGGCGTCGCGGTCGCGGATGAGGAACCGGAAGCTCCGGTGGGCGTCGTCGAGGTCGATGAGGAGGTTGCGTGCCAGCTGGGTCAGCCATGCTCCGGTCGGGTGCGCGGTGACGCCCAGGATGTGGACGCGGCGGGTGGCGTGTTCGATGACGAAGAACGCGTAGAGCCGGTGCAGGGTGATCGTGTCGAGGTGGAACAGGTCGCGGGCCACGATCGCCTTTGCCTGCGCGTGGAGGAACGTCGACCAGGTCGGACCGGCCCGCCGCGGCGCGGGATCGATCCCCGCCGCGTTGAGGATTTTCCACACGGTGGAGGCGCCGATCTGGTAGCCGAGTCCGGTGAGTTCGCCGTGGACGCGGCGATACCCTCAGGTGGGATTTTCGGTGGCCAGGCGCACGATCAGGGTGCGGACGCCGGTGGGGATGGCGGGTCGGCCTGCCCGTGCGGGTTGGGTGGTCCAGCGGTGGCGGACGAGGTGGCGGTGCCAGCGCAGGATTGTCGCTGGGGTGACCAGGAATCCGCGGCGGCGGTGAGCGGGAAGCAGTCGGGTGAGGGCGGTGATCACGGCGCGGTCGGTCCAGCTGATCCGTGGCCGGGGTGTGCGCCGCTGTAGGACGGTCAGTTGATGGCGCAGGACGAGGATCTCGATCTCGTTGGCGGGGTCGGAGCGGGCGTGGAGCACCATCCAGCTCAGCAGCTTCGCGAACATCTGGTAGATCAGCTTCATGGCATCGAGGGATCATGCCGCGCCACGGTCAGCCGCGATGTACCAGCTCAGCGGCAGTGCGCGAGGTTTCGGGCACCCACACGGTCGGTATCGGCCGTATGGCGCACGGTGATGGCCCCGGCATGCAGCTCGTTCCCGCTCCGCCGCGTTACTTTCTCGCCGATGTTTCACCTTGCGTTGATGTCAGCCACGCCAGGTCGGTCACGGCCGTGTGCCGCGCGTTCGTGTCGCGCGTGAACAGCTCGTCGGTCGTCGTCAGCTCCAGGGTGTAGGGCCGACCCTGTCGCCGGGTCTGGTGTCGTACCGGCAGCCCTGCCGAGTCGATCTGGGCGTGCGCGTGCCGGCGCCCGTCTGTCGCCAGCGGACACGCGAGGATCCGCCGTGACCGGGAGGTGAGAAACGTCCCCAACGTGTCACAGAGGTCGCACTTGCATCCGGTCCATGCGATCGACCAATCGTCCTCGTCACGCAGCGGCCGGGCGATGATCACGCCGAGCCGCTCCGCGCAGTCCCGCATGACCCCGTCGAGCCAGGCTGCCCCCCGCGCGTCCGGCAGGCGCAGCGCCGGCATCAGGCACTCCAGCACGGCGTCCCCGCACTCGCGCAGCGCTCCCGTAATCTCGGCGCGGAGGTTCTCGTCGGCCGCTTCCAGCAGGCGTACCAACGACGAGCTGAGCAGTTCCAGCTGCGGCCGGCGAACGTCGCTTCGCGGGGTGGTGGTCCAGAGCCGGAGCCGGTCGCCCATCCAACGCCAGTAGCGATGCCACATCCGGTCTCCTGGTGGTGCGCAGCGCCCCGCACAGCCCTGGCAGCCGTGTCTCGACCCACTCCGACAGGTCGGCTCCGATGTGGTGCCGCGGACGGAACCTGTCGACGACGCGCTGAGACTGACCCCCTAGCGTCGCCAGGGGGTCAGTTCTAACGCGCCGTTGACAGAACCAGCCGTCGATGACGTTTCGGGTCCAGTCCTCGCCGTACTGCCCGGTCGCCGCGGCCAACCGACCTAGATCATTCGCGCTGATCCACTAGTTCATGATCGTCGGAGTTGTGGATCAGCAGTTCGGTCGGTTCGGTCGTGGGGCGTGCACCTGTGCCCGAGGGTGCTCGGGTGGGCGCCGGGTTCCACGGGCCGGCCGGATGCTGCGGGAGTGGGCGGGCGGGGTGGCCTGCCGGTCAGATCGGGTGCAGGGCCTGGAGGCGGTCCCAGGCGGTGACCAGATCGGCGGACCATGACCAGCCGGGTGGGATCTTCAGGATGCGCCGGCGGGCGTGGGTCACCAGCCGCGCCGGGGCGGAGAAGACCCGGAACCGCAGCGTCTTGGTGGCGGCGGTGGCCAGCTGTCCGTCGAGGGCGATGTGGCGCAGCCAGGCGGTCAGCGAGGTGGCCAGGGCGGCCAGTTGCAGCCAGGCGGCGTTGCGGCCGTAGTCGATCGAGGGCAGGTTGGCCGCGCCGCAGGCCTTGAACTGCTTCATCCGGTCCTCGACGTGGGCCTGGGTGCGGTGACGGGCGTCGAGGAACTGGACTTGCCCGACCGCGGTGTTGGTGACGAACGCGCCGTACTCCCACTCGGGGTTCTCCCCGAGCTTGGCCGGCTTGCCCAGCGGGCGTGGGGTGCGCCGGGCCGTGACCCGCATATCGGCGGGCCAGCCGGCCAGCCGGTCGGCGTGTGGGGCTCGCAGGACCCCGGTCAGCTCGGCGACCTGCGCGGCGGGGTCGGGCTCGCCGTCGGTGTCTACGGCGGTGTCCCAGTCGCGCTCGTGGAGTTGCTCGATCCCGGCCATGGTCCGGCCGTCGACGGGCCAGCCGATGGTGTATTCCACCCGCCGGCCCCGCCGCCCGTGGGCGGGCGCGGTGTTCACCGAGGTGAGGTAGTCGATGACCTCGTGGGAGGCGCCGGCGCCGTCGATGCTGACCAGCACGTCGCGCCGCCACGAGGCGGGGATCTGGGCGAACGAGGCCTCCAGCACCGAGAGGTGATCGGCGGCGGTGAACGAGCCGGCGTTGCCCGGGCGCTGCGTCACCGCCAGCGCGTCGCCGATGTTGGAGCACCAGCCGGTCAACGGATGGAACCCGAACCCGCCCTTGTAGTTGCCCGCCGCCTGGGCTTTGGGGCTGGCCGCCTCGATCAACGTGGCGTCCAGGCGGATCACCAGCACCGGCCGCGGGCTGCCGGGCTCGGTGACCGGTCGGGTCAGGTCCTGGCCGGCGACCCGCACGGCGGGCAGGCTCCCATGCCGGGATGTGATGGCCTCCCAGGCGCGGCCCCGCGCCGTGGCGGTGGCTCGAGCCAGCCGCCGCCCGGGCAGCCCGTCGGCGCCCAGCCGCTCGGCCAACTCGTCGAGCGCGCGGAGCAGGGTGCTGTCCGACGCCCCGCCGCCGGGGCCGAAGATCTCTTCCTGCGCCGTCATGGCCTCCACATCGGACAGGCACGTCGCTCCGGCCGCCAACGCGCAGGTCGTATCCACCAGCGCACGACCCCGATGGCGCAGCGGGAAGAACCCCGCTCGCGCCACGACCGCGGCCAGAGCGGTCGTGAGCCCGAGCCGGTCGGCCAGCAACCGCGGCAGCACCACCCCCGCCTGGGCCACCGTTCCGGGCCCACCGACCTCGACCTCGAGTCCCTGTGACCACGCCAGCGCGGGATCACCGACGTGGCGGCGGGCGCTTGTAGTCTTCACCTGAAAGGTGTCCCTTCCCGTGGGTCATGCAGATCTAGGCAATCCGCATTCTCCCAGGTCAGGGACACCTTTCCTTGTCCCGACACCCCGCGAACTCATGATCAGAACCTCGCGGTGAATACCTGGGGTTCACCGCCCGTCACCCGTCCACGGGCCGGTCCGGTCACCGGTCATCGGCAGCGGGTCGACGATCCGGCAGGGAATGCCGGTGTTCTCGTCGAGGTGATAGCTGGCGCACACCCGGTGGTAGCCGTCCGCGATCTGCGCGGGTACCCCGCGCAGCAGATCACCCCGCACCAGCAGGACCGGCGAGAGCGGCTTGCCCTTCGTGACCTTCTTCAGGTCCGCGGCGACATGAGGATTGTGCTGGGCCAGCAGCGGGAGGGCCGCCGAGCGAAGGATATCCTTGGCCTTGTGGTGCTCGACCGGCGCTCCCGCGAGCCGTTTCACCAGGTCGGTGCCCTGCGCGGCGGTGCCGACCAGCGACAGGTACGACGCCGCGGCCGGGTAGTCGTGCTCGTCCGGTTCGGCCTTCCACTGCACCGTGCCCACGCCGCCCCGCTCTCTCCCGGTCATCGCCGAACTCCTGATCCCGACAGCGGTCGGCTGGCCACGATGCTAGGGCCCGTGGGCGGGCGCGGTTCATTTAACGCAGAGGATCGACCCGCCGGTGATGCTGTCGGCAAGGGTGGATGCTGCGGCGCTCGCCACGGGTGACGCGGCCGGGGCTGCGGCAGGCGGCGAGAAGGTGGTGCCCAGGGCCACCTTCAGGTGGTAGGGCGCCTCAGTGGGGTCGGATGAGGTCGGATGAGGTCGGATGAGGTCGTGGTAATGGCGAGGGTGCGGGCGAGGGCCTGCGCGGCCGCCGCGTCGCCCGGCGGGTAGTCGATCGTGCTGGCGTTGGTGTGCGCACCGTTCCCGGTCGTGCCCGCGGTGTAGCCGTCCGCGGCGACGGTGCGGCTGACCGAGGCCGCGAGGCCGGTCCGGCCGCTCGAGTTGACGATGTCGACCGTGAGGGACGCCGGGGCACCGGAGGCGACCGCGGCGTCTCGGTGGTGGCGGGTGGTGGGGCGAGGAGTCCGGCGACGACGGCCTGGACGACCGTGCCGTCGGGGCTACCGGCCAGGTCGACGCAGTTGGTCACGCGGGAGGGAGATCGCGGTGGCCCGGCTGCGGTCCCCGGGGATGCGCAGGAGCATCCGGACGTTGGCGTTGTAACCGCCGACGTTCGCGTCGCCGCGGTGGAGCGCGGCGTAGATGGCCTGCGGCAGCGGGTCGCCGTTCTCGTCGAGCCTGCTGTCAACGCCCATGATCAGGATGTCGGTGGTGGCCCCGATCACCGGTGGGACGGCCACCGCGGTCAGGTCCCCCGATTTACCGATACCGTCGGTGAGAGTGCGGTACTGGCTCCAGCCGGACCCGGTCACCAGCACCAGCACCAGCACCAGCATCAGCATCAGCATCCACGACGGTGGTCCTGACCATCCGGGCGAACCGCCGCCACCCCCGCCCCGACCCGCATCCGGCGGCGCCGGGGTGCGCCGGGCTCCCCACCGGCACTGTCGGCTCCTCGACCGGACCCCACCGACGACGATTGCCGGCCGCTGCCGGTGCCGTTCGGGGTGTGCAGTGCTCCGGCCCCCTAGCGACGCGTCCTGGGGGACCGGGGGAATGGGATGGACGGGGGCAAACAACACGGAGCGGCGCCAGGTCGGGCCGTTCTGGTACCCGCCGGCGGCCCGCTCACCACGTGGTGCAGGCACCCTGCGTCATCCGGTTGCCTTCCGACACGTGCCGACAATCCGTCTTGCCTTCCGACACGTGCCGACAATCCGTCGACGGCAGGGGCCTCGGATCCACTGTCGCCGGTCGCGGGTCGCGAAGGCGGCGATCAGGTGTCGGCGCGATGCCGTGAACACCGTCCTCGAGCGGGGCGGGTGCTGCTTCGACGCCGCCGACACCGGTTGACCGGGGGCGGGTTGATTGTGCTGGTGGGTGCTGTGAGGGGTCTGCGAGAAACGCCCCGCACACGAGGTGGACAGAGCTCACGGCTGCACCAGGCAGCGTCGGGCAGGCGCTGCTGAGCGAAGCCCACGCCGGGACCGGGCTCATTGTCGCGCTCACCAGCGACGACGCCGACCCCGCCGAGGTCCACCACGCGATCACCACCTACCTGCACCACCGCGAGCTCGTCGACCACCACGGCCGCCCGACAGACCCAGGAGAGTACGGGCCGCCACACCATCGGGCGACGACGCGGCCCGCGGCCTCGATCAGCTCGGACGGGGATCCGGGGCCGCCGTGCTGTGGCACCCGATCGACCTGCCCCTGGGGTGGGGTCACCGCTCGATTGCGCCGGTGGCGCTCACCCCACGCCGTGACCAGCGTGGTGTTCGGGCCCGCGCTGCCGGTGGCCGTGCGACGTCAGGAACGGCCGGTCGCACCAGCTCACCGCTACCCCACGCCCGACGACCCTCGCGTTGCGCCGCACGGGAAGGCCCGCGCCGCCGGCGTGCGCCGTGCACTGATCAACTCCCGGCCCGGTTGGCACCGCGCGGACGGCACCAGCCGCCTGCACAGCCCACAGTCCGGCACCCGACGCCAACTGTGTTCCTGAGGGCCCCGCCATCCCTGCGCCACCCGCCCCAGATCAGGGTGCGTAGACCCGGAACCATTGCACGTCGAGGTGGGCGGGTTGTTGGGTGCCGCCGGTGGAGTCGTCGAGCTGGATGGTGCCGTGCATGGGGCCGGGGGGTTGTGCTGCGGGGTCGGTGTCGTCGAACCATTGCACGCCGTCGAGGTAGCCGCGGATGTGGCCGGGTTGCCACTCGATCGCGTAGTTGTGCCAGCTGGTCAGCTCGACGGGGGTGCTGTAGTGGTCTTGTACGACTCCGCTGGGGGTGGGGTGGTGGATGAACGCGTCGATGCCGTCGGCGCCGATGTGGGTTTCGGCGTAGTCGTCCTCGCCGTCTTGGGGCCAGCGTTCCGATTGCGGCCACAGCAGCAGTACCGGGTGATAGGGGTTGCCGGTGGCGGTGGGGTCGGTGGCGGTCATGCGGGCCCGGGCTTCCCACCGGCCGTATTTCTGGTTGGTGGTGTTGGCCAGCCAGCCGGTGCGGCCCGCGGCGTCACCGCTCTCGCGCAGGAAACCTCCGCCGACGGTGGTGTGGGAGGCGCAGCGCTGCCCGTTGCCGGCGTTGCCGGGCCAGCATTCCCCGGCCTGGTCCCACTTGGCCGGGTCCGGGGCGCCGGTGTAGGTGAAGGTGTCACTCGAGGGAAGGGGCACGCCCCAGCCGTAACGCACCGCCGCCTCGGGGGACGACGCGACCGTGCCGACCGGCGGAACGACCGGGGGACCGGCCGGCGGGACCGGTGGCACGACGCTGGGCGCCGGGGCGGTTGTTGCGGTGGTCGCTGGGGGTGTGTTCGCTGAGGGTGTGGTCCCTGTCGGGGTGGGGGTGGGGCCGCTGTGGTCGTCGACGGGCTCGGCGGTGTGGGCGCCGTGCCCGGCGGTGCGGGCGACGCGCTCGGCGGGGTGCTGAGGGGCCCGGTCCAGGCCGCCAGCCAGGTCAGAGGTCCGAGTCGTCCACTGGCGGGCAGGTGGTGGGCGCGCTGCAGGTCCAGCACGGCGTCGCGGGTGGTGTCGCCGTAGCAGCCGGTGCCGTGGAAGGGGTAGCCGTGTCGGGCCATCTGCAGCTGCCAGGCGCTCAACGCGGAGTCGCAGTCCCCGACCACGTACACCCGCCCGGGCCAGCGCGGCGCCCCGGTCGGTGATGTCCCGGTCCACGCCGCCAGCCAGGTGGCCTGGGTGAGCGGCGAGGTCTCCGGGAGATGGTTGGCGCGCTGCAGGTCCAGCACAGCGCCGCGGGTGATGTCGCCGTAGCAACCGGTACCGGTGAAGTTGTAGCCGTAGGTGTTCATCTGCAACTGCCATGCCCGCAGCCGCGGATCACACCCGCCCGGCGCGAAGGCCACCCCCGGCCACGGCGGCGGACTCGCATCCGAACGCGACAGACCAGCACCCGGCGACGGCGACGGCGACGGTGAGACAGGAGATGACGCCGACGGCGAGCCAGACGCCGCAGTGGCAGGTGTCGCAGTGGGGGGTGTGTCGGGCCGTGGTGTGCCGGGCCGGGGCGGGGCGGTCGGGGGGGCCAGGGCCAGCGCGTCGGTGCGGCTGGGTGCCCGGCCGGTGGCGGCGTCCCGGTCGTTGGTGAGCCCGAGGATCCCGGCGCATTCCCAGGGCTGCCACCCGCGGGACCGGTACAGCCGCAGGGCCCGGTAGTCCTGTTCGGCAGGCGACGCCGCCGAGGGCAGCCCGGTCCCGCCCACACTGTTCCAGGTGGCCAGGTCAAACTGGTAGGCCCCGTAGTGGCCGTTGTCGGCGACCGCGTCGTAGCGGCCGCTGGACTCGCACTGGCGCAGCTGCGCCCACTGCTGCGGGGGTGGATCCGCGCGCGCCACCCCGGACCCGACCGCAGCCAGCGCCAGCGGGATCACCCCGACACCCAGCCCGACGACCACCAGCACGCCCCCGAACCGGACGCGCGGCCCCACCCGGCCCGGTGGAACGCGACCCGGCTGAACGCGGCCTGGCTGGACGCGGCGCGGCTGGACGCGGCGCGGGCCCACCCGGACCGGTGTGGCGCGGGGTGACGCGGCAGGGGCCGGGTCGGTCACGATGATCACGGGGCGAGACCGTAACCAACGCAGAGTTAACCCACAAGCGTAGGCCTGCGCCTCACCAGTCCCTCCAGACCCCAATAGAGAGGGGTTGTAGTGACCCACAGCAACAGCACGGAGACCCGGGGGTGGTGCGGTGGACAGCAGGGGGATCCGTGTGTCACCGGCCGCGGGATCGGGGCGCCGCCGCGGCGGGGAGTCCCGCAGCAGTGCGGGGCCACCAGCCCAGAACCGGGCCGCCCTGCGCGGCGCTGACGCGAGCACCCACACCCACCGCGCCCCCGCCCCGGATTCACGGGCCGCCGCGGGCACCGGCCACGGCGCCGTGGCCGGTGCCCGGTCGGTGACCGAGCGTGCCCGATCAGGGTGCTGGTCCGGGCCTCAGCACCGGCCTGGTCGAGACCTGCCGGTTCGGCGTGTCCACCCCACGACACGCCGATCACCCGTCAGCGCCCCCGTGATCTGAACAGGGCAACCGCCGGTGTAACCCCGCCCCGCCAGGCCCAGAGCACGGCGGCCCCCGGGCCGAGCACGCTCAACTCGAGCACGCTCAACCCCGAGCAGACGGGACCCGCTCGATCGCGCGGGCGAGCAGAACGGGCGCCGTCTCTCATCGTGTTCCCGGTGGCACCCTCCGAGTCGGTCTGCGTACTGTCGGCGGTCATGCACCTGCCTCCCGCGATGGACGTGGCGTTCCCGCTGGTCGCGCTGCTGGTCGCAGTGGTACTCGTCGTGGCGATCCTCGCCCTGCGCCGCAGGCACGCCGCCGATCCCACCCCGCAACCCACCAGCTCAGACTGGATCGGCCACACCAACGAGACCAACAACAGCCACAGCAACAAGGACAGCGACAGCCACAGCAACAAGGACAGCGACAGCGCCGAGGGTGGGGGTGTCGGTGTCTCCACCGCCCGGCGCGTAACCGTCGCTCAGGCCGTGGCCGAGCGCGACCCCGCCACCGCTCCGCTGCCGACAGCATCGACCGCGGTACCGGCCCCGGCCACCACGACCGCGGACACCACCCCCGCTCCGGTTGCGGGTTCCACCGCCGCCGGCTCCGATGTCGGCAACCCACCACAGCACCCACGCCCGGCGGCGACACAGCCCCAACCCGCCGCGGGCGCACCCGAACCACGCTCGGCTGCGCACCCGTCCCCCGACACGGCCGCTCCGGGCGCGCAGCAGCGGCCGACAGCCACACCCGCGCTCAGCGCTGCTCGATCCGCCACACCCACTACCGGTAATCCGGACAATCCCCGTGACGGTGCCCCGTCCCCGATACCCACCCGGGCCGGGCAACCCACCTCCAGCGGGGACGTTCGCGACCGGCTGCTCGCGGTGCTGCTCGACAACCCCACCCAGGCCGTGCGCGCCGTCACCGAGCTCGACGCCGCCCGCGGCCACCTCGACCGTCTGACCGAAGCCCTCGACGCCATCCGCCGCGAACGCGGCGTGCTCGGCGAGGTCCTGGCCCGGCTCGCCGCGACCGGCCTACGACCCGACCAACTCGCCACCCTCGCCGGGCTGCCCCTCACCGAGGTACACGACCTCCTCCCGACCTGCGTCCCATCACCGCCAGCATCGCCGTAACCGGCCCCCGATGCGATGCACAGGGGCTGGCGTCACCAGCTCGGCACCTCGGCATGGGGCTGCCCCCGGCCCCGAATGTTGGTGGCGACCCGGCACCGGCCCGGTTCGACCGATCGTGAGGTTCCCCTCGCGGTGCCTGCCGGGTCATGACCCCCGTCCGTCCCCCCGCGGGGGTGCGCCTGTCATCACGTCGACCGGACGTGTGCCTGCCAGGCGGCGAGCATCGCAACGAGAGGGTCGTTGTCGAGGTACGGGTCTGTCCCGCGACAGCAAGGGGAGGCTATCGATCAGTGCGTCGTCGGCGTGGACGGCTACCGGGTCGGGCGGCTCATCCCCCGCGCATCCCCACCGAGGGGGTCCACCCCGCACAGGGCCGACACAAACAGCTCCAGGTCCCACACCAACGGGTCCGACACGACGCGCCCACGGCTGTCAATCGACACACGGCAGGAACCGCCGCCCCGGACAACGCCGCGCGGGGCATGGCGCCGATAACCGGCGTCGGTGCAACGCAGAGCGTCATTGCGGCCCGGCCCACCCGGGCCCGGGTAGCAACACCGGTCATGATCGCGCACGTTAACGGCTCCTCTCAAGAAACCCAGGGCAACCAGGTCACAGGTGGGCGCGCCGCGGCGCGCCGTCACCACGAGGGACACAGGCCCGGCTCCCGAGGTGTTCCGCGAGCCCGTGTTGCGGAACGCCCCGGCGCGGGCCGGCCAAGGGACCGGCTTGTTCTGCGTCTCGCACAGAGTGCCTGCGGTGTTACGAGGGACAACCTCTGGCAGATCCACGCGGCCAACGTCTTCGTGATCGGCGCGGTCACGTTGGTGGAGGGCATGCGTCTGATCAACGTGGTCTCGCTGTCGATGGCCTCGCTGCTGGCCCGCGACCCGGTGCCGGTGGTGCCCGACCCGTCGCTGAGGTCCAGAGAGCCCGGCCACGCGCGGGAGTCGTCGCCCATCCGTGCGGCGACCACACGGCGGGCCGCCGCGTCGTCACCACTGACGTCGATCATGGGGATAATCTCGTGCCTCGTCGGGGCCGCGGACGCCGGCCCGGTGTGATCGAATGCTCACGGCGCAGCGTCCGCTGCTTCCCCGTCGCCCGATTCTGGATCACCGATACCCACCCCGACCGACGACTGTCGTGACCTGCTTACTGTCATCGCCTCCATGAAGGCCGCACCGGGCAAGCAGGCCGAGCTCAAGGCCGGGTTGGAGGCCCTGATCGAGCCGACCAGCCAGGAGGACGGCTACGTCAACTACGACCTGTACCAGGGTGTCGAGGACCTGACCTCGCTCCACAGCAGTGGCAGCCGGTAGCACGAACGCCGGGGTGTGGTTCCTGTTCACTTGTAGTTGTCAACGGATCTTGAATTCTGAGCAGGCTGGGTTCTCTGAACTTTGACCCCTCTGGCGGTCTGTCAGTCCCGGTCGGTCCGGTTCTGTTTGGCGAGGAGCTCGCGGCGTTGGCGGGTCCGGTAGGAGTCCCCGGTCAGGGTGAGGACCTCGGCATGGTGGACGAGGCGGTCGATCATGGCTGCGGCGACGACGTCATCGGAGAAGGTCTCGCCCCAGCGCCCGAAGGGCAGGTTCGAGGTGACCATGACCGAGCCGTGTTCGTAGCGGGATGCGATGAGCTGGAAGAACAGGTTCGCGGCGTCCTGGTCGAACGGGATGTAGCCGACCTCGTCGATGATGATCAGTTTGTAGCGGCGGATCTTCTTCAGCTCGGCCTCGAGCCGGCCGGCCTGGTGGGCATCGGCGAGGCGGGTGATCCAGTTGTTCGCGGTGTCGAACAGCACCGAGTAGCCGGCCTGGGTGGCTTTGACCCCGAGCCCGATCGCGAGGTGGGTCTTCCCGAGTCCGGGCGGGCCGAGCAGGATCACGTTCTCCGCCTTCGCCACGAACGTCCCGGTGGCCAGGTGCGCCAACACATCCCGGCGCAGCGAGGGCAGGTGGTCGAGGTTGAAGTCCTCCAGCGTTTTGACCGTGGGGAAGTGCGCGGTCCGGATCCGCATGATCGTGCCGGCGGACTCGCGTTCGGCGACCTGGCGTTGCAGGACCGCGGCCAGGTACTCCTCGTGCGACCAGGTCTCGTCGCGGGCCTGGTCGGCCAGCTCGGCCCAACAGCGCCCGATCGTCGGGGTCTTCAACACCCGGGTCAGGTAGGCCAGCATCGACGGCAGACCCTCGGCCGGCCGGGCCGTCGCTGTGGTGGTGGTTGCTGTCATGGGTTGCTCGCTTCCGCCGCCTCAGCGGCTGTCGAGGTGATCGGGTCGAAGTCGACGCCGAACAGGGCGTCGTAGTCGGGCAGCGCGCGCAGCGCGACCGGATGCCCGTCGCCGTGGCGCCGTGTTCCGCCCTGCTGGGCTCGTTGTTCGGCTCGGCGCTGATCTGCCAGGGCCAGGCGCATCTGGTGGGCGGTGGCGACGTGGGCCGGGTCGGTGATCACACCGTGTTTCGCCCAGCTGCGGTCGTGGCGGGCGACCGGTTCGCGGTCGCAGAAGGCTTCGACGGTGGTGGGTGAGGCGACGACATCGACGAACCGGCCGATCACGCGAGGATCGATCGAGTAGTCGTTGGCGTCGATGCGGACGTAGTAGTCGCGGGCCAGCCGGATCCGGTGTGTGAGCCCGACCTGCGGGCCCACCGGTGGAAGCGGGGTCATGGCCTGGCGGTCGGTCTCGAGCAGATCCACCGGGCAGCCCCCGATAGCGCGGACGGTGCGCGTGTTCGCCCGGACCAGCCAGTCGGCGAGCTGATCGTTGAAGTCCGCCGGCGAGGCGAAGACCCGCCCGGGCAGAAACGAGGTCTCGAAGAACCCGTTGTTGCGCTCCACCATCCCCTTGAACTCCGGATCCCGCGGCGGAGCCAACCGGATCCTGGTGGCCACCGTGCCGGCGAACGCCGCAGCCGGGACGCTGACCCGCCCGGTCCCGCCGATCGCGGACTCCCGGTCCCAAACCAACGTCTTGGGCACCCGCCCGATCCCGGAGATCAACTGCCACATCCCGGACAGGATGTCCCCGGCTTGGCGCGACGGGATCATCGTCGCGGACAGGAACCGGGAGAACCCCAACACGATCACCAGGACCGGCAGGATCCGCGCCTGCCCGGCGGCGACCGGGATCGTCGGGGCCGGGAACCACAGATCGCACTGGGCGAGCTGCCCCGGCTCATAGGTGACCCGGTCGACCGGGTCGATCCCGACGTACTCCGGACGGATCCGGGCCAGCAGCTTCTTCAACGGGCCCTCGGAATAAGGCCAGCCGATCCGCTGCGCGACCACCGGGCCCGGCATCCTCGGCCACGACACCAACAACGCCCGCACCTGCAGCTCATAGGCGTCCGCCACCGAGCCCCGCCGAGCCCGCTCGTAGCGGGGCGGCCGATCCGACGCCAACGCCGCCCGCACCGTGTTGCGAGCCACCCCGAGCCGACGAGCGATCTCCTTGATCGGCACACCCTCCGCCCGGTGCAACCGACGGATCTCTGCCCAGTCCTCCACCTTCAGCACCTCCCCAGCTTCGGGAGGGGTCAAGATTCAAGAACCCCCAGAGGGGTCAGAATTCAGGATCCGGCGACAGTAGTCTGGGACCTCTCTGGATGGGACATGCTGATGAGCGAATCTGAGTCCGCGGCCGGTCACCGTGGCGACCGAACCGACGCCGCCGCTCATCCTGATCAGGCCCTCGACGCGCTGGAGGAACGGGTGTTCGGCCGGCGGATGGACCAAGTCCGCGACGACGACCAGCCCGACGACGACACGGACCCGGCCTCGATCGAGAGAGATCCCGACCAGCAGACTGAGCCGCCGTAATGACGCGTGCGCACCCGCCTTTGCTGCGTTTCTGCGCGCTGGAGGGGCGTCAGCGACGCCGTGCCAGGGCTCGACGCGGTCCTGGCGGCACTGCCTGAGGACACCCGGCCTCCGCGCGACGTCGCCAACTACGACGACCTTCTGCCGTCGCGCCGTCCGCCAAGTGGCGGCCGGCGACACGTTCCTTGCCCGTGTCCATGACCTGCCGGTGGCTCGTCGTTCGGTGCGCGGGCTGATCCACGCGTTCAACACCGCCCGCAACGCCGGGCAGACCGAGATCGCGCCGCTGGTCCGTGAGCCGCTGATCGCCTCGTTCCGGCACGCCGTTCGCGTTGGGCTCGCCGAGGTCCATGCACACCCGGGCCCGCGTAGCTCTACCGCCCAGCCACCCGGGCGGGTCCTGCTGGAGTTCTGCCGCGCCCGCGTGGATGATGTCTTGCGGTTCACCGGTGACACCCGGGTATGGCCGACGAATAACATCAGCGAACGCAGCCGGCGCCCGACGAAGACCCAGCAGAAGGTTTCCGGGCGGCTCACCAGCGAGGACATCGCTCAGGCCCGCCTGGACATCCGCAGCTACATCGACACGATGCGCGAACACGGCGCCGATGTCCTGGCCGGTCTCCGCGCCACGATCATCGGCAACCCTTGGCGGCCACCGATTCCCGCGCCGACCTGACCGCCCCACCGTGCCCACTCATCACCCCGAACCCAGCAGGTTCTCCCGTTACTCGCGAGCAGGAACCGCGCGTGGGAGAGGAACGGGCGGGTCGACACCACCAGATCGTCTTGCCGACACGCACCGAGGGGGTGTGTGAGGGGGTGTGAGGCGGGGATGGGCAGACTGGGCAGATGAGCCCCGTGAGCCGCGGCCGGAAAGGTAAGAACAAGAAGAAGGTCGCGCAGTCGACCAGACCTACTGTCACGCTGGGCATGTTCAGTGCATTGGATCTTTGCGACTGCCCCGCGTGTTCCGGCGAGGCCCTGGACCCGGCTGAGCTGGTCGAGATGCTGGTCGAGATGCTGGCCGCGGTTGCCGCGGATCTCCTCGGGTCCCAGGACCCGCTGGAGGCGGAGATCCTGGGTGCGGTGGCCGTCTCGATCGGGGCGATCGCCGGTGCACAGTTCGACGAAGTGCTGATCGAGGTGGTCATCCCCGAGTTCGAAGCGCGGGGGTGTCCCGAGACGGTGGCGATGCTGCTGGCGATCAGCGCGGTGGCCGGCGACCGGGTGGGCCACGCAGCGTCAGCGGCGGCCGACCGGCTTGTCGAGGCAGGTATCCCACGGCCGGGGTGGGCGGGTGAGCTGGGTGCGCCGGTCACCGCCGAGGACTGCCGGCGGCTGAGCGACCCGGAGGGAACCGGGTCCATGTTGACCGGGATGTTTCATCGAGCCGGACGCTCGCACGCGGTCGTGGTGAGCGTGGATGACCTCGACTGCGGGGCCGCCACAGATATTCTCGTCCTCGCAGCCGACCAGCTGCCCGCGGCGCTGGAGATGATGCGGGCCCACGCCCGCGCCCGCGACGTCGAGGTCACCGAGGAGCCGCTCGACCCGTCCGAGTTGTGCTGGCACATCGACAACGCCCTGCAGGCTCGGGCGGTCCATGACAGCGACCATGGTCGGCTCGACCTCGATGAGCTACTCGACGCGGACGACGGTCAGCCAGGCTACCCGGCCATGGCCGTGTTGCTGCGAGCCCGGATGCGGACCCTGCCCGCACCGAACAAGCCCCCCGCGCACCATGGCGACGCCGACGAGGGCCGGGCAGCCAGCCTCGCCGCGCTGGAAACGTTGGCGCAGCTGGCCCGGGGGGGCATCGCGTCGGGTCGCGGCCCGGTCCTACCCCGCGGCCCGATGACGGCGGCCATCCGCCCGGTGAAACGCGCCACGTCCGCCCCGCCGCCGATCTACCAGATCAAGGTGGGGTTGCGCGGCGCGACCCCACCGATCTGGCGGCGCCTTGAGGTGCCCGCCGATATCAGCCTGGCCCGGCTGCACCGCATCATCCAGGTCGCGTTCGGCTGGGAGGATGGCCATCTCCACGTTTTCTCCACCCCCTACGGCGAGTTCGGCATCCCCGACGCCGAACTCGGCCACCGCGCGGAGTCGCCGGTCACGTTCGAGCAGGTCGCCCCCACCGCGCGCAGCACGATCCGCTACACCTACGACTTCGGCGACGACTGGGAACACGACGTCATGGTGGAGAAGGTCCTCGCCCGGGACACCACCGTCAGCTATCCCCGCTGCACCGGCGGACGACGCGCAGCCCCACCAGAAGACTGCGGCGGCATCTGGGGCTACACCGACCTCCTCGCGGTCCTGGCCGATCCCACCCACCCCGACCACGACGACAGACTGGAATGGCTCGGACTCACCGCCGCCGGTGACTTCGACCCCGCCCAGTTCAACCCCCACACCGTGACCCAAGCACTATCCCACCTGCGCTGACCCCACCCCCAGGGCATTACGCAGTACCTGAGAGCCTGTTGCGGGAACAGCGCCGATGGGGTGACGCGAGGGTGGCGGGTCGGTGACATGATCCGACGATCACCGCTGGTGCCGGTTGGAAGGGCTCCCGGGAGGGGCGCGGGCGCGGGCCGGCCGGTTCGGCCGGTGGCGGTGGTGGCCAGGCGGCTGTAGGGGGCGACCGTGGTGTCGGTGAGCGCGCGGCGGTAGAGCTTCAACAAGTTGTGGGTGCCGGCGATCAGCTGCCATTCCGACTCGGCAGCGGCCCGGCCTCGACGCAGGAACCGTCGGATCCCGCGCGCTTGTTTGATCTGACCGAAGACCGGCTCGATGATCGCCTGACGGCGCCGGTAGAGCGCCCGGCCCGCCTTGTTCGAGACCTTGCGGTCCATCTTCTCGACCAGCGTGGCGCCCGCCCGGAGCGGACCACGACGCCCGGTGCGCGGGGTCGGGTTGTGGCGCATATTGCGGGTGGCGACGTAGGCGTCAGGGTCATCGTCGTCGAGTTGGGCGAAGTTGGTTTCGCTGGCGTAACCGGCGTCGGCCAGCAACTTCTCGGGCCGTTCGGTGATCCCGGCTGCGGCCAGCGACCCGGCGGTGGCGGCGATCATCGGGTGCAGCTGGGCCAGGTCGTTGTGCTCGGCGGTGACCGTGGCGGCCACGATGACCTGCTCGGTGTTGGCCACTGCTTGGGCGTTGTAGCCCTGCACGAACCCGTGCTTGGTCGCCATGATCGGGCTGTCGGGGTCGCTGGTGTTGGCCTTCGGCGCCTTGTGAGCGGCCTTCTCCGCGGGTGGTTTCGGTTTCCGGCCGCGCAGCTTCCTGCCGCGCAACTTCTCGGTCGCCGCCCGCGCCGCGAGGTGCGCCTCATGCGCGGCACGCTCGGCCGCGAGCTGTTCGTCGAGTTGCTGCTTGGCCTGGGCGAACCGCCGTCGGCGATCAGCCCGACCCCGCAACGCGGCGGGGGGTCGAGGCCCTGAGTCGGGGCCGTACTCGGCGTCCTCGGCCTCGTCGAGGGCCTTGGCCTCGGCGAACATCTTCTCCACCTCGGCCTCGATCGTGGCCCGGGTCCGGTTGGCCTGCAGCGAGGCCGCCGCGGCGATCTTCGTGCCGTCCACCGCGACCAGCCCGACCGTGGTCATCCCAGCCCGCGCGCACAACCGCAGCGACGCCGTGAACAGCGACGTCAACGCCTGCTCGTGGCGGGCCCGGAAGCGGGCGATCGTGGTGTGGTCCGGGGCCTGGTTGGCCGCCAGCACCCGAAACGCCACATCGACATGACAGGCCCGTTCGATCTGCCGCGACGACCGGACACCCACGCAGTAGCCATACAGCAGCAGCGCCACCATCAGCTTCGGGTCGTGCGCCGCCCCACCCCACCCATCGGCGCGGTAATCGGCATAGAACGCCGACAGATCGATCTCTTCCACCGCGTCATGCACGAAGAACGCCAGGTGATCCTCGGGCAGCCAGTCCGTCAGCGCCGGCGGCAACAAGTACAGCTGGTCATGCTCCACAGCCAAGAAGTTGTAGGCCACACCCACATCCTGGCCGCCTCACCCGACACCTTCGTGAACCTCGAGCGCGTGTCGCCACCGGACCACCGTCGATCACTGGGTTCGTGCAACAGGCTCC
>Ga0209933_1001663_pt1 | contig 18122 bp, 17 predicted proteins | sample ThiBiot_300_biof_FD_183944 | JGI IMG/M metagenome (GOLD analysis project Ga0209933, IMG submission 183944) | Wastewater bioreactor microbial communities from Cape Town, South Africa - Thiocy_cont_300_biof (SPAdes) | ecosystem: Engineered > Bioremediation > Thiocyanate > Unclassified | place...
CCCGCCGCTGCGTGCCGCATCGACGAAGTTCGCCACGGCATCCCAGGCGGGGTAGGCGATAAGCAGGATATTCGCGACCGCCGGCGAATGCTGCCCCACCGTGAAGGCCGCGGCCACCCAAACGGCCGAAAACCCCGCGCGGATGAAATAATAGAGTTTGAGGCTCCGCGCCTGGCCGGCGGGGGCAACATCGATAGCAGTGTCGGTCATAGTATAGCCTTTCAACTAGTTGGTAGGTTAAGCAGGGAAGTTTCGGAGCGATTTCACCGCTGAAGCTCATGATGCAGGTATCAAAATACCGTTAGACGGTGGGCTTTGCGGTCAAATGGATGTCTCTGGACGGTCCGTTCACTGGCGAACCACGGCAAGCCTTTCGATAAGGGGATGAGTGACGGCGTCGAAGATTTTGGGGTCGCCATAAGCGCGGGCCGAGAGCATGGCGCCGTGCACTGTTGCCATGAAGCTCTCCGCCTCGGATCGCGCGGTGCCGGACAGAGCAAGAGTGCCCTGTTTTGCGCCTCGTTCCATGACGGAGGTGAGCCAGGCGGAAAGCGCCCGAAAATAAGCCCTGACTTCCAAGGCGATTTCGGGCGGGAGTGCCGGTATTTCGCTCGCCAGCAAGGCGCAAACGCAAAAAGTGACGGACCCGTCGGCGATGCAATCGCGCCAGAAGCCGGTGTAAGCGCGAAGCTGATCCACCGGTTCGGGATGATGGCGTTCCAGCTCGGCGATCCCCACCTCGGCTTCCTCGCGATAGCGCGCCACGAGGGTTCGGACCAGCTCGGCCTTGCTGGGGAAGTGGTGGTGAATGCTGGCTTTGCGGATGCCCACGACCTGGGAAATGTCCGCGTAGCTAAACCCATTGTACCCGCCCGCGATGATCAGGGAGCGGGCGCAACGCAGAATGTCGTCGGAGGTGGTCGAAAGGTTGCTCATCGCTCTTTATCTACCTACTAGTAGGGTTCTCGTCAAGTGTCGCCCAATCGCGATGGCTAACGCACTGACGGGACGCCGGAACCAATCCCGGCGCAGATCGGATCGGACCGGCGCTATAACTTGTCAATCTTGCGGGTGGCAGCGACCAGCGATTGAGTTTGGGCGTGATAGCGGCGGATAGGCCGGAAACGAAACCGGGATTTCCTTTCGCTCGCAGCCGCTCACAGGCGCGCTGTCTCACTATCCGCGGTACTTCCACAGACCCCGCATGAATGCCCAGAATGAGTCTGGATGGAAGCGCTCGCACCATTCCTCATACGATTTGAATAAAACAAGGCGATCTCGAGCAACCCGTCCTTTTCTGATGCGTACTTCACGCATTTTGTCATGCCAGCCCAGCCAGGTGACGCCACCCATTCCACGGCTCCTGCACTCGCCATATCCGATCATGAGGCGACCGCTAAACCAGCTTGCGTGGACAGGAAAGCCGGTGGCCGATGCCGCTGCGAACAATACCTGCTGAGCTTCGCTCGAAATTGGAAGCTCAGTATCGCGACGTCCTCCTCGTGGGTCTTTGTTTAAATGGGTCCAAGTCACATCGACGAGATAGAGGTCTCCCGAACGAATTTCCCAGGTTCCCGTATATCCTCGATAGTTGGCGGTCGATTTCACATAGGGATTTTTGATAGAGAGCTTGTGGCGCTCGAGGAGCGTTCTCAACGGCTCGGAATAGAGGAGGCACTTCTGGCCATCGGCAAGAAAGACTTCGGATGCTTGGGCCGTCATGTAAGACTTTCTTGGAGGACTACAGACGAGGATTGTATCTCGAATTTTGGGTCACTCTTCTGGCCGGCTCACTCCACCTTGCCGATCTTGCGGGTCGCAGCGATCAGCCGGGCGCTGTCGGCTTCGACGAAGGCTTTGAAGGCGACGGCATCTTGATAGGCCGGCGGGCTTCCCGCCTTCTCGAATATATGCTGGATCGCGGGATCCGCCATCGTCGTTTCATCGCGTCTTCGAGCTTGCGCGTGACGGCGGCGGGCAGGCCGTTCGGTGCGAACAATCCGGCCCAGATGTAGAACTCGACATCGTCGTAGCCGAGTTCCTTGAAGGTCGGCAGGTCGGGGAAAAAGGGAATGCGCTGCGCGCCCGAGCAGCGGAGGCGGCAGAACCGTCTACGCTGCTGCCGTGGCGCTTTGGCTCGGCCTTTAATGGGCGAGCACCGTTTCGTCGGACGGAGCATCGGCGCCAGTGTCGTGAAGAAATATCATCACGACGCAGGCGATGACGGAGATGACCAACGGTGCGGCGGCAATGAGGTAGAGATGCTCAAGTGGGAAGTTCATTCCGATGAGCATGCCGCCCAGTGCCGGTCCGCCGAAGGCGCCGAAGCGTCCGATACCGAAAGCATAGCCAACGCCCAGCGCGCGGACGTGGGTCGGGTACATAATGCCCGCCGTCGCATTGAGGCCGAACTGGATGCCGAGCAGGCAAAATCCTGAGACGAAGGTGATCCACACCAGCCAGGGCGTTGTTGCTAAATATCCGATCGCTGCCGTCGATGGGATGCCGAGAAGGATGAGCAGAATGACCGGCCGCAATCCCATCTTGTCGACAAACCGGCACATGACGAGCCCGCAGACTGAGCCGCCGAGCTGGAACATGAGGCCGGCATTCTGCGCCGTGGCGGCATTTCCGCCAGCCTTGATCAAGGCAGGGGTGATGATCGTCTGCAACCAGATGTTGACGAAATAGAACACCATCAGGTTGATCGCAAACAGCAGCCACATGAGCGGCGTGATCAACGCGAATTTACCGACGAACAGATCGATGAAGCGCGCCTTGTCCCGATTGTGGCTTGCGGAGACGATGACGTCGTTAGGTCCGATCGTCGTTCCCATGCGCGCCGCCAGACGCACCATCTCAGCCCGCCGCGAGGGAACCAGGCTGAGATATTTGATCGACTCGGGCAGAATGAAGAATGAGAGGGCGGCGATCACGAGCGGCACAATGCCGCCGATCCAGAAGATGATCGGCCAATCGTAAGTGGCGACCAATGTATTGGCGACGATGGGTGGAAAAATGCCGCCGAGCGTCGTGCCGATGAACATCAGAATGATGAACGTTGCGCGCACGCGCCGCGGTGCCATTTCCGCGTTCAGCGAGATCGTGTTTGAAACCACGCCGCCGACTCCAAAGCCGGTCAGGAACCTCGCCCAGGTGAGATGGTCGACAGAATTCGCCACAGCGACAAGCATCGTAAACAGACCGAAGACGATGAGCGACAGGATGATCGCGATCTTCCGGCCGTAACGGTCGCCGATCCAGCCAAAGAGCGGCGCACCGAACAGCACGCCGAAATTGGTCGCGCTGAATGGGAATGTCAGCGCCGCCGGTGAAGCGAGGTGCCAGTCACGCACAAAGAAGGGGCCGGCCGCAGGCGCCGCCGAAATGTCGTAGCCGTCGATGAGGGTGATGACAAAACACCAGAAAACCAAAAGCCAATTGAAGCCCGTGATTTTTTGACTATCGACCAAATCGTCAATGTTGATCGTTGCGGATTGTTGCACGGGGCGTCCCTCCAAGAGGTATGATTTGAGCCAGCTAGATGTTGAGCGTGTCGTTGCTGGAGCCTGTCACAGGCTTAACTGGAAGATATCGATCTGTCACTCGCGTCAAGATCTTACAAGTAAGGCTCGTGCTGAGTATTACGCCGATGATGGTTTTCGGATTGCAGTCCCGACACTTTTGAGCCGGGTAATTTCTTTTGCGCGCTCCTCGGCCTAATATCATCGGGATACGAAGCGACAATGTGACGTGACGCGACGATCTATACCCGTCGTGCCGACAGCTGTGTGAGATCGGGCCCGCATGAGTTTCGGTGTGAATGCAAGCTGCGATGTGGCTTCTGCCCAGGCAGAACAGGCGCGTTCTCCGGCTGAACATCCCAATCTTGTGTTGGCGACGACGGTCCTTGCGTCGGGGCTGGCGTTCGTCGACGGTTCGGTCGTCAATGTCGGCCTGCCGACGATCGAAGCCTCGTTCCACGTTGGTTCGGCGGATCTCCAGTGGGTGATCAACGCTTATCTATTGCCGGCGAGCGCCTTGCTGCTGTTTGGCGGTGGCGCTGGCGATCGTTTTGGGCGGCGGCGGATTTTGATTTTGGGCATGCTGCTGTTCGCGGCTTCGTCACTCCTCTGCGCACTTGCGCCAACGCTTTCGTGGTTGTTGATCGGACGGGTCCTGCAAGGAACGGGCGCCGCGCTCCTGCTGCCCAATAGTCTGGCGATCCTCGGCGAGTCCTTTTCGGACGAGGCGCGCGGGCGGGCCATCGGCATCTGGGCGGCGGCTGGTGCGATCATGGGCGCCGTGGGGCCGGTGCTTGGCGGATGGTTGATTGATCTCACCGGATGGCGCGCCATTTTCCTGATCAACCTTCCGCTGGCGCTGGCCGCCATCGCGTTGGCTTTGGCCTATATTCGCGTGCCGCGCACTGACAGTGGGAAGGGCGCATTGGATGTGGCCGGCAGTATGCTTGCCGCGGTCGCATTGGGCGCATTGACCTGGGGCCTCACGATCGGCTCGGGACCAACAGGATGGACCTCGCCTGCGGTCGTCGCGGTTGCTCTGGGAAGCGTGCTTCTCGTCGGGTTCATCGTTCTCGAAGGCCGACGGGGCGATCATGCCATGATGCCGCTTGCGCTGTTTGCGTCGACGACTTTTGTCGGATTGTCGCTTCTGACATTGCTTTTATATGGGGCACTCGGCGGGCTGCTGGTTCTTCTGCCTTACGTGCTGATCCAATCGGCCCAGTATTCGGCGACGGCAGCGGGAGCGGCGATGCTGCCTTTTCCGCTGGTGATGGCTATCGCTTCGCCGACGATCGGCGCCTTCTCTGGTCGCGTCGGCCCGAAGCTTCCGCTTGCCGTAGGGACCATAGGTGTCGCGGTGGGGCATCTGCTGTTGCTGCGCGTCGACGCTGATGCTGATTATTGGATGACCGTCTTTCCCGCGCTTTTCGTCATCGCGCTCGGCATGTCATGCGCCGTGGCGCCCCTGACGACAGCTGTTCTGGGGTCGGTGGATGAACAACACACCGGATCGGCTTCGGGCCTCAACAGTGCTTTGGCGCGCGTCGGCGCTTTGGTTGCGACAGCGCTTTTAGGGATCGTTCTATCGGCGACGGGAGCAGCGCTCATTGGCGCGTTTCATCTCGCAGCGATGGCGGGCGCCGCACTGGCGATGGCGGCCGCTCTCTGCGCCATATTGTTGATCGACGATCCAGAGCGCTAGCGTCCGTGCTCCTCCAGAAAGATATAGGCTTACGGTGCAAACTTTAAGTTTCTTTACGCCATGGTGCTTGCACCGGCTATTCCACCTTGCCGATCTTTTTGGTCGCAGCGATCAGCCGGGCGCTGTCGGCTTCCACGAAGGCTTTGAAGGCGACGGCATCTTGATAGGCCGGCGGGCTTCCCGCCTTCTCGAAGATCTGTTGGATCGCGGGATCAGCCATCGTCGTTTTCATCGCGTCTTCGAGCTTGCGCGTGACGGCGGCGGGCAGGCCGTTCGGTGCGAACAATCCGGCCCAGATGTAGAATTCGACATCCTCGTAGCCGAGCTCCTTGAAGGTCGGCAGGTCGGGGAAGGAAGGAATGCGCTGCGCGCCCCAGTTGGCGAGAACGCGCAAAGCTCCGGAGTCGACATGCGGCTTCAGGACACCCGGTGCCGAGGCGAGGGCCTTGAGTTGGCCGGAGAGCAGATCGTTCAGCGCGGGGCCGGCACCGCGATAGGGAACGTGCAGAAGTTTGATGCCGGCTGAAGCCGCGAACATTTCCATGGCGATGTGCAGCGTGCCGTAGGATCCCGACGAGCCGTAGGAAATGGTGCCGGGACTGGCTTTGGCATCCGCGACGAAATCCTTCAGCGTCTTCCAGGGCGAGGACGCGGGAACGGCGAGCAAAGTCGGATCAGCCAGGACACGGGCGATGGGCGCAAGCTGCGTCACTTCGTAGGGCGACGGGCGGTCGAACAGGCGCGCGGCTTCCGGCAGCACCGCGAGAGAGGACAATGTCATCAGCAGCGTATAGCCATCGGGGGTTGCGCGCGCGGTCGCGGCATTGCCGATCGCGCCGCCGCCGCCACCGCGGTTGTCGACCACGATGGATCTGCCGAGCAATTTCTCCAGCGATTGCGCGACAGGCCGCGCGGCCAGATCGGCCTGTCCACCAGGCGGGAAGGGCACGATCATCGTGATGTTCTGCTCCGGCCAAGCCCCTTGCGCGGCAGCGAAGTGAGGCAGGCACGCGCCTGCCGAGATGGCGGTCAGTCCGGCAATGATCTCGCGACGATCCATGGTCTCCTCCCCACTATGGCTCTGCGATCGTGATCCGTGATGATGATACGAAATTTAGGTCGCTGACCAGAGCAATACGGAAAAAAGAACGCGTCCGGACGTAAGCCCTTAGTTTCACCACTGGCGAAGGGTGCTTTCGCAAATCTTTGCATGAGTGCGCGGCTTCAATGCGGTCGCAGGATCACGTGCCGACACCAGAGGAGGAGCGATGAATGAAGAGCGTTCGTTCATCGTCTCTGCGATTTACAACGGCGAAGGCGTGAGGTTGCATCATGAAATAGAGGCGATGCAATTTTGCAGCGGGTAAAATGAGTGCGTTCGTTTGCTGCGAACGACAATCACAAAGCCGCGATTGGTAATCGTCGCGAAGCGATTAGTCGATTCATAAACTCGTTGCGGCGCAACGATAAGTCATTCAACGCATCGTTATCGCATTACCGAATGTTCATGCACGGTGGCAAGGTCGACAAAATTAAGCCCGAGTGCATTCGCAATTGTGGAGCAGTTGAGGCATCGAAAATAACTAGGGAGATTCGCCATGTTAAATCGTCCGAAGCGACTTGCTGCGGCCATCGTTGCCATTGCTCTGATTCCGAGCTTCGCAAGCTCTTCAGTATTTGCCGCCGCGGCGGCGTCTCATGTCGCCGTCCATCACCCAGTTCACTATGCCGTGCCGGCTGATCATCAAGCGGCTCCTGCTGCCCCGGAGCAGCCGATCCCGTCGAACTGCTATCGAAGCATGATCCAAAAGCCGGTGTTTGGCGAAGGCTTGGAGTGGGTCAACCTGATGATCTGCACCTGATCGATGGACGATGCGGCGGTCGATGCCGCCGCATCATGTTCGACACGGTTACTCTCCTGTCAGTGTCTTGAGACGGTCCACGACCGCCTGCGGCGCGCGATAGAGTTTGAGCACCGTTTCCTGCACTTCGTCGGCCTTCACGCTATAGATTTCGAGCTGTTGCTTCTCCGCATCGGCGAGAAACTGCTTGTCCTGCAAAACCTCGGCGAAACCCGTTCGCAGAAGCGTAAGATGTTCCTCTGGCGTCTGCGGCGGCGCGATATAGGCTTTGCCGAAAGCCTGCTGGAAGTTGACCATCATGAGAACGGCTTGCCGATCGAGATCGTCCTTGATGAGTGGCCAGGGCTGAGGCACGCCGAGCGCCTGAAGCTCTTCATTCGGGTTTTCGTTGAACTGGACGAGGATGTTGACGGTCTTGTCGCGCACCCAGTTTGGCTTTTGCGCCTTCAGCGCCGTCCAGTCGACGCCGCACACACCATCGATCTCACCGCGCTCCATGGCGTAATACAGGCTGCCTGGTCCGCTATAGCCATAAACGATGTCGAACTTCACACCCGTCGATCGTTTGAGAGAGTTGGCGTAATCTGTGGTCGGGCTGCCTTGTGCCGTCGTGCCGATGATCGCTTTGCGCGTCATCGCCTCTTGCAATGTCTTCACCTCCGAGCGCGCCGAGGTGAGGCAGAGACGCGAGCCGCGTTCCGCGCCGCCGATAAAGCCGAATTGCGTTGGATCGGCCTGAACTTTTCGGCCGAACAGGCGATCCATCATCGCGTTCGCGGGGATTGTCGCGATGATGGTGCCATCGCGCGGCGCTTGCCGTGTCATATAGGCGGCGGCAGTGCTGCCGCCGGCACCTGGCATGTTACGCACGATGACGGCCGGAGACCCCGGCAGGTAGCGGCCGAGATAAGAGGCGATGAGGCGCGAATAGAGACTGTAGCCGCCGGACTCGTCCGTGCCGACCAGGATCGTCACCGTTTTGCCGGCGTAATAGCCGTCCGATGCGCTGGCGCGCGGCGCTGCGAGCGTCAATGTCGTGATGGCCAATAGGGCCGTGAGCGTCGATTTCTTCAGTTGCATGCGATCCTCCCCGATCGTGTCAACGCGTCATCGTTTTGCTTAATGTGGGTTGCGGCAGGTTGGCGCCTTGCTCGCGCAGACGCAGCACCAGGTCTTCGGTGTCGAGATCGCAAGCAGGTTGCCCGGTGGCGATGCTTTGCACGGCTGCGGTGCCGGCCGCTTGCCCCATCATATAGGCGGCCGATTGCGCGCGAATCGAGCCATGCACCTTGGTGTCGCTGGAATGACACCGGCCGGCGACCCAGAGGTTCGTCCATCCCTTCGGCACCAGAATGCTATAGGGAATGCCGAGGCTTTGCCCGACACCCAACCCGTGCTTGCCCTCGAAATCCTGGGTGAAGCGCTTGAACTCTTTTTCGGAGGTATCGGTCGGATGCACGTCGGTCGGTCGGTTATAGACGGCGATCTGATCGGGAAATTGCCGGCCGCTGGTATAGTCCTCGAACAGCAGCTCGAATTCGCCGACGATACGCCGGGTATCGCGAACACCCATGACAGGCGCGGTCGACAGCAGTTCGATGTTTTCGCAACCCGGCATATATTTGCGGAAGAAAGACTCGTATTCGACCGCGAGCTTGCGTCCGAAAATCATGCCGTCCGACAGCGACCGGACATCAAGCCCGTTCAGATTGAAGACATGGCCGCCGTTGAGCTGCGCTGCCTGCTTGCCGATCTTGTTCATGCCCGGCATGAACCGATCGGGCTGCGTGAAATGCTCGTCGTCGATCGCTTTGAGGAGAAGCTTCTTCGACAGCGCTTTCGCCGCATCGATGCCGCGCCAATCCTCGCCATAGGCCGGATCGTCCCAGTTCACGCCGGAATAAAGCGAGCACAGGGTGCTGGGCGCCACGGCATCGATGTCACGCAAGATGACCTTGCACTCGGCACCGCAGAGATCGGACAAAGCGGCATCGCCCGTCGCATCGACATAGGTTTTGGCGCGGATATAGCGATAGCCTTCCACATTGCTGATGACGACACCGTCGATCTTCGTGTCCGTCACTTCCGCATCGATGACGCGGGTGAAAAAACGTACGTCGACGCCGGCATCCTGAACCAGTTCATCGAGCAGCCGCTTCAACCCTTCCGGTTTGAAGGGCACCCATCGGTTGAGCTGGCTATGCAGATATTCCGGCACGACATGCGGGCCGAGCTGGCCGCGCTGTTGCAGGGCCAAGACGATCTGCTTCATGAGGCCACCGACCAGCATCTGCTTGCCGTCGGAGATAGGCCCGAACGTCGTCACGAGACCAGACGTGCCCATGCCGCCGAGGCAGCCGGTGGCTTCCAGCAGCAGGACTTTGGCGCCGAGACGCGCGGCACAGACGGCTGCGGCCGTTCCAGCCGGGCCACCGCCGGCGACGACGACATCGAATTCATCCTCGATCGGGATTTCACGCTTCAACGTATACGTGCTCATGCGGCGTTTCCTCGGCCTCGTTTTTCAGGGCAGGCTCTTTTGCAGATGCGCGAGGGCGGCCTGAACGCCGCCCGCGCGATGGGGCGCCTGACACAGCGCCAGTCCCATTTCCACGCCGGACAAAGTGCCGGCGAGCATCAGATCGTTGAAGTCACCGAGATGACCGATCCGGAACACTTTGTCGGCAAGGCGCGAAAGGCCGTTGCCCAGCGACATGTTGAATGTCTTGAGGACGACGGCACGGAACGCGTCGGCCGAATGTCCTTCGGGCAGGAAGACGGCCGTCAGCGATGACGAATGGTGATTTGGCGTGGTGCACACCGTCTCAAGCCCCCAGGCCGCAACGGCCGCACGCGTGGCGGCGGCATGCCGGGAATGGCGCGCGAGAATGGAGGCCAAACCTTCTTCCTCGAAAATCGCCAGCGCTTCCCGCAAGCCAAAGAGCAGGTTGGTGGAGGGCGTGTAGGGGAAGGCGCCGGAGCGGTTGGCGGCCGCCATGGCGGGCCAGGACCAATAGGACCGCACCATGCGCGCCTGTTTCGCCGCTTCCATGGCCTTGGCGCCGACCGCGTTAAACGACAGGCCGGGCGGCAGCATCAGCCCCTTTTGCGAACAGCCGATGGTTACGTCGGCGCCGAAGCGATCGTGACTGTAAGGGATCGAGCCGAGCGACGAGATCGTATCGACCAGCAGGAGGGCAGGGTGGCCGGTCGCGTCCAAGGCCGCGCGCACATCATCGATGGGGCTGACGCAGCCGGTGGAGGTCTCGTTATGGACGACGCAGACGGCGCGGATCTGATGATCGGGGTCTTGTTTCAGAGCATCCGCAATGGCGTTGGCATCGGCGCCGCTGCGCCACGAGCCTGGAATGATTTGGGCCTTGAGACCAAGGTTTTGCGCCAGCTCGCTCCACAGCTTCGCGAAGTGGCCGGTCTCATACATGAGAACGGTGTCGCCGGGTGAGGTGGTATTGACCAGCGCCGCTTCCCAAGCCCCCGTTCCCGAGGCCGGGTAGAGGAAGACGTCGCCCGAACAATCGCAAAGCTTTTTCAGGCCGGCGAGCACGCCATGGGTCAGTTCGGCGAAATCAGGACCGCGATGATCGATCGTCGGGCGTCCGATGGCCTGCAACACACGGTCCGGAACGTTCGTCGGGCCGGGAATCTGCAAAAAATGGCGCCCTGTCAAAGCGACCTCCCATTGATTATTTGAATTATGAATGCATAATTCGATTTTGAGAGTCAAGCGAAGGGCCGGCTGATGCCGATGGAAGCGAATTCGACCGCGGATGTGATGGTGGTGCCCATCTCCCGCCGCAGCCTGCATGAGGAACTGGCGGCGCGATTGCGCGACATGATCGTGGAGGGCGCGCTGCCGGCCGGCCGGAAGGTCTCGGAGCGCGAGTTGTGCGAACGGTTCGGCGTGTCCCGCACGCCGCTACGCGAAGCTCTTAAAGTCTTGGCCTCGGAAGGATTGATCAATCTCAATCAGAATAGGGGCGCCACGGTCGCGGCGCTCACACGCGCTGACCTTGAAGAGGTGTTTCCGATCATGGGCGCACTCGAGGCGCTTTCAGGCTCCTTGGCCTGCGCGCGGATGAGCGATGCCGAGATCGAAGCCGTTGCCAAACTGCACGATCAGATGGTCGAAAGTTTCAAGGCAGGGGATCGGCCGACCTATTTCAAGCTCAACCAGGCCATTCATCGCGCCATTCTGATCGGCTCAGGCAACGAAACTCTATTCGCGACCCATCAGATGCTGGCAGGACGCATCCATCGCGCCCGCTACATGGCCAATGACGATTCAGACCGCTGGCGTGCCGCCATCGAGGAACACGAACATATCCTGGCGGCGCTGCAAGATCGCGATGGGCCGCGCCTGGCTGTCATCCTGAGCGATCATCTGCGAAACAAACTGGCGAGTGTGATGCGCCATTTCTCGGAAGAATGACGCAGATTCTCAAGCAGCGCGTCGCTTCGATTTGAGCAACGAGGAGCCCCGCTGAGGACGGCTCAGCAGCGGAGCGGCGCGCGAGCCTTGGAGGTTCCGTGCCTGCCATCCGCTCCCTCTCGAGCGGACATCAAGCCAATGCGTCACCGGATCGATCGTTCCGCGTTATTTCTCGATTCCGCGCCAACGCAACTGATCCGCATAACCGCGCGTTAAATTTGGCATTTTGCTGATAGGGGAACCGTCATGCCGATACGCCCTTACTGGAAAGGCGCGCTCAAACTCTCTCTCGTGAGCTGCCCGATCGCGCTTTTTCCGGCCACGACTGCGGCGGAAAAGACGCATTTTCACCAGATCAATCGCAAGACCAAACATCGCCTGCGCCAACAGATGGTCGATGAAGTGACGGGCCGTACCGTCGACAAAGAGAACAAGGGTCGCGGCTACGAGATCGGCAAGGGAAGATATGTCGAGATCGACGAAGAGGATCTGGACGCCATCAAAATCGAAAGCAGCAAAACGATCGATATCGACAGCTTTGTACCGGCCGAAGACGTGGAGGATTTATACCGTGACCGTCCGTACTACCTCGCCCCGCAAGGTAAGGTCGGCGCCGATGCTTTTGCCGTGATCCGCGATGCGATGAAAGACAAGGGGCGTGTCGCTTTGGCCCGGATCGTTTTGACCAATCGCGAGCATGTCATGGCGATCGAACCTTACGGCGACGTTCTCATGGCCACGACCCTGCGTTATCCTTATGAGGTGAGGAAGGTCGATGACATCGTCGGCAAGATTTCCAAACCCCGTATCACCAGGGATATGGTGAAAATCGCCGAGCATATTTTGGAGAGCAAGGAATCTTCCTTCGATCCATCGAAGTTCAAGGATCGATACGAAACGGCCTTGCGGGCTTTGGTGAAACGCAAGGCCTCCGGCAAGACCATTGTCGCCAAGGAAGAGCCGGCGGAAGATCGGGGCAATGTCGTTGATCTGATGGAAGCTTTGCGTCGCAGTATCGGCCACGACGGCGCTAAGGCGAGTGGGCGAAGAAAGCCATCGAAGACGATCCCTCGGCGGCGATCCGGCCGCAAGCCGGGACGAAGAAAAGCGGCCTAGGAGCAGGGCATTGCATGGCCAATAATGCGAATTCGGAGCGATAGAAGCGTCCGATCGTCATTTTACAAATGCATTCGAGTAAAATGTATCGACGGGCGCTTCTTTGTAAACGATTCCAAGGTCCACATAGCTTTTCTGGATCTGCGCCAACAGATCCGGATCGGTCTCCCCGATAATCTTCTGCCCTTTATAGGTACGCTCGATAAAATTCTTGAACATGCGAAGCACCACATCCTCCTTCCCATCGAAAGAAGGAACGCTGCGGATATAGATTTTCGTTGCCGCTTCCGGGTTCTCCATAACGAACTGCATTCCCTTCAACGTGGCCTGAACGATGGCGCGGACCATTTCGGGCTTCTTGGCGATCATTTCATCGGATGCGACGATGGCTTGCGCCGTCGTTGCCGTATGTTCCTTGAGGGGAAACGATGTCGTTTGAGAGACGCCGTCCTGCACGGCGACTTCCCAATCCGGCGTGCAAATGCAGGCATCGACGGCGCCCGCAAGCACCAAACCGATCACCCCGGAAGGTCCGACCGCTTGAATATTCGCGTCGCTTTTACTGATGCCGACTTTTTCCAATGCGCTTAACGCCGCATAGAAATTGGCTTCCTGAAACGACATGACGGATATGTTTTTGCCGCGAAGGTCTTCGATTTTTTCGATATTTCGATCTTTCCGGGCAACAATAATGCCAAGCGCTCCGCCGCCAAGTGTCGCTACGACCTTGATCGGAATGCCATTGGCGCGAACGACGATCGGCGCGTCTCCTAGTGACAATCCGAATTCGGCATTTCCAACCCCGACCTGTTTGGCGATATCCAGTCCGCCGCGAGCGGTATGGAATTCCACCTCGTATCCGGCGTCTTTATAATAGCCATTCTCCTTCGCCATGATCAGCGGGCCGAAGGCGGGCAAAGCCAGAGGGGCGGCGATAAGGAAATTGATCTTTTCAAGCGCGTGGCTTGGCAAAGGTGCTGCCAAAGCCAGGAGTGCAGCCATCGCACCGACGCGTAATGTTTTCATGGAACGATCTCCTCATCACTTGCGTGTTGCCAGTTTTCTTGAAGGCGCGGCTTGGCTTATGCGGCCAGCAAACGTTCGACGAGGGGCCAAACATTGATCCCATGTTTCTTAAGTTCGTCGTCATAAGCGTTGGAGCGGAAAGCCGTGATTGCGGTATCGAAACTCGGACGCGCCCGTACGGCCTCGAACCAGCGTGCGACATGCGGTCGATCGGCCCACATGCCATCGAGGCCGAGCCGTTCGAGACGGGTGACATAAGGAATGATCGCCACATCGGCGAGCGAGAACTCGTCGCCCGCGAGCCAGGACTGGCTGCCAAGCACGGTCTCCATGTCCTTCAGCACCTTGTCGTGGAGCAGCACTGCATCCCGGACGAACGGCGCGTCGAATTCCTGCTCGAGGATCTGTTTTTGACGGGCCGCCCTGAACCGATCCGGCAGTTTCGCAATGCGCTCTTCCCATTGCTTTCTGTCATGGTGGGCGCGCAATTGATGAACGAAGGCCGAGGCGTAAGTCACGGAGGCGCAGGCGATGTGGAGACCTTCGTCAGGCACCTTCGTCCATGTACGCATTCTGGCGCGCGCGACCGGCGCTGCGGGGCGCAGCGGATGTTGAGGGAAAACGTCCTCGATATATTCGAGAATGACAGTCGACTCGCAGATCGTCTCACCATCATGGATAAGGACGGGAACGAGGCCCTTGGGATTGATGGCGAGAAAGGCGGGCTCGAGATGTTCGCCAGCCATCAGGTCGATCTCTTTTCCTTCGTAGGCGAGCCGCTTTTCGTCGAACGCGATCCTCACCTTCTGTGCGCAGACCGAGATGTTGTGGTGATAGAGCGTCAGCATGTCCGTATCGCCTCCTGGGATGATGCTGAGACAATGAACAGCGGAGGCTTGCAAAAAAAGGCAAATTGAGAACTAATTTATATTCCTAGTTGGAATGAATTTGGTGTGCCATGGATTTTCTTGCCGCGGTCGGTGCCTTTGTGCGGGTTGCGCAGTCACACAGCTTTTCTCGCGCCGCCGAGGAGCTTGATGTAACGCAATCGCGTATCAGCAAGCAGATCGCGTTATTGGAGGCACGTCTCGATGTCCGGCTGCTGAGCCGCACGACCCGCCGCGTGCGCCTGACGGAGGAAGGCAGCCGCTTCCTGACTTTCGCTCTGCGCATGCTCGACGATCTTGCCGAAGTCGAAGCGCAAATTGGCAGCGCGAAGGGACTGCCGAGCGGCCTTGTTAAAATAGGCAGCCCTTCGGCTTTCGCGCGACGTTATCTGGTCGAGAGCGCGAACCGTATTCTGGCCAAATATCCAGCGCTTCGCCTTGAGATCGTCACGGGCGATCTCGCCGAAGACCTCGTCGAACAGGGCATCGATATGGCCATCCGCTTCGGAACGGTTTCCGGCAGCATGATCGCCAAGCGTGTCGGCAATTTTCCGCGCGTGGTTGTTGCAGCCCCGGAGTATCTCAAGCAGACAGGAGAGCCGACGACATTGGAGGCTCTGGCCGCTCATCAATGTCTCATCTATCTCAATCCCGATGCCGGCTCTGATTGGGCTTTTATGACCTCATCCGGTCGCCGTAGGATCGCCGTCACCGGGCGACTACAATCGAACAATGCCGATGTCGTTAAACAAGCCTGCCTGAGCGGCGCGGGAATTGCGCTTATGCCCGAATGGTTTTTCCAGGAGGAGATCAAAAACGGGCAAGTCAAACGCTTGCTGCCGCAATTTCGTCCTGATGGACTGACTGTTACACTCGCTTACGTATCCCGCAGCTTTCTGCCGCCGAAAATTCGCATTGTTTTGGATGCGTTGAGTGCCGATCTGCGCGGGATCATCAGAACGAAGTAATTGGCAGAATCATGACGATTAGTCTGGTCCATCATTAAGTCCTCAAAGCACTTTCACATTTCATGAGCCGATATTGCGTAGATCAATTTTGCCCGCCGCACGCGCTGAAAAGTTGAGTGTTATGAGGGGTTCATGGCTCCTCGCACCGCATGTGGATATCTTGGAGGGAACCAGAGAGCAGTTTCGTCGATTGCTTCCGTTGTGACCAGGGCACCGCGATGGCGGACCCGCGCGCGATTGATATCGCGATGGAAAGGACTTCGATGAAGCGGCTTAAATTCTTTCTTCTTGTAGGGGTTGCTCTCCCTTCATTCATTATAGGCGAGGCAGCTGCGCTTCCCCTCAAGATGGCTCAGGCCGAACCATCCCAGCGACGTGAAGGACCCGGCGGCGAGAGGCCGCCCATCGCAAAGCCGCCGGCTGAACGGCCGGATACACCCGCGCGACAAGCTCCTGAGCAACGACAAGAACGTCAAGAGCGGCCAGAACGACAGGAACGGCCAAGCGGCGAAGCGCCGAGAGCGCCCCGTGCACCGCAAGCGCCTGCCGCCGAACCAAGGGCGCCCGCGGCAGAACCGAATAGGCCGCGCGCACCCAATGCCGAACATCCTCCTACCGCCAAACCGCCGGAAGCGCCTGCCACCGGTGAGAGAAACCGGCGGTCGCCTCAGGCGGCGCCGGAGCCCGCGACCCCGCAGACGCCAGGAGCTCAAACACCAGGAGCACAGCCCAAGCCGGCGCCGGGAACACGTCCGCAAGCGACGCCACCCCAGCCTCCAGCACCGCAAACCGCTCCGTCGCCGGAGGCTCGGCCGCCACAAGGCGGCGCACCGGCCACGCCTCCACGCCGAGAGGGCGGGGAGCGTGGTCCCGGTGACGCCAATGATCGGCGTGGACGTGGGACACGCGGCCCAGAGCCGCAAGCGCCCGCGCCATCTGCGCCAGGTGCGACCAATCCGGCGGCGCCTCAAGGAACTCCGCAGACAACGCCGCCTACTGGCGATCGCGCCAAGCCGCTGGGAAATCCACCGGTCAATCCGACTAGCCCTCAGGGTGCCGATACACCGCGTCCGGGAAACCCTGCGACACCGCCGGCTGCCGAGAATACGCAGTCGCCACGCCCGGCGCCCTCTGTCGATTCCGTATCGGGAAGAGGGCAATCGTTGCAGGATTTTCGTGGTCAGCGCCGCGAGACGACGCAAGGCAATCGGACCATCATCCAGGAGCCCGGCCGCACCATCATCCGGGAGGGTGACCGCACGATCATTCGACGTAACGAAGCTGATCGCTTCCGGTTCGATGCCCGCGATGTGCGAACCGAACGGCGCGGTGGCGAGCTATCGACCATCGCGGTGCGTCCCGATGGCACGCAGATCGTCACGATCACCGATGACGATGGGCGCCTGATCCGCCGTCTGCGGCGCGATCAGCGCGGTCGTGACATCGTCATTATCGACAACACCAGGCGTGGCCCGCGCGGGGCAGGTGGGTTCTTCATCGATATGCCACCGCCGCATGTCTCGATCCCGCGCGAGCGTTATATCGTGGAGATGGATCGCGCCGATCAAGGCTTGATCTATGACACACTGGTTGCGCCGCCGGTCGAACGCATCGACAGGCCCTATTCGTTGGATGAAATCCGCTATAGCGCGCCCTTGCGCGACAGAATGCCGAGGGTCGATATCGACACGGTGACGTTCGAAAGCGGCTCCTGGGAGGTGGCGCCCGGGCAAGTCGACAGGCTTGCCGTCATCGCCAACGCGATCAATCGGGCCGTGCAGCGCAATCCGAGCGAGGTCTTTCTGATCGAAGGACATACCGATGCCGTCGGTTCGGATATCGACAATCTCTCCCTTTCCGACCGTCGCGCCGAGTCGGTGGCGTTGACGCTCAGCGAAAGGCTCAAGGTGCCGCCGGAAAACCTGACGACGCAGGGCTATGGCGAGCAATTCCTGAAGGTGAACACGCAAGGAGACGAAAGGGCGAACCGGCGCGTCACCGTTCGGCGTATCACGCCCTTGTTGGGGCAAACGTCCAACGCAGGAGGCGCCCCGCCACCGCCGCCCAGACGTTGAGCATCGAACGTCTGGAGCAAAGAAGAAGGGCACGTCGTTGCGACGTGCCCTTCGCAATGTCAGCCGCTGCAAAGGCTATTGGTTGATCTCAGGTTCGACAACCCGGGCCAGATTGCGCAGCGATTCCTGCCAGCCGAGATAGCAAGCCTCAGGAGGAATGGCGTCGGGAATGCCTGCCTGTTCGATTTCGACCTCGGTCCCAACGAGCACTTTCTTCAACTTCACCGTCACCCGCATCTCGCCCGGCAGGTTGGGATCGTCGAATTTGTCCGTGTAGACCACGCGCTGGCCCGGAACCAGCTCGACATATTCGCCGCCAAACGAATGGCTTTGAGCCGTCGTGAAGTTGCGGAACGACATTTTGAAGGTCCCGCCGACCTTCGCTTCCAAATGGTGCACGGTGCAGAGAAAGCCGTTCGGCGGGAGCCATTTCGCCAGTGCGTCCGCCTCGATGAAGGCGCGATAGACCTTCTCCGGGCTGGTGGCCAGAACGCGGTGCAAGCGTATCG
>Ga0209933_1001665_pt1 | contig 18100 bp, 11 predicted proteins | sample ThiBiot_300_biof_FD_183944 | JGI IMG/M metagenome (GOLD analysis project Ga0209933, IMG submission 183944) | Wastewater bioreactor microbial communities from Cape Town, South Africa - Thiocy_cont_300_biof (SPAdes) | ecosystem: Engineered > Bioremediation > Thiocyanate > Unclassified | place...
AACCAAATCCTTGTAGCGCCAAACTTCTTTCAGATTAAGATCGAAAAGAGAATGACTGGATTCTATCGTTTCTGTCCATTGATGTTTATGAGAATCACTCATTTGTGCTTGTATTTAGTTTTATTTTATAAGGTTTTTCAGATATTCACCATATCCGCTTTTACCATATTTTGCGGCTGTTTCCAGAAGTTTTTCTTCATTAATGAATTTGTTCCTGAAAGCAATTTCTTCTATGCACCCGATTTTGAAGCCTTGTCTCTTTTCGATTACGCTTACGAATTCGGAAGCATCATTTAAAGAATCGAAAGTTCCCGTATCGAGCCAAGCAGTACCTCTGTCTAATACGCCTACTTCCAGTTTTCCATTTTGAAGATAAACATTGTTCACATCAGTGATCTCAAGTTCTCCTCTTGCAGAAGGTTTAATGTTTTTGGCAATTTCCACAACATCGTTGTCGTAAAAATATAATCCGGGAACAGCGTAATTTGATTTTGGCTGTAAAGGCTTTTCTTCAATAGAAACGGCCTTAAATTCATCATCAAATTCCACAACACCATATCTTTCCGGATCCGAAACGTGGTAAGCGAAAACTACACCTCCATCAGGATTTGTCTTATTTTTAAGCAAAGTTCCCATTTCGGAACCGTAGAAAATATTGTCGCCTAAAACCAATGCAGCGGCATCGTCTCCGATAAATTGATCTCCTAAAATAAATGCCTGTGCGAGACCATCAGGACTTGGTTGTACCACATATTCAATATTACAGCCGATTTGAGAACCGTCACCTAAAAGTTTAACGAATCCTGCCTGATCATGTGGAGTTGTAATTATCAAAATATCTTTAATTCCTGCTAATAATAAAGTGGATAGCGGATAATAGATCATCGGTTTGTCGTAAACAGGCATCAGCTGCTTACTGACAGCAATGGTAAGAGGGTAAAGTCTTGTTCCGGAACCTCCGGCTAAAATTATACCTTTCATCTTGTGTTATTTAATTGTATTGCTTTTCGTAATATTTCTGGTAATCTCCGCTTGTTACATTCTCCAGCCATTCTTTATTTTCAAGATACCAGTCGATGGTTTTTGCCAAACCTTCTTCGAACGTTACAGATGGTTTCCATCCAAGATCAGAATTAAGTTTTGTAGCATCAATTGCATAACGTTTGTCGTGACCCGGTCTGTCTTTTACAAAGGTGATCAGCTTTTCAGAATAGCCTTCCGGTCTTCCTAGTTTTGCATCCATTTGTTTGATCAGTTCTTTTACAAGATCAATATTCTGCCATTCGTTGAAACCTCCGATATTGTAAGTTTCACCCGTTTTAGCTTCATTAAAAATCTGATGGATTCCTTTTGCGTGGTCGATTACGAATAACCAGTCTCTTGTATATTTTCCGTCACCATAAATAGGTAAAGGCCTTTCATTAATAATATTTGAAATACAAAGAGGGATTAGTTTTTCAGGGAAATGATTCGGTCCGTAATTGTTAGAGCAATTTGAAATAATAAACGGCATTCCGTACGTATTTCCATAAGCTCTTACCAAATGATCGGAAGCTGCTTTCGAAGCTGAATATGGCGATTGCGGATCATAGGCTGTTGTTTCTAAAAAGAATCCTGTCTCTCCTAAACTTCCGTAAACTTCATCTGTAGAAACATGATAGAAAAGATTTGTTCTTTTTTCGTCCGGAAATCTTCCATGGGTATGATCAGGATTTAATGCCCAGAATTCTTTACAAAGATTCAAAAGATTCGCAGTTCCGTTTACATTTGTGTTGATAAATGCCATCGGATCGGTAATACTTCTGTCCACGTGACTTTCTGCGGCTAAATGCACAACTGCATCCGGGTTATATTTTTCGAAAACTTTTCTTAATTCTTCAGGTTTGGTGATGTCGGCTTTTTCGAAAACATAATTAGGCTCATTTTCAATGTCCTTAAGGTTTTCAAGATTTCCTGCGTAGGTAAGAGCATCAAGATTGATGATCGTTGTTTCAGGATTGTTTTTTACAAACTCTCTTACAACGTGCGACCCAATAAAGCCGGCTCCTCCGGTGATAATAATATTCTTCATAAATGTTTTTATAAAAATAACTTTTAATTTTAATCGTTTCCGAATAAATCTCTAGTGTATACTTTTTCTTTTACATCCTCCAATTCTGGTGTATTTCGGTTGGATATGATAATGTCACATTCTAGTTTAAAAGCATCTAAATCCCGAGTAACCTTCGAACCGAAAAAAGTTTCTTCTTTCAGAACAGGTTCATAAACAACTACTTCCACGCCTTTTGCTTTGATTCTTTTCATAATACCTTGTATTGCAGATGCCCGGAAATTGTCTGATCCGGATTTCATTATTAATCGATAAACACCGACTTTCTTTGGTTTTTTTTCCAAAATAGAGTCCGCAATAAAATCTTTTCTTGTGCGATTAGCATCTACAATAGCCTGGATAAGATTATTGGGAACCGAATTATAATTAGCAAGTAATTGCTTAGTGTCTTTTGGAAGACAATAACCGCCATAACCAAAAGATGGATTATTATAATGAGAACCGATTCTTGGATCCAGTCCTACACCTTCTATAATCTGACGGCTGTCCAATCCATGGATTTGGGAATAACTGTCCAGCTCATTGAAGTAAGCTACACGCATTGCCAAATAGGTATTCGAGAATAATTTGATAGCTTCTGCTTCTGTTGCATTGGTAAAAAGAGTGGGGATATCTTTTTTTATAGCGCCTTCTTTCAAAAGATCCGCAAAAACCGCTGCCCGCTCACTTTGTTCACCAATAATAATTCTCGATGGGTAGAGATTATCGTAAAGTGCTTTTCCTTCCCTCAAAAATTCCGGAGAAAATATAATATTGTCAAACTCTAAATCTTTTTTCAGATTTTCTGTAAAGCCAACAGGTACAGTAGATTTTACAATGACAACTGCTTTTGGGTTATTGGTTTTAACCTCTTTTATCACATTTTCAACACTACTGGTGTCGAAGTAATTGGTAGAAGGATCGTAATCTGTTGGGGTGGCTACTATAATAAAGTCCGCATTTTTATAGGCCTCGTCTTTATCAAGACTTGCCTTTAGATTCAGATTTTTGGTTTTTAGAAATTCCGTAATTTCGGGGTCATCAATTGGAGATTGCTTATTATTGAGCATTTCAACTTTTTCCGGAATAATGTCCAGGGCAATCACATTATGATGTTGTGCTAGCAAAACAGCATTAGACAGCCCAACATATCCGGTTCCAACAATTGTAATATTCACAAAGAATAAGTTTTAAAATTCTGGCAAAAATAAGAAAAAATTACTTGCAGTATGTATAATTGAAATAATTGGTTTCTTGTATATTAAAGAAAAAATAATTATCTTTGCAAAAGATTTACGGGAAAAATGGGAAGGCTTTCGCAAGAATGCCTTTTTTCGTAGATGTAATTAGCTGGTGATAATTATGGATTTTAAAACGGAAATACATCGTTTACTCAACGAGTTTCTTTTAACAAGACCGGATCTTTTTTTAGTAGATCTTAAAATTTCTGCATCTTCGGATATTACAGTGATTTTGGATGGTGACAATGGTGTTACGCTTCAGGATTGTTTGGATGCAAGCAGAGCAATTGAATTTAATATGGATCGTGAAGAGCACGATTTTAGTTTGCAGGTAATGTCTGCTGGATTGAGTGAGCCATTGGAATTTCCAAGACAATTCAGAAAGAATATTGGAAGATCAATTGATATATTGTTAAGTGATGATTCCAAAGTTGAAGGAGAATTGGTGAATGTGGATGAAGAAAAAATTGTAATCCGACTAGAATACAGAAGACCTAAATTAATTGGAAAAGGAAAAGAAGATGTGGTTGAAGATAAAGAGATTCCTTATTCCGAAATCAAAAAAGCATTAGTAGTAATAAAATTTTAACAATATGATGAAAGATATTGACTTGTTATACGATCAATTATCAATCATCAATTATCATTTATAAATTAAATATGGATAATTTAGCTTTAATAGAAGCCTTTGGTGATTTTAAAGAAATAAAAAATATCAGCAAAATAGATTTAATGGCTATTATCGAAGATTCTCTTAAGACTCTTCTTAGAAAACGATATGATTCTGATGACCATTTTGATGTGATTGTGAATCCTGATAAAGGAGATTTTCAGATCTTTTTGAACAAAGTGATTGTTGAGGATGAGATGTCTGAGGATGATGACCTGGAAATCGAGATTTCTGAAGTTAGAAAAATTGACCCGACTTTTGAAGTAGGTGAAGAATATACGCAAGAGATTCCTGTTTCCAAATTAGGAAGAAGAAATATCTTAACACTTAAGCAGATCTTGGCTACAAAAATCCAAGAGCATTTTAATGCTGCTTTATATGATCAGTTCCGTGACAAGATTGGAGAATTGGTAGTTGGAGAGGTTCACCATATCCGTCACAAGCACGTGATTTTGTTGGATGATGAAGGGAATGAATTCATTCTTCCAAAAGAAAATCAAATCCCTTCTGATTTTTTCAAAAAAGGTGATAATGTAAGAGCGATTGTGGAAAGTGTGGATTTCAGAGGATCAAAACCTCAGATTATGGTTTCCAGAACAGCGCCTAAATTCCTTGAAGAATTATTAGAGCTTGAGATTCCGGAGATCCAGGATGGAACAATTATCTTGAAAAAAGTAGTTAGAATCCCAGGTGAAAAAGCGAAGATTGCCGTAGATGCTTATGATGATAGAATTGATCCGGTTGGAGCTTGTGTTGGTGTGAAAGGTTCAAGAATCCACGGGGTTGTAAGAGAATTAAGAAACGAAAATATCGATGTGATCCAATGGTCTAAGAATCCTGAGATTCTTGTGAAAAGAGCTTTAGGAAATATTACAATTAATAAGATTGAGGTTAATCCGGAAACTAATTATGCTTTGGTTTATACACCGGTTGACGAGATTTCTAAAGTGATAGGTAAACAAGGTCAGAATATCAAATTGGCATCATGGTTGTCAGGATATGAGATCGATGTTTACAGAGAAACTTCGGAAGATGATGATGTTGAATTAGTAGAGTTCAATGACGAGATCGAATCTTGGATTATCGATGAGTTCAAAAAAGTCGGATTGAATACTGCAAGAAGTGTTCTTGATAAAGATACAGAAGCGTTGCTGAATATTGTTGACCTGGAAGAGGAAACAATTGAAGAAGTGAAAAATATTCTAAGAGAAGAATTAGAATAAGATTGAAATTTATTTCAGAATTAATTCTGAGAATCAAATAACTTAATAAAAAGAAAAATAGAAGCTTGAAAGCTTAAAACGCTAAAAGCCAAAAGCAAATTAATATTTATGCCAAAAATAAGATTAAATAAAGCCGTTAAAGAACTGAACATATCTATACCCAGAGCTGTGGAATATCTCCAGAGCAAAGGCATAGCTGTGGACAGTAATCCTAACGCTCTATTAGAAGACCAGGCATTTTCTGCATTGGAAGCTGAGTTCCGAAAAGATGGAGAACAAAGAAAAGCTTCTCATGAGGTAGTGATTTCTAAAGTTCCTGATGAAAAATTAGCAATTGAAGAAAAAGCTCCTGAGGTAATAAGAGCCAAAGCAAATCTAAAACCTGAAACCAAGGTTCTAGGAAAAATAGATCTTAATCCTGCAAAACCGTCTGAAGAGGTAGCTCCAGTAGAACCAGTACAGGAAAAGGTTCATGAGGAAAAGCCGGAAATTATAAAGAAGGAGGAGAAACAAGAGTTCAAAGTTTTGGATAAAATTGATTTATCAAAACTTGAAAGCAACAAACCAAAAGCTTCTAAAGAAAAAGCAGAAGTTAAAGAAACGTCAGCTCCAGCCGTTCAGGAAGAAAAAAAACCTGAAGCGAAAGTTGAAAAAGCACCTGAACCTGTTGTAACTTCTGCTCCAGAATCAGATGAACCTCAAAAAATTGAAACGGTTTATCAAAAATTAGACGGACCAAAAATTTTGAAACAAACTGTAGATCTTTCTCAGTTTAACAAACCAAAACCTTCTGGTAATTCTAATAATAACGCGGCCAAAAAGAAAAGAAAGCGTATTACTAAGGATGTTCCAGGACAGAATAATGCGGGTCAAGGTAACAATCAGCAAGGAGGAGGAAACAGACCAGGCCAAGGCGGTCAAAACCGTCCGCAGGGCCAAGGTAGCAATAACCAAGGCGGAAACCGTGGCGGAAATAATAACAACCGAGGCAATAACAACAACCGTGGTGGAAACAACAGAGGCCAAGCTCGTGTAATGCCGGTTGAACTTACGGATGAGCAGGTTAAAAATCAAATTAAAGAAACTTTAGAAAAACTGACTAACAAAGGAGGTAAGTCTAAAGGTTCCAAACATAGAAAAGAAAAGAGAACCTGGAGAAGAGAGCAAGACGAGCTTCAACAAGAGATTGACGCACAAGACAGAACTTTAAAAGTTACAGAATTCATTACAGTAAGTGAGTTGGCTTCATTAATGAATGTAAGTGCAACTGAAGTTATTTCTGCTTGTTTCTCATTAGGCGTGATGGTAACAATGAACCAGCGTTTGGAAGCTGATACCTTAACATTGGTAGCTGACGAATTTGGTTATAAAATCGAATTCTCGGATGCTGACATCGAAGAGGCTGCAGCCGAAGAAGAACCGGATGCAGAAGAAGATTTGTTGCCAAGAGCACCTATCGTAACGGTGATGGGACACGTTGACCACGGTAAAACATCATTGCTGGATTATGTTAGAAAAACAAATGTTATTGCCGGCGAATCCGGAGGAATTACTCAGCACATTGGTGCATATAATGTGAAGCTGGAAAATGGACAAAGAATTACATTCTTAGATACACCAGGTCACGAAGCCTTTACAGCGATGAGAGCGAGAGGTGCGCAGGTTACCGATATTGCGATTATTGTAGTGGCTGCCGATGATGACGTAATGCCGCAAACCAAAGAAGCTATTGCGCACGCACAGGCTGCTGGCGTTCCGATGATTATCGCCATCAACAAAGTGGATAAGCCAAATGCTAATCCTGATAAAATCAGAGAGCAGCTTTCTGCTATGAATGTATTGGTTGAAGAATGGGGTGGAAATGTTCAAGCGCAAGAAATTTCAGCTAAATTTGGTAACAATGTTGAATTGTTATTAGAAAAGGTTCTTTTACAAGCTGAACTTTTGGAATTGAAATCCAATCCAAACAAACAAGCAAGTGGAGTAGTCATTGAAGCAGCTTTGGATAAAGGTCGTGGATATGTTGCTACAATGTTAGTTCAAAATGGAACTTTAACTGTTGGTGATTATGTACTTGCTGGGAAAAATCACGGTAAAGTGAAAGCTATGTTGGACGAAAGAGGTAAACCAATGGAAAAAGCAGGACCATCAATTCCTGTTACCATTCTTGGTTTGGACGGAGCGCCAACTGCGGGTGATAAATTCAGGGTTTTTGCTGACGAAAGAGAAGCGAAGACTATTGCTAATAAGAGAGAACAACTTCAACGTGAACAATCTATCAGAACTAAGAAACATCTTACGTTGGATGAGATTGGACGTCGTATCGCTTTAGGAGATTTCAAAGAATTGAATATTATTCTTAAAGGTGACGTGGACGGATCTGTAGAGGCATTATCTGATCAGTTGCAGAGATTGTCAACTGAGGAAATTCAGGTTAACATCCTTCACAAAGGTGTTGGACAGATTACAGAAAGTGATATTCTATTAGCTGCAGCATCGGATGCGATTGTTATCGGATTTAATGTAAGAGCTAGCGTTAATGCAAAAGATATTGCTGATAAAGAAGAAGTTGAAATCAGAACTTACTCTATTATCTATAAAGCAATTGATGAAGTTAAGGAAGCGATGGAAGGATTACTTTCTCCGGAGATACAAGAACAAGTTATTGGTAATGTTGAGATCAGAGAAGTATTTAAGATTTCTAAAGTTGGATCGATTGCAGGATGTATGGTTCTTACAGGAAAAGTAACGAGAAATTCTAAGATTAGACTTTTAAGAGATGGTATTGTGAAATTCGATGGTGAACTGGAAAGTTTGAAACGTTTCAAAGACGACGTCAAAGAGGTAACCAAGGGTTATGAATGTGGTCTTAATATCAAAGGCTATAACGACATAGAAGTAGGCGATATTCTTGAAGTCTACGAAGAAGTAGCTGTTAAGAAAAAGTTGAAATAATATCAAAACCTGCTGATTAGCAGGTTTTTTTATGTAAACACTTTATTTGTATTTATTCTAAATAATTTTTTTATCATTTTCAAGTATTCAATACTTTAACAATGTATGGTTTTCGATATTGTTATTTTTAGCAATAAAATTGAATCAATTTCTAATAATAATGCTTATTGAAATATATAGTTTGTAATTAAAATTAAATTTTGTTGCATCATTTAATTTGTCAATTTGTTGGTGTTAATTTTTTTTAACATATTTGCAAATTATAATTAAATAGTGTTAATATGAATGTAAAATTACGATTGTTATCCGTTGGCGTATTGTTCTTTACGGGACAAGCATTAATGGCACAAAAGAAGAAAAGCGATACTACCACAAAAACCAAAGATATTGAAGAGGTGGTTTTAGTTGGTGGTGTAAAATTAGACCCAGCACAAAAGGTAGGATCTTACAATGTTGTTTCTAAAGCCAATTTCGAATCAACACCTTTTTCTTCTGTAGATGAGGTTTTAAATGGTAGAGTTGCAGGATTGACATTTTCATCTAATGGTGGAGACCCTGGATCATCAAATTTAATAACTATAAGGGGGGTTGGTTCTTTAATTGGAACGCCAAACCCTTTGTATGTTATTGATGGTGTAGTGGTTGGAAAAGGGAGTGATAATGCTAGTATAATGGCCTCTTGGAATCCTTTAGCAAGCATAGATCCAAATCAAATTGAGAGTGTTTCTGTATTGAAGGATGCCTCTGCAACAGCTATTTATGGTTCTCGAGGAGCAAATGGTGTTATTGTAATTACTACCAAGAAAGGAAAATATAACCAGAAGACAGCTTATACGTTTTCATCAGATATGGCTTTTCAAGAAGTTGCCTTTGATAAACAAAAATGGTTGAATGCAAGCGAGTATCTACAGTGGGGAGGGCTTGCAAAATATAATGCTAATCCAAGTGCATATTCTTCTTTAGGAGCTGCGGTAACTGATTTTACAAATACAGCTTTTGTAAATGAAAATGGCGAAGTAACACCATATGATGGCTATACCAATACAGATTGGAAAAAGGCAATTATGAGAAATCAATCATATGTTAACACATATAATATTTCAGCAGCCGGTGGAGGTGAAAATACATCGTTTAGATTAGGGGCTAATTATTACCAAAATAAACCGCTCGTAATTAATAGTGGATTTGATAGATACAGTTTCAATGCAGCAATAAATCATAAAACAGAAAAAGTAAAATTAGGATTTGATGGCAACTTTACATCAGTTAATAGGAATACTTTTTTGGATACAGGCTATTCTTCAAACCCTTGGTTTACTGCTTTGAGATTGGCTCCAATTTATCCAGTTTATAATTCTGATGGAGGCTATAATATGGGAAATTTGGGAGGTGTGACTAGTTTCTATAATCCTGTTGCTGTTAGAAAGTCAAATTATGAAGCAGGTCAAATTCAAACTTGGATTGCATCTGCTTTTGCAGATTATGAATTTGTTAAAAATTGGTATTTCTATTCATTATTTGGAAGTCAATACCAAGCTTTAGATGAAATGCATTGGGATCAACCTGGTGTTGGAGATGGAACTTTTATAGAACCTCAAGGACAATTACAAAAATCTACAACTAAAGTTTTCGATTGGAACTGGAGTAATTCAATAAGCTATAGAAAGGTATTTGATAAAAGACATGATCTTCAAGTCTATTTAGGGATGGAATATCAAGAACATACTAGAAAATCATTTGATTCTTACATAAGAGGGTTCGAAGTGTATAAGCCATATCTCTCTTATGGAAATCCTGATTTTGCACAAGTTGGAGATTCATTTTATAAATGGCTTCAAATATCTTATTTTTCAAGACTAAACTATACATTCAATAATAAATACACTATTTCTGGACAGCTAAGAAGAGATTCAAATTCTACATTAGGCGCCAATGAAAAAAATGGAATTTTTTGGTCAGCTGCAGCATCATGGAATATTGTTAATGAAAATTTTTTACCATCAATTTTTTCAGAATTAGTTCTAAGAGGAAGTTATGGAGAAATTGGAAATATACCTTATGCAGATTCTTGGGGACAACAGTATAATCAGTTTTCTTCAGTAGCACCAACAAATTATGCCGATCAAAATGCTACAACAATTTCTGTTGCTGGAAATCCAGATTTAAAATGGGAAGTAGCAAAACAATTAAATATAGGGTTAGATTTTGGTTTATTTAATGGGAAGTTTTCAGGATCAATAGATGTATATAATAAAAAAACTTCTGATGCGATATTCCAATCACCAATTTCTTATCAAAATGGCGGCCCAAATAGCTATTTAGCGAATATTGCGGATATATCTAATAAAGGAATCGAAACGGTTTTATCAACAAAGCCATTCAATGGAGAATTTAAATGGCTTATTGAAGGGAATTTTTCTTATAATAAAAACATTGTAGATAACTTAAAGTACTATGATGAGCCACTATTAAAGTCTGGAAACAATATGAGAGCATTAGCAAGCGGACATTTATTAGGTGAATATTATACATTTGATTGGGCGGGAGTAAATAATGGACAAAACCCAAATCTTCCATTAGGAACAGGTCTGTTTTGGACCGATGAAACTCATACCGCAACAACCAATGACAGAACTAAGGCAAAAAGAGTTTGGCAAGATGTTTCTCCTTTTCCTAAATACACAGCAGGTTTTAGATCGGAGTTTCGATATAAAGGTTTTAATTTAAGTTTATTCTTTACGGGGCAATTTGATTATGCAGTTCACAATTTATATCAAAACTATATGATGAATATGGGGTCATCAACCAATGTGAATCAACTTGCGGATGCTTTGTATGATAGCTGGACACCTCAAAATACAGATGCAACTTACCCGATGCAAATTGCTGGAAATGCTACACAAGGAGGATTTCCATCGACACTTTGGATGAGAAAAGGTGATCATATAAGGTTAAAAGAAGCAAAGTTATCCTATTCTTTAGGAAATACTCTAAAAGAATCCATAGGAGTTACTAATATTACTTTATATATAAAGGGAACAAATTTATGGATGTATGCTTTTGACAAAAAATTAAACTTTGATCCGGAATCAAATGCATCAGTATATAACTATTCTGGGTGGGAGGCAAAAGGTTTGTTTGATTATACTACTCCTGTTCTTAAAACTTTTTCTATAGGTACAATTATAGATTTTTAAAATAAGAAATTATGACTAAAAAAATTATATATATATTATCACTTGGTGCTATTCTCTTTACAGCATCATGTAGTGAAGAAAGATTACAATTATTACCAGAAATTGGATCTCCACTTGAAGAAGCTATCAATACTGAAAATGACATGAGGTTAGTATTGAATGGCGTATATACTCAGATGAGTTCTTCCACTGGGTTCGGAGCTGCTATTTCTATTTTTGGGGACTTATTGTCAGATAATGCATTTGTTAGTACGGCTAATGATGGTTATTTTTTAAATACTTCTAGAATGTCATATAGTCCGGAAATTTCCGATTTTGGCATGTATGATTCTTTTTACGATGTAATTCAGCAAGCGAATATGGTAATTGGAGATAGAAAATTAAAAGAATCAAAAACTGTATTAAATTACAAGGCAGAAGCAAAAATTGCTAGAGCAATGTCATATTTCTATTTATTATGCTTCTATTCTCCAGACCCAAAATCTGGCGTTAATCAAGAATATGGTGTTCCTATCCAACCGGAAGAATATAATCCCAATAATAAGCTTGCAAGATCTAGTGTTAATGAAGTTTATAATTATATCATAAATGATTTGGTAAGTGCTATTAACCAATTAAGTAATGATTATACTTATCCAGAAAATAAATCGTGTTTAACTCCAGTAGCAGCAAAACTACTGCTTTCTAGAGTATATTTAACAAGAGGTAGTAGTGGAGATTATCAAAAAGCTGTAGATTATGCAAATGATGTAATAAATAAGTCTCCAATTAGCTTTGCTGCTATTACCAATAAAACATCTTATACTAATTATTTTAGTAGCTCTTCCTCAGATAATATAGATAACAAAAGTGAAACTGTTTTTGAGATTGAACAGACAGCAATATTTAATACTGGAGGTAATGCACATCCCGCAACATTTTATGCAAATAATGGATCCCATAAAAGTATTTTATTTAGACAAAGTTTTATGGTCCCACTTAAAAATAATACATCGGATTGGAGAAGTTCATTAGTTGGAGTTTTAGGTTCCAATCAGGATACCCCACAAGGTTATTTTAGTAAGAAGTGGGTGAGAACTACAAATGAGGGGAATTACGCTACAAATATTAGATTATTAAGGTTTTCTGAAGCATATCTTAATCGAATTGAGGCATTATTTAAAATGGGACAAACGCCTCAAGCTTTGATTTTTCTAAATGAATTTGAGCAACGTAGAGGGGAAACTCTTAGTTCTACGATTTCTATTGAAAAAATTCTTGATGAAAGACGTAAAGAGTTTTTTGCAGAAGGTTATAGATATTTTGATTTAAAACGTAATGGGCTTCCGATTATTAAAGATTCTAATTGTGACACTAATTGTAATGTGCCAGCAAATAATAGATTAATGGTAATACCAATTCCTTATTATGAAATAAATATTAATCCAAATATAAAGCAATATCCAGGGTGGTAGTTTTTAAGTGAAATATTCACACATGTAATTCCTCTAATAAAAAGGGTCATTTTTATAAATTGCCCTTTTTATTAGATAAAAAAAATTATTTTAGTCATTAAATTTTATTATCTTAGCATAAAGTTATTAATTATTAAAAATTTTATTATGAAAAAAGTTTTACTTTCTTTAAGTTTAATTTCTCTTTCGTTAGCTTCTGGACAATCTTGGACTCCTCAGGGAATCAAACAGGCAACAAGCTTTGCTCCTAGAGAAATATCAATTGTAGACGCAAATACAGTATGGATCAGTATTTATGATGGCTCTGGAGCAAATACGTATCCAAAAACTTTTTCTAAAACGGTAGACGGCACCAACTGGACTTCGGGAACAGTTACAGGTCCGGTATCTGCAGCATTAGTCGGCGATATATCTGCTGTAGATGCAAACACAGCTTGGGTAGTGACTGCGCCATCTACCGGAACTAATGGAAACGGTATCTGGAAAACAACTAATGGAGGTGCTGCTTGGACAAGACAGGGAACCACATCTGCGCCTTATTCATCTGCTTCATTTGCTAACGTAATATATTTCTGGGATGCTAATGAAGGCTTCACAGCCGGAGATCCAGTAGGTTCCGCATTCCAAATTTTCAGAACTACCAATGGCGGAACTACATGGACTGCAGTTGCAAATGCTCCTGCTCCTCTTGCTGGCGTTGAATATGGTTTAACAGGTGTAAAAACTGTGACTGGCAATAGTGTTTGGTTGGGAACAACTAAAGGTAGAATCCTTAGATCAAATGACAGAGGTGCAACTTGGACTGCTCACGTTACTCCTGCTTTAGATTTTGGAGGAGGTTCTGCTGGTGGTGGTGTTGACGGATCATCTGCTAAAATGGCCTTCAAAGATGCTAATAACGGATTATTGATTGCTATTGATAATGAAGTTGATGCTGTAATGTATTCTACTACAGATGGTGGTGCTAATTGGAATCCGGTTGAAGCTACAGGAACTTGGTTTTTTGGAGATCTGACGTATGTGCCGGGAACAGCAAATACTTATGTTACTACGGGTATCAATTCTAATGCAGCACAAGGTACAGGTTCTGCTTACACTCGAGATGGTGGTTTAACTTGGACTATTATTGATAATATTGCCGGTGCAAGTGGCGGACAAAGAGGTACTGTCAGCTTCTTAAACTCAACTACAGGATGGTGTGGATTCTTTAGTGATGGTCCTACAGGTTCTGCTGGTATTTTTAAATTTGTAGGTGATTTATCATTGGCAGTTAATGAAGCTTCTGCTAAAGCTAACTTACAGGTTTATCCTAATCCGGCTGTGGATGTAGTAAATCTTACTGCTAACAAAGAAATCAAATCTGTTAATATCTATGATTTATCCGGTAAAAAAGTTAAATCCGTTAATGATGCAAAACAAATCAATGTTTCTAATTTAGCAAAAGGAACTTATATCCTGCAAGCTTATTATGGTAATGGTTCTGTTGAGAATACAAAATTCATCAAAAAATAATCTAGATTATCCTCAAATAAAAACCCCCGCAATCTGCGGGGGTTTTTATTTGAGGATAATTAGTACTTTTGTACTCAAATTTTCTTGATGAAATATTTATCAATACTGTTCCTTGTTTTTTGTGTTTTGATTAATGCACAACAAGTCAACAAAACCGACTCTAATAAGCTGCCTTCAGATACATTGAAAATAGACTCTGGGGAGAAAGATTCATTAGAGATATACAAGCCGACCATATACGATTATCAGGCCAAGAAAAGATTTTCAGAAAAGAAAATTTTTGACACCGCCTTTGCGATTCAGAAATCTTATGTTGTAACACAGTATAACAAAAAGGATAATTTCGGAAAAATTCAGTATGCCAATATCGGTTCGGGATTTCAGAATTTAGTCTATGAAAAGAACTCGGAACAGAATCTGACACTCCTTCCTGAAAACAAATCTTTTTATCTTTTAGGGGAAAATGATATCAACTATTATGACGTAAAAACACCGACAACCACATTTTTCTATAACAACGCAATGAAAAACGGAGGGCAGCTGCATACAACTTATACTCAGAATATAGGAAAGAATTTCAATTTTGCCATAGAGTATATGGGATTAAGGTCTCAGGGACTTTACCGGAATAGTTTGGCTTCGAGCAATAATACCATTTTTAGTGGGCATTATATTTCTAAGAATAACAAATATGAAGCCTACGCCCATTACATTCATCAGAATGTGAACAATCAGGAAAATGGGGGAGTTGCAGATTTGAACGTGTTTTTAAGTGGGGATTCCAGATTTAATAACCGTCAGAACCTCGAAACCAATTTATCGGGCGCCGAATCCCGATATTCTTACAGAAGATATTATTTCAGTCAGGAATTCGCACCTTTTGATCCAACAAAATATCCATTCAAGCTAAGACATACGATTTATCATCAGGGTAATAAATATTATTTCTCGGAAACGGCTTCGGATGCAGATTTTTTTGGTGGAATAGATATTTCAGGATTTCCATTAACTAATAAAAAGTTCTCCAACAATCTTAGCAACACTTTCAGCTTGGTTTGGGATAATGAGAAATTCAAGTTGGATGCAGGATTCCGACATCAGTACATCACATTCGGGAACAAAAATGCTTTTCCATTGTTACAAATTCCGGGTTATTTCAAAGAACAGAGATTTGGAGCAGTGGGGAATTTACAAATCAAATTGCTAGATAAGATTCAACTGAAGTCTTTCTTAGAAATTTCCAAAGGTTCAGAGTTCGGAAATTACATCAAAACCACCAACGAACTGGTTTTTGAACCGATTAAAGACTATTTGATAGAAGGCAGAATTAACTTCCAGTCCGCTTATCCGAGTTTTAATTATTTGGTCAATTCTTCACATTATCTCAACTACAACTATTATCTGCAAAACCCCAACAACGAAGCTGTTACTCAAATCGGCGGAACTCTGAGATTAGCAAAATGGTTCAACACGCAGCTTTTTGTAGATTATTACAGAATTGATAATTATACCTATTTTGATAATTCGGCAAAACCACAACAAAGTTCATCTTCACTTAACATTTCTCAGATTGGAGGAGATGCAACATTGAAATATGGCAAATTCAATTTTAACGGAAGAGTACTGTTTCAAAAAGCATTGACCAACACTGATTTGCTACCGATGCCCGATTTTATCGGAAGATTAAATATTTATTATCAGACCCCTGCATTCAAAAAAGCAGCAGAAATCCAGGCTGGAGTGAAATTGTACTACTTTACCAAATTTGCGTCACGGGAATTTTCACCAATTCTTAACGAGTATATTCTGCCGGGGGCTAATTCTTATTCTATTGGAGGTCAGCCGATTGCTGATGTTTACATTAATATGAAAGTAAAGAGAATGTTTTTCTATGTGGAAGGACAGCACATCAACCAGACCTTTATGCAGAACAAATCTTTCACGGCTCCAGATTACCCGATTTACGATTTTCGTCTTAATTTAGGTGTGGTTTGGTATCTTTTCCATTAATTTTGTTAGAATAATTATGGCAGCTATTTCCGCCTTCCGCTCCCAATCTTTTTACTTTTTAGCAAAAAAGCAAAAAGGATTTCCGCTCAAGTCGGGCTGCGTGCCAGCAACGATCAACCAACAACTGACAACCAAATGACCATCGGTTTCGAACATATACACAGTATTCCACAGCTTGTAAAAGATTTCTTAGGAAAAAAACTGGACGGATTTCAGAATAAAACATTCGATTTAGACAACTTCAAAAATCAAATTTCAGAGAAACAAAATTCGTATTCTGATGACAAAAGAGAATTGCTTTACAATGCAGTCTTTTCTCAGAATCAGGAAGAGCAATTATCACCTAAACAATTGGAACATCTGTTTTCTTTGAAAGATAACAATACGTTCACCATTACAACAGGTCATCAGCTCAATCTGTTTACAGGTCCGGTTTTCTTTGTTTATAAGATTTTGCAGACCATCAAAACTGCAGAATTTCTGAAATCCAATTTTCCGGAGTATGATTTTGTTCCTGTTTTTTGGATGGCGACAGAAGACCACGATTTTGAAGAAATCAACCACTTCAAAACACGTGACCATTACTACGAAATCAAAGGTAATGCTGGTGGCGATGTTGGTAGGATTACAATCGATGAGAACTTTTTTGTTCAGGAATTTGAGAAAGAATTCAAAGATAATGTTTATGGAACCGAATTGATTCTTTGGATTAAAAAAGCCTATCAACAAGGGAAAACCCACACGCAAGCCATCAGATATCTGGTCAATCAATTATTTGCAGATTATGGGTTACTGACGATTGACGGAAACGAAAAAGAGCTGAAAAGTCAGGTTAAAAATATCTTCCGAAAAGAATTATTATCCAATCAGCTTTTCGAAACAACTAAAAATCAAAGAGAATTCCTCGAGAAAGAATATCACAAAGTTCAGGTCAATCCAAGAGAAATCAATCTCTTTTACCTGACAGAAACCAGAAACCGGATTGAGAAAATCAACGATGATTATTTCATTCTTGATACGGATTTGAAATTTTCAGAAGAAGAGATTCTCAACGAACTGGAAAATCATCCCGAAAAATTCAGTCCCAACGCAGTTCTTCGTCCGGCTTACCAGGAAACGATTATGCCAAATCTGGCTTATGTTGGCGGAAACGCTGAGATTATGTATTGGATAGAGTTGAAAGATTATTTCGAATCCATCAATCTTCCTTTTCCTATTTTGATTCCGAGAAACTCGATGTTGTTTCTGGAAGAAAAAACCTTCAGAAAAATTGAAAATTTAGGATTGAAGATTGAAGATTTCTTCGGGAACTTTGCAGAGGCCATCAACAAAAAAATATTAGACAACAACGAAATCAAGTCACTTCTTGAACAGAAAGAACAGGATTTGATTCATTCGTTTTCGGAAATAAAAACAAAAGCGGAACAGACAGATAAAACCTTTGCTAATCTTGTGAATGCAGAAGAAAACAGGCAATTAAAATCATTCAAAAGAATGCAAAAACGTCTTCTGAAAGCCGAAAAGATAAAACAATCGGAGAAATTGGACCAGATGCAAAATTTGTTTCTGAAAGTCCATCCGGGTGGAACCTGGCAGGAAAGAGTGCTCAATTTCAGCGTGTTCTACGCAGATTTAGGAAAAGAATGGATTGCCGAAACTTATCAACAAATGGATGTTCAAAAATCGGAATTGATTATTTCGCCCATTTAAATTGAAAGCATTATTTTTGTAACAATATAAAAAAAGGGA
>Ga0209933_1001671_pt1 | contig 17984 bp, 13 predicted proteins | sample ThiBiot_300_biof_FD_183944 | JGI IMG/M metagenome (GOLD analysis project Ga0209933, IMG submission 183944) | Wastewater bioreactor microbial communities from Cape Town, South Africa - Thiocy_cont_300_biof (SPAdes) | ecosystem: Engineered > Bioremediation > Thiocyanate > Unclassified | place...
GTCTCACAACCTGGGATAACCTGTATGACCTGGCTCTGAAACTCAGCTTACCCGCCGAACGGGACCTTCGGAAGCAGGTGACTAGCTACGCGAAAGAGCATGGTATGCATATTCTGGAAGATATAGCTGGAACCAGCCTGCTCGTTCAACTCATCGATACAGCTAAGCTGGACCCCAAAAAATTGCCCACCGAGATCATGCATGAAGCCAAACACATCCGCGAAACGAAGCCGCTGCTGCTGGTCATGGATTACGCGTTTGGTGAACAGGCCTTCGAAACGATGGACGAACTCCTGAAACCGTATGAACATAATGAGCTAACGGACCCGCTTAATGTTGCCTCTATCTCCGTAATCGGAAAAGCGGGAATTCTGACCGGTGGAAAAGGAGATCTGATGATCCCAACATCGCACATTTTCGAAGGCACCGCCGACAACTATCCCCTTGATAATGACTTTAGTAAGGAAGATTTTGAAGGCAACGGGATTCCGGTGTATGAAGGGGCTATGATAACCGTTCTGGGCACTTCGCTCCAGAATAAGGATGTACTCAGTTATTTCCGTAATTCGTCCTGGAACGCCATTGGCCTGGAAATGGAAGGCGCTCATTATCAGAAAGCGATTCAGGCTCAGTCGAAAATACGAGGCAGTGTTCCGGCCACGGTGAAGGTGCGGTATGCTTACTATGCCTCCGATAATCCACTTCTGACCGGTGCTACACTGGCTTCGGGAAGCCTGGGAACCCTGGGCGTTAAACCAACGTACCTGATTACAGTTAAATGCCTGGAAAAGATTTTCAAGGCCATCTAATCAGATTCATTATAATCGACAGATTTAATGGGATTAAATCAGGAAAGATGACCGGCATTGAACAAGCTGTTTCTCAAATTTGTAGCTATAAGGAATACATACCTGCCAATCAATTATCATGGCGAAGCGTAAAAAATCTACCGAGAAAGGTCCCGATGTTATTCTGATCGGTGCTGGAATAATGAGTGCCACGCTGGGCGTGCTCCTGAAAGAGTTAGAACCTGACCTGACCATCGACATTTACGAGCGGCTGGATAGTGCAGCCGCCGAAAGCTCCGATGCCTGGAACAATGCCGGAACGGGTCATTCGGCCTTTTGCGAACTCAACTATACACCCGAAAAGGAAGATGGGTCTATCGACGTAACGAAAGCTATCAAAATTGCCGAATCCTTTGAACAGTCGAAGCAGTTCTGGGCCTATCTGATTCAGAAGGATTTTCTGCACGATGCCCCCAATTTTATTCGCTCCATTCCCCATATGAGTTTTGTGTGGGGGGCTGAAAATGTCGACTATCTGCGCAAACGGTACGATGCGCTCCAGCAGAACTACCTCTTCCACGGCATGCAGTATTCCGAAGAGCCAGGCCAACTGGCCGAATGGATACCGCTGGTGATGGAAGATCGTGACCCGGCCCAACCGGTAGCGGCTACCAAAATGGATATTGGCACCGATGTCAACTTTGGCGCACTTACCCGTGCCATGTTCCGGCGGTTGTACGATATGCCGGGCGTTCGACTCTATTTTGCCCACGATGTGCATGATTTGTGGCGTTCCAAGAGTCTGGGTGGCTGGAAGCTCCGGGTCGAAAACGTAACGACCCGTCAGGAGCGGGAAGTACAAACCGACTTTTTATTCATTGGAGCCGGTGGCGGTTCGCTGCGGCTACTCGAAAAATCAGATATTCCCGAAAGTCGGGGTTTTGGCGGGTTCCCGGTTAGTGGACAATGGCTCAAGTGCGTCAATCGGGAAGTCATTGAACGACACCAGGCCAAGGTGTATGGTAAAGCGTCGGTGGGTGCTCCGCCCATGTCGGTCCCGCACCTCGATACGCGCATGATTGATGGGAAACGAGAATTGCTGTTTGGTCCCTATGCTGGTTTTTCAACGAAATTCCTGAAAAGCGGCTCGTACATGGATTTACCTAAATCCATTCAGTTGAGCAACATGGCGCCCATGCTAATGGCCGGCCTGCACAATATACCATTGACCAAATACCTGATTCAGCAAGTGATGCAATCGCCTGAAGATCGGCTGAATGCGCTGAAGGAATACTACCCGGACGCCAAAATGGAAGACTGGGAGCTAGAAATTGCTGGACAACGGGTTCAGGTCATTAAGAAAGACGAAGAAGAAGGCGGGGTATTGGAGTTTGGCACCGAAGTAGTCAGTGCGGCCGACGGCAGTATTGCCGCTTTGCTGGGTGCATCGCCGGGTGCATCGACTGCCGTATCGATTATGCTCGACTTACTGAAACGCTGTTTCCCTGAACAGCTCCAATCGGAAGCGTGGCAGCAGAAACTGAAAGAGATGATTCCTTCATATGGTCAGGTTCTGGCTCAAAACCCTGAACTTGGCCAGCAACTCCGAAAACATACCAGTGAGGTGTTGGGTCTGGGCATGTTTGAATACACACCTGAAGTGACCCGATAAGCGGATCATTCTGTCTTACAGTAAAATAGCCTGACACTCACCATGTCAGGCTATTTTACTGTAAGACCCTTTTAGCGGAAAATTGATTACGTAACTTTCTTGCCGGCTCAATTCGGCTCTCCTAATTGCTCGCTTACATAGCGCTTATAGACTCGGCCGATGCGTAGTTCTTTCGAACCAATCCAGAAGGCATCGGACTCTCGCTTGCTGACCCAAATCATATGTACAATACTCGACCGACTAATTCGGATAAACTGCCGTTTGGGCAATCGCTCTTCAGCCTCTTTCATCGTTAGCCGGGTCACATACACCTTTCGCCCCGCATTGATTTTCAGGTAATTTTCCAGACTTTCGATGTACTGAATATCGCGATATGGAATAGCCTGCCGAACCCCATCAACCATACACGAAAAGTATCCATACTCATTATCCGGCTCCTCTGACAGGGGAGCCGAGTCAATCGTTTTGTGATTGCTTTGACGCAGAGACCGATACAGCATGAACACTCCCAGACCCGTAATGGTATACACCCAGAAATTGACCAGAAAAGGCAGCGAACGGGTAATGTTGAATTCGGTATGTAACACAAAATTCATGTTAAACGAGCACAGGGCCATCAGCAACAGAAGCCACCCGGTATAAAGCATCTTTTTCCCGCGTAGGAAGAGTCGTTCGAATAAAATCCGATTATGAAAAACGATCCAGCCATAGAGCAATACTAAATACAGGTAGGGCGATACCTTCAGGAAACCCTCCCGGTGATCGATCGCATACCAATCGGAGAGGTAATGAGCGACCAATAATGCCCCTAACCCCAATCCATTCCGAACGATGGCATGATCCAGCAGGTGTGTGCGTTGCATAGGGCAATTTACCTATTAGAACTCGTTCAATCGCCAATTCCGTGACAAACGGCTTTCGTCACAAGCCAGTGCACCTCATCACGTTTATCCGGGGTCGCTTATGTTTACCCAGCAATTTTGAAACGACTTCGGTAAACAAACCTACGAAGCCCATTTTTATGCAAATGCTTCATACACTTAATCTTTTTACACATGTCGGCTTCGGTACACTCGCATTAGGCATCGGTCTGATTACCCTATTCTATCAAAACCAACCAAAACACCATATTCGGTACGGGCGCTACTTTCTGTATTGTTTGAGTATCGTGGTTGGCACGGCAGCCATTGGTATTGTTTTCTTTCGCTCGAATCCTTTCTTGCTGATGCTTACCCTACTGGGCGGTTATGTCGGCTATTCAGGCTACAGAGCGGTTCAACTCCGGGAACGCAAACGCACTCTACCCGATAGTCTGCTTACAATCGGCGTATTGGTGGCGGGTGGTTTATATGCACGATCTATGCAACTGGCAGGCGGCAACTGGTCGCCAACCGTAGTCTATTCAACCTTATCGGCGCTTGGTTTAGTCGGCGGCTACGATCTGCTTAAATACGTCTGGTTGCATGAACGATTAAAAACCTGGTGGCTCTACGAGCACATTTACAAAATGCTGTCGGCCTATAGCGCCATTCTTTCCGCATTTGCCGGTACAGTATTGCCCAATTATAAACCCTACAGCCAGATTCTGCCTTCAGTGCTTTGCGTCAGCGCCATCATTTATTTCATCTGGCAACGAGCACGTAACCGCTGAAGGCTTTCTGACAAGATTATTTTCTGACAGTGATTTACAGAATAAAGCCGAATTTCTATGCCCCAACCTTCCTGTTTTATCCTATAAATCCTGTCAGAAAATAACATATTGGTTATCTTGTGCCACAGTTCAACAGGCTGTGGCACAACTATTTTTAAACGTCATACAACCTCATGAAACACCTCTTCTTTTTTTGTTTCCTACTTCATCTGGTCTCTTCAGTAGTTGCGCAGGATCGGCTTTCAGGTAAGGCTTTTGCGAACCGGTCGGTCGTGATGGCACAGCACGGCATGGCTTGTACCTCACACCCCTTACCAACGCAGGCGGCCATCGATATCCTTCGATCAGGCGGAAATGCGATCGATGCAGCCATTGCGGCCAATGCGATGGAAGGATTGGTTGAACCCCATGTCAACGGCATTGGTGGTGACCTGTTTGCGATCGTTTGGGATGCAAAAACAAAAAAACTGTATGGGCTGAACGCATCAGGACGGTCACCATACTCCCTCACCTTGGCCGAACTAAAAAAACGGGGCCTTACACATATTCCGTCCGATGGTCCCCTACCCATTTCGACACCGGGTTGTGTGGATGGCTGGTTCGAACTGCACAAGCGGTTTGGCAAAACGCCTATGCCGAAGATTTTGTCGCATGCGATTCGGTACGCTCGCGAAGGGTATCCTGTTCACGATGAAGCCGCCTTTTATTGGCCTTCCATGATCGCTCGTTTTAGTAAATACCCCAATGTAAAGGAAACGTATGCTCCGAATGGGGTAGCTCCGAAACGAGGTGAAATCTTCAGGAATCCGGCATTGGCGAACACAATGGAAAAGATTGCGAAAGGTGGTCGGGACGCGTTCTACAAAGGCGAAATTGCCCAGACTATCGATGCCTTCATGAAGCGCGTAGGCGGATTCCTGAGTGCCAAAGATCTGGCTGACCATACCTCCGAATGGGTGGAGCCCGTGTCGACCAATTACCGGGGCTATGATGTGTGGGAGTTACCGCCCAACAGCCAGGGCATTTGCACCTTACAGATGCTGAATATTCTGGAAGGCTACGATTTCTCGAAGATTCCCTGGGGTAGTCCTGAGCATGTGCATTTATTCGTAGAAGCGAAAAAGCTGGCTTTCGAAGACCGAGCTAAATACTATGCTGACCCTGCATTTGCCCAGATACCTGTAAAAGAATTGATCAGTAAAGACTATGCTGCCGAGCGACGTAAACTGATCGACCCAAACCGGGCAGCTAGCCGGGTCGATGCCGGGAACCCTGCGCTGCGACAGGGCGATACCATCTATCTGACCGTGGCCGATGAAGAAGGGAATATGGTATCATTGATTCAGAGCAACTACCGAGGCTTTGGCTCGGGGATGGTAGCCGATGGACTGGGGTTCATGTTTCAGGACCGGGGTGAACTGTACAGCCTGATCGAGGGGCAGAATAATACATTTGCGCCCCACAAACGGCCATTCCAGACAATCATTCCGGCTTTCGTAACCAAAGATGGGCAACCGTTTATGAGCTTCGGGGTGATGGGTGGCAGTTTTCAACCACTCGGACACACCGAAATCCTGATGAATATGATCGATTACGGCATGAACCCACAGGAAGCGGGCGACGCACCCCGCATCGACCATAGCGGCTCCTCAGAACCTACCGGCGAAAAAATGGTCGATTCTGGCCTTATCACGCTCGAATCAGGCTATCCTTATGAAACCATCCGCGATCTGATGCGGAAAGGCCATAAGGTTGGCTACGGGTTGGGTGGTTATGGTGGCTACCAGGCTATTATGTACGATGTCAAAAACAAAGTGTATCACGGCGCAACAGAATCCCGAAAAGACGGACAGGCGGCAGGGTTTTAAAACAATGAATAATGCACAATGGATAATGGATAATGCATTTTAAAGACTAGCTTTTACAACACAATTCATTATCCATTGTACATTATCCGTTGTGCATTATTCATTACCTCCAATGCCCGCACCGCTCATTACCAACGACGCCATTATTCTGGGAATTTTTCTGGTTCTGTTGACCTTTATTTTCCAGACGTCGCAGTCCAGCCATCCGTTCTGGCAACAGCTCTACACATATGTGCCTGCCCTCCTGCTCTGCTACATTTTCCCGGCAGCCATGAACAGTTTGGACATCATCTCGGGCGAGCAGTCAAGTTTATATAAAGTCTCGACCAATTACCTACTTCCTGCGGCTTTGGTGTTGCTTACCTCTACGGCCGATCTGCGAGCAATTGCCCGATTAGGCCAGAAAGCCCTGATCACGTTTCTGTCCGGAACGGTCGGCATTATTGTAGGAGCCCCTATTGCCTTTGCGCTAGTTATGTGGTTGTTACCCGGTTTTCGGGAACAGGCAATTACGCACGAGTACTGGAAAGGGCTGGTCACTATTTCAGGTAGTTGGATCGGTGGCAGCAGCAGCCAGTTAGCGCTTAAAGAGATCTACGGATGCAGCGAAGAACTTTTTGCCATTATCCTCGTCGTCGATGCGGTCGTCTCGACAAGTTGGACGGCCTGTCTGATTTACGGAGCGGCCTACCGCGACAGGATCGATGCGTGGCTTCATGCCGATACGAGTTCCCTTGAAGAAGTAAGGCTGCGGATTCTGGCCTATAAAGAAGAGCCAGACCGCCCTGCTAACCTACTAGACCTGAGCACTATTCTGGCACTTGGCTTTGGCGGAGGAGCCTTCGCGCATGCGATGGCCTATGTATTCTCAACCTCGTTACAACCCTACAAAAATGAACTGGCTACCTATGGGCTAGACCCGTTCACATCCAATTTCCTGTGGGTTGTCATTTTATCGACATCGCTGGGTATTGGACTCTCCTTTACCAGATTGCGTAAACTCGAAAAACTCGGCACCACCGATCTGGCGACGCTGTTCGTCTATTTTCTGATCATGACCATCGGAATGCGGCTCGACCTGTCGAACCTGGGCGGCAATCTGGGGCTATTTCTGGTAGCCGTAATCTGGATGCTGATTCATGTCATTTTCATGCTTATTACGGCACGATTGATTCGAGCCCCCTATTTTTTTGTGGCCGTAGGCAGTCAGGCTAACATTGGTGGGGTTTCAACGGCGCCAGCGGTAGCATCCGTATTTCATCCAGCTCTGGCTCCAGTAGGTGTATTGCTGGCGGTTTTAAGCCACGTACTGGGTACATACGGTGGATTGATTACCGCCTGGCTTATGCGCCTGATTGACTAATATGGATATAGTTTCTGCTCTATTATGGTTTCAATACCTGCTTTAATTAACGTCCGACGTACTAAGCGGCCTTTTGCATCGTAATAGCTCGACTCCTGTGTCCCGTCCTTATTGAAATAAAGTCTATACATAGGCTTACCCGAATGCTTATTCACCATACCTATTGACTGGATATTTCCATCACTCCCAGGTAATATATCATATTTTAAGGAGGTTATATCTGTTCCAAGAATCATCTCATAGTTCGGTATTCCATCCCGATGATAGCTTTTCATATACAGGTGTTGCCCGCCAACTCCATAAATATGAAAGCCCATTAGCTGAGGCCGACTATAAATCTGCCTGACCGAATCCAAGGGAATATTTCGGAGCAAACTTGTCATTCTCAACCTGGCCGAATCAGTTTCTATTTCATACCAATGCCAGCTCGAATCTATTGGAACTCCATTGCTATAGCTATCCTTGCTTTCTAAATTTCCATCGGCATACCACCAGGTAGCGGCCCCGTCTTTTAGTCCATTTTTATAAAACTCGTTCCCCCATAGTACGCCGTTCGAATGCCAGACAAGTCGTTCCCCTTCTAGCTTTCCATTTTTATAAAATTCTGTATAGCCTTTCTGTCCACTTGGGTAATACTCTTCAATTAACCCTTCCTTTACTTGAACAGGTTTCCCTGTTAAATGCCGGATGTGATTCAGCAATTCATCCGTACCGTGATACCGAAAGTCTTTGATTCCCGCATTATCTTTATATCTAGAGGAATAGTCACAGGCGAATACGGTTGCATACCCTTTGAATTCTTTCGTAAAAATGATCCATTCCTGACCCGGTCGAAGTCCGATATCACAAGAGCTCCGATACCCGTCCAATAGAAATTTATCAGGTAGTTGACCTTTAAATGCTTCAATTACATCGACAGTAAACTGAGCCGCCGTGGAACCATCCCAATGGATAGGTTCCAGCGACTGTATTTTAACCAAAGCAACGTAGTTATACGTCTGCAATTTCTCCGCATCTAATGGCTTCAGTCGAGCACAGTAGCAAGCAACTGCCTTTTGGTGGAAGATGAGACTAAAGCAAAGTAGAAGTAACCTTTTCATAGATCAAATATAAAAAAACATCGGACAGTCTAGTGACCATCCGATGTCCAAACAACAAATGAACAAAACATAATTTAATTACTTATTCCATCACCATCTCGGTATGAGCTGAAGCCTGGATTTTCTTACCGATGAAGAGAAGCAGCAACGGTACACAAACCAGGAAAAAAGCCCCAATAATCAGGAAGGAATCGGCATAGGTCATTACCAGTGCCTGTTTCATCACGGTTCCCTGCATCATACCATACGCTTTTCCTGTAGCCGTCATCAACGCATCGCCTTTCGATAGAAACAGGTTTGTAAACTGACGGATCCGCTCAGTTGATAAGGGGTTATACAACGAGATATTGTCCGATAAGCGAGAAGCATGGAACACGGTGCGCGTTGAGATGTAGGTGGTCATGATGGCCGTTCCAAACGTACCACCCAACTGACGAATCATACCCGTCAGAGCTGATCCTTGTGGAATTTCGATGTTCTTCAAATCGGCCAGCGTGATGGTCGTTAGCGGGATAAAGATCATTCCCATGCCAATACCCCGGATAATCAATGGCCAGAAGAAGTAATCTGGACCAGCCTCCAGACTGATGGCCGACAAGTCGAAACAGAAACCGAAAAACAGCAGGAACCCAATTGCCGCATACCAGATAGGCGAGATGTAGTTTTTACTGAGCAATCCGCCCACAACCGGCATCATTAGCCCCGTCATAATCGACCCAGGCATGAGCAATAATCCCGTTTGACTAGCCGTAAAGCCTAAGATCGTCTGACAGAATACCGGAATAATAAAAACTGATGCAAATAGCCCGAAGCCCAGAATAAAATTAAAGAGCGTACCTACTGCAAACCGGCGCTGTCGTAACAAACTCAGGTCCAGAATCGGTAGCTTGACCACCAACTGACGCCAGATAAAGCCGATCAGACCGATACCAGCCGCGATAGACATAACAACGATAAACTCCGAGGTAAACCAATCTTCTTCCTGGCCTTTTTCCAGAACGATCTGCAAACCACCGATACCCATTGTCAGCAGTATAAGCGCCAGCCAGTCCATGTTACCCGCCTGCACTTTTTCGGCCGGTTCCTTGATGTAGGCATATGTCAGGAACGTTGCCAGAATACCGAAAGGAATGTTGATGTAAAACACCCAGTTCCACGACAGGTTATCGGTAATGTAGCCACCCAGCGTAGGGCCAATCGACGGCCCAATAATAACCCCCATTCCGAAAATGGCGTTGGCAATACCGAGTTGTTCTTTCGGAAACGTCTGAATCAGAATAGATTGCGCTGTAGTCAACAAGCCACCACCCCCAATTCCCTGGACAACCCGGAAGAACACAAGCTCCCATACGTTGGTCGATAAACCGCAAAAAATAGACGCGATGGTAAAGAGGACGATGGACGCAGCAAAGTAATTCCGACGGCCTAATTTTGCGGTCAGCCAGCCCGACATGGTAATCATTACGGCACTGGCGGCTGCATATCCCGTTACAACCCAGCTAATATCGCCCAGCGACGCGCCGAGGTTACCCATCATCTGGTTCAGGGTTACGTTCACAATCGACGAGTCGATGGTTTGCAGCAAAGCCGCTGTCGTCACCGTCAAAACGACGACCCATTTATCAAATCCTAAATTCATAACAGTAGAGATAAATGGATAATGAAGAATGTAAAATGAATAATTCCGGCTACGAACTAAGAATGCCTACGCAAGACCATTATGCATTTTACATTATCCATTATCCACTATGAGTCACTTATTTCTGCAGATCGACCGCAACGGTTACGCTCATTCCCGGACGGATTTTGGCGTATAAAGGGCTGTTCTTCTCCAGCTCGATCCGAACCGGAATCCGCTGTACCACTTTCACATAGTTGCCTGTCGCATTGTCGGGAGGAAGAAGCGAGAATTTGGCGCCCGTAGCTCCGGCAAACGAACCCACGTGGCCTACCAGCTTTTCACCACCGAAGGCATCGACATCAATATCGACCGTCTGGCCGGGCTGCATTTGCTTCAACTGTGTTTCTTTGAAATTGGCCGTTACCCACAGATTTGAGTTGCCCACTACCGAGCAAACGGCTTGTCCAGCCTGCACTAACTGACCGATCTGCACCGACCGCTTCGATACCACACCCGAAACCGGGGCTTTAATCACGGTATAAGACAGTTGCAGTTTCGCCATTTCCAAATCGGCCTGACGTTGCTTGATAGCCGCCTGAGCCACCGTGATCTGTCCTTCCGTCGCCCGTCGTTGCGAACTGGTCACCCCTGTTTGCGTACCCGCAGCCGCCACCTGCGACTGAGCTGTTTGTAGCTGAGCCTGAGCCGCCTGCAATTGCGCCTGAGCCGCATCACGTTCGGCCTGAACCGCATCAAATTGTTGTTGGGGAACCGTCTTTTCGGCCAGCAATCGGCTATACCGTTCAAAATCCTGATTGGCTTTACGAGCCCGTGCCTGTGCTGCGGTTACGTTAGCCTGTGCCGTTGCTACCTGATTGCGTGCCGTTTGGACACTGGCTTCCGAACTCTGGATGGTGGCCGATGCAACAGCTACCTGCGAACGCGACACTCCGGCAGCTGCCAGGGAACTTTGCAGCGCGGCTTCGGCCTGCTCTAGCCGGATACGATAATCGGCATCGTCCAGTACAAACAAGGTATCGCCTTCTTTTACAGGCTGGTTATCCTTAAAGCGAATTTCTTTCACATACCCACTCGCTTTCGGAATAACTGGGTTCACATCCCCATCAACCTGAGCATCGTCGGTCGTTTCGTGACGTTGCAGGTAGCGAAACTCGCTGTACCCAAAAAAGAGGGCAATAGCCAGAACGATGACCCCACCTACTCGAAATAACGTTTTCTTATCCATGATTTTAATTTAAATAGTCAATTTTTGAGTCATTTAGTCGTCATTCGGTGGTCATTACTAGTCATTAATTGTATTCGCGACGAATCACAACTAAATGACAATCAATGACCATTGAATGACTGTTAAAGATTTGAGCCCGTCGCTTTCAACAGACGCTGATAAGCCAGTTGCGCGTCGACGGTGGCATTGATGACGTTGAGTTGAGCCTGTAACAGAAAACTATTGGCCTCCAGGAGGTCGGTCGAGCCAACCAATCCATTACGAAAACGTGATTCCGTCAGGCGGTAGTTTTCCTGTGCCTGACCAACAGCGGTACGGATCACATTTTGCTGTTCGAGCGCCAGCTGGTAGTTGTTATACGCCGTAACTACTTCGGAGCGAATCTGATCGGTTTGTTGTTGGCCCTGCAAACTGGCCTGATCGATAGCCGTTTGGGCACTGTGCAGCTTTCCTTTCATGTTGTAGATCGAACCGATGTTGTACGAAATCCCAGCCCCAACATTCCAGGCACTGATAAATGAATTGGCTTCCGGGAAAAGGCGAGCGGTTGGGTTGATGTAGTTGTATCCCAGGGATACACCCAGATGCGGATACATACTGCTTTTTGTATTCCGTAGCAGTTCCTGATTCGACTGTACACGTAGGGCATTGGCCTGTACTTCGGGGCGCGTTTGCACAGCCCGATCCAGAAACGAACCAAGTGATTCGGTCACGGCGGCTGGATTGGCCAGTACCGTATCCACAGCAATCTGCTGATTTTCGGGTAAACCGACTAGCAGGTTGAAATTATACAGGGCAGTCTGACGGGCTTTCTCAACCTGCAAACGACTCAGATTCAGGTTATTTTTCTGAAGCTGAATTTTCAACACTTCGTTTGCCGTTACAACGCCTTCTTTCTGTAAATTCTGCGCATCGCGCTCTTTCTCTTCAAACTGCCGAATATTTTGTTCAATAACGCCAACTGAACGGGCCAGTTTGACAATATTATAGTAGGCATCCGTCACCGTGTATACCAATTCGGCTCGGTTACGCTGCGCATCAAGGTGACTGGCTTTCGCTAATAACTCGGCCGATTTTTCTGCCGACTTTTCGGCAAAACCGCCAAATACTTCTTTACTGATCGTGGCCCCACCCATCGTTGCATTAAAAGCGCCAGCCGGAATACCAAACAGCGCTTTGCCATCGTCGCCCTGTCCGAACGAAAATGGTCCGGTCAGACTATAGCGCGAATACGCAAGTGATGCATTGGCCGTTGGCAGGCTACGATCTTTTGCTTCCTGCAACCGGGCTTCGGCCGCCTGCGTGCGCGAATCAGCCAGTTTTATGCCTTTGTTGTTCTGGAGGGCTAGTTGAACAGCCTGGTTTAGTGGCATGATGGTCGGTGCTGTCTGCGCCACTGACCAGCCTATACTTGCCAGCAGAACTCCAACACCTATGATGTACTTTTTCATATTATCGATTTCTAATTTTTTCCAGAAGTTTATTCATAACAGTTACCTCTTCCTCCGTCAGATGGTTGACGATGGATTCAAAATCGCTGAACTCGACAGCTACCTTTTTGACAAACTGATCCGACTCAGTGGTTAAGCGGAGATTTACCCGCCGACGGTTCGTTGGATCAACTTCTCGAACGACCAGGTTTTTAGCTACCAGTCGATCAATAAGTCGGGTCATATCGGAGTTCATATCGGTCATTTTCTCCTTCAACTCCCCTGCTGACAGGCTGTTTGGGAAGACATCCGAAAGCAGGCGAAGAGCCTTGTACTGCTGCACTGACAAATCGAACGGAGCCAGCTTCTGCTGAAAATGGTTGAAGATGTACCCATCCGTTTTGTGCAGGTTGATGATGAGCCGGTGGTATTCGTTTCGGAACTGATTTTCCATCGTTTTGTAAGAGCGTGACAAATGTATAACCAATATTTGTTTAAACAAATTTCGTTTAAACGTCAATACTTTAACAAATTGCTATCCTGGAATAATAAACTATAAGAAAGGCTTTGATTAATCCAAATGAGTCATTGTATTAGAATAGTACAAAATAATATTTTAAACAATATTCCCATAAATTATAACTTTTCCTATATTTCAATTTGATAGTTTTAATAGAATTTTAATTATCCGATCAACTATTCCAAGCCTATTTCTTACAATGTATTCGTTAAAAGCAGCGATTAATAAGCAAGGACAAATATGAATACAGCATCTTTTCTGCGTCTAGGGTCAACCACCGTTTTGCTGACAAACCGGAATCCGTTATCCGTCAGCAGTTTAATGAGCGTATCATCAGTAAACATTGGTTTCCTACAATCCGTATGCTTTCGGTTCGGTTTTGTAGCAATGGCTTCCCAGACAAACAACTGACCATTTGGTTTCAGATTCTCCCGAATCTGCTGGACCATCTCCGCCTGATAGGTAAACTCATGCAGGCTATTTTCTACAATAATTTTATCGAAGTACTGCTTTGGCAGTTTTGTCTCTTTTTCTTTTCCCCGCACGGGTACGAAGGTTGCTGAGCAGGCATCACGCGCTGCGCTTTTATAGATAGCTTGAATAAGTATGGTCAACCGATCGGGTTCAAACCAATAGGGGTCAAGATCTTGTAAGTAAACGGTCAGGCTATCTACCATTAATGAAAAAGCAACCTCTCGTATCCCCTGCCCCGCGCCAATACTAGCTACTTTCTCGTTGGGGCGGAAATCATAAATAGGACGATAATGCGCCAATAACCAGTCGATGCCCTCTTTTTTGGTATACCATTTATTGATTCCAATCGCCCAGTCTACACGTTGGGCAGTTGCAACATACCCTATTAACCAGCAGAAAAGGCAAAGTAGTAGTTTTTTCACGTATATCATTCAACGATGGCCTATCACTAATAAGCAAACATACACCCTAAAAATATATACAGAATATAGCTCTGTGATTATAAAAAAAGGCCCCATCACTGAGGCCTTTCTGTTTATGGTATAAGATGGCCTACTGAGCCACAGGTGTATTATAGTCCTGCATAAACTTAAATATTTTCAGAGCTACCTCTCTGACCTCAGCCGCCACTTCGGTTTTTAAGTACTCCTCTGAATTTAAGGTCAGCGCTTTAATGGCTTCGTAAAATGGCCGGGAAATTTGATCGTGTCCAGTTTCCCGGAAAATATTCTGTAGTTGTTCTCCGTAACCTAAGCGGATAGCAACGGCAGCAGAGAGGTGAAAAATTTCTCGAGTTGCTTTGTTAGGCTCTTTTTCTAGATTCTGTATAGCAGTGATCCAATAGGCAGATGCTAGGGACCAAGCGTGATTATATTCCTCAAAAGATGCTTTGTGTAACAACCTTCGCTCCTCGCTCAAATGCTCTTTTATTTTATAAAATAATTGATTTCCTCTTAACGACTCGCCCAATTTATCTCTATACAGAATAAGTAATTTTTCCTCAACTTTAATATCGCCTTTACTTAATGAAATAGCCTTCAGATATTTTTCCTCTGATTCTTTCATTTTATTTAACGATAAATATATATCTCCCATGCCTTCCCAAACCCACCCCAGCGTTTGTCCTAATTTTGTTTGTGTTGCTTTTATCATCATACTTTCAGCTTCTAGTGGTCGTCCACATTCCATTAGAAACCTACTATAAGCATAAAATATGTGAGGAGGGGGAGTCTTCGCCTTTGTTTTAGTGAGTGTTTTAAACTGTAATTCGGCATCATGTAATTTACCCTTATGCTGAAGATACCATCCATACCGTATGCGAGGCATATAATCCCAAACATTTTTTGAGGTCATATCTACACTCTCCTTATACAAAGCCTCAGCCTCTGATTCTCTCGAGAGCCTATACGCCAATAAATCAGCTATCTTAGCTAATATTTCTGCATCTTTATTAATACTTAAAGATTTGTTATAAGCCCTTTCAGCTTCGGTATACCTTTTTCTTCTCTCTAAGAAATCACCAAGTTCTCTCCAAGACCAAGCCGATTTATCAATATTAGTAGCATTTGAAAATGCTTCCTCGGCTTCCGCTAACTCTCCTCTTTCCTCCAATATTTCACCTAAATTGATCCAATCAAAATAATCTGTAGGATCAATACTAAGAGCTACTTTATACGACTTTTCGGCTTCTGCTTTTCTATTAGATTCTTCTAGTAACCTAGCTAAGCGACTCCAAGCCTTTGAGTTATTACTATCCAATTCGATTGCATCTCGAAGTAATCTTTCGGTCTCTTCAACACTAGTTTTATCATCATTAAGCCAAGCGTCTAGATAAATTTGATAACTTTTGTTAATGTTGTATTTCTTGATAATTTCCTCACTTACCTCATCCATATTTACTCCTACTAGTTCCTCAAGCTTATCTACATCGCCATCAACTAATTGTAATAGCCGCTGATAGATTTTTTCTTTTAGTTGCTCCCCGGTTTGGTTAGGCAATGCACGCGCTAATGCTAAGCCATAAGCTAATTCATAAACCTCCTCTCGCTCATGTACATTGCGCATAAATGCTTTTGCGTGTTTTACTAGTTCAGGACGAGTAAACCAGGCTTGGAGGAAGCGCGTAAGCCAAAGTAAATCTCGTCGTTGGCGACGGGTAGCCCGGCGCATCAGGTACCAGATATTGAAGAAGCGCTCGCTGATTTCATAGCTGGCAGCTTTACGCTTCCCTAACTTACTGATCCACCCCGATTTGCCTAAACGATCAAGCTGTATGGATAGCTGATTATTTTCCAGTGACGTTCGTTCACGCAGGGTATCTAACTTGCAGGGGTTCCAGTTCAAGGCAACTGCATCGACTACTACCTGCGCCTGTGGGGCAAGCTCTTCAAAACGCGACTTATATAAAGGAGTCATCTGGTCGATTAGCGCTTCAAGATCCTGAAACACATCGGCCGAAAATCCCTGTGCCACCAACGAGAACAAAATCACAACCGTTCGAACATTACCACCCGTAAGGGCGTGCAACGTTTCAAGACGGGGCATGTTTTCGGCAGTCAATTGCGATAAAAGTGTCGTCTGATTGGTAATTTCTGCCAAATGCCGAAGCATGACCAGCGTCTGCTGGAAATCTAATTTATACAGAAAGTGAACGGCAAAGGCATCGTAAAAAGGGGCATCGTATTGCAAATCCTCGTCAAACGCTTCGGGGCTGGCGCCAATAAAAATAGGTGCCCCTGGCTCCGTTATCAATTTACGTAGTTTTGACTGTTCGACTTCACCTAACCGATCAAAGATCAGGTTTAGGTTATCCAGCAAAAAAACCGGCCGACGTCCTAACGACTTCGTAAGGTTACGCAACGATTCATAGGCTTTCCGACTCAACTCCTGTTCATTACGAATCGTACTTAAAGCGGCAATCTGCTCATCAAGTTGAAAAGCCATTTTTTCATCTCCTTCCGTTTGCAGCGTATCTGCTAAGGCATCTAGGCTATTGAGCCAGAATTTCGATAATCGATCTATATTATATTGCTCTTCGGGAAACGTGAATGGCACAAATTTTTTGCTTAAGGGCGCTTTACGAAGTTCTACGTCCAGTCGCTTTAACAACGTCGTTTTTCCCATTCCCCGCTGACCAATAATCAGATGGTGTTGAGGTATACTCGTTTCCTTTTCTGTTTTAATTGAATCCAGTAGCGTATGAAAAACGTCCTGCCGCATGATGAATAATCGCTCAATTTCATCGTCACGCAACCGTTGTGGCATAAATACACTAATACGCTGTAATTGAAGAGCCTCTGGTTTTTTCATTGCAGGCGTGTGTTGAACCAGTATGTACGCAATAAGGGAGATCGAAATGCATAAACACCACTTTCTGAAAGCAGATAACCATCACGTTCCAGCATTTTGAGTAGTTGTGTTGCTTTGTCTTTTATGAGTTCTGGCGCGACATGCATACTTCCCAGGTGCTGTTCCAGTAACAGCCGTTTGCGTCCCTTTTCTTGCCGAGAAAGTAAGTCAAGCAGGCTTTTAGCCAGTCGAGCGTCTTCAACAGTCAATTGCTCGTCCAGCCGTTCCATCCAGGTTCCTAAGTTTGAATGCACAGCAGCCAGTTTAAAAGCGGGTTCTACATCTTCCACTGTAACCACTCCCCCTTTAAGTCTGTGCGCAGCTTTCAGTTTTGAGAAAAGAACCTGGAGATAATAAGGCAGCGGCCACCCTGCCCGAACAATGCCTACGAACAGCAGGAGCCAATGGAAGGCCATTATCCAGCCCCAACTTTTCTAAAAATTGATCAGCAACTTCAGGCGAAAATGCCCCTAAGGGAAAGCCATACAGATCATTGATTGTCTTTATAACACCCATTCGTTCCGTAAACGAATCCAGACCGATTGATCCGCAAAATACCCATCGTATTTGTATGCCGGGCAATTGCCGAAACGAGCGTAACCAGTGTAGGAATGACTCTGCACGCTGTTTACCATTATCAGATTTAGCAATACGATTTAATAGAATTGGCAATTCATCAATAACAATCAACCCATCATTCATATCGCGTAACAGATCAAGTAGCTGTGTTTTGAGATCGGCCGTTTTAGCCTGATTCCACTTAACAGTCATACTGCCTATATCTTCCGCTTTGACTTCAAGTTCAAGTGACTGTAACAAATCGCCTAACTTCTTGAACGTGGTATCTTTCGCCTTTTTAAACCAGTGAGCCTGCTCCTTTAGCCCTTCAACGAACAACCGAAC